>JAEEGL015421194.1_pt1 | contig 12287 bp, 3 predicted proteins | sample 9134231 | NCBI WGS metagenome assembly JAEEGL01 (sample SAMN16246548, study PRJNA631951) | gut metagenome | biome: gut microbiome; feature: rumen; material: fiber-attached | host: Bos | place: Iran: Karaj | collected 2018-10 | reverse complement strand
TACAAGGGTTTGCAAATGACGTTGAAGTAAATCTAATGTCTATAGTTATCTACTTGTGCATCAATATGCGCAAGGAAAGGTTTCAGGTGAGAATATCCTCCAATGGATTCTCAGAAACCTTCTTTTCACTTTTCAATTTTCTCGTTCCCTCGGCAACCCCTTTTTTTAATTTTCAATTTTCACTTTTCTCGGTTCTTCGGAGAAAACTCTTTTCAATTTTCACTTTTCAAGTCCACCACAATAGTCCTTTATTTGCTAATCAACATCCTTAAGGTAGGATGACTCGACAGCGTTTCTGATGTACACACAACCACATTCACAGATTTACGAATTATCGCACTCCTACATTTATGCTTCAGCACATTCCCATACTAACGCATTCTTGAAACATATTCTAACATCCTATATCATTTCTTCTTCGTGACTTCCAAGTAATCTAAGTTACCTGTTAATAAAAAGACAATCTCGGTTTAAAGTATTATTCGTATCTTTGCAAAAAAATAATGAAATGGCTTATTTAGCAAAGGTATCTCTCACAGCAAGCGGGGTTAAAGAGAAGAAATCGGTTCATTTTATTGAACGGCTTCTCGAAGACTATCCTGTGCAAGACAAAATAGAGAAAGATGACAAACAAGCTAATATTGATGGTTATATAGAACTATTGGGTGAGAATAACAGGATAACAGGGAAAATTACGGTTCAAGTAAAAACTGTCAACAAAAAAGATGAAGGCAAGAATAAATTCCCATGTCCTACGTCATTGTTCGCTTATGCCGACTGCAACGCCGAAACAGTTATGCTGTTAGCTGTTGATCATCGGGAAAAGATTGTTTTGTGGAAACATATTTCAATACAGTTGCTCGATGATAACCGAGACAAAGAAGATCAAGAGACCATTACATTGGCGTTTTCAGAAAATGAGCGATTGTCAGAAAATAATGTTGAAGAAACTATTCAGAAATGGCGTAGTATAGCGGAATCAAATGTTAAAATTCTCAAAGGTTCTTATGCCAACCAAAAAGAGAATGAGGAATTGAGGAAAGCACTTATCAATACCACTTTGTCTAAATTAGATTTGGAGAAAGAGGATGTTATTAAAACGCAATTGTTTATAGATACATATAATTACCTGTTCGATAACGAGTTGTTTTATTTCAAAAAAGTATTTTATCCCAAATGTTGGAAAAATGGAGTGGCAATATATAAATACGAAGACCACGATTTAATTTATTCTATATTCCCTATATTATATGGAGAAAACAGCTTGTTGATAAAGAAAATCCCATATTCAATGTTATCAGAATGCAAGGATCCGTTTGTCAGCATGAACAGTGAAAGTAATGAAATAAAAACACACCCTCGTTTATGTGCAATCAATCTTGCAGAACGCAAAGTAATTAGGTTCATTAAAGAGGTTCATGTGTCGCCTTCGTATGATGCAATTCTTCTCGAATATGTCAGGGATATTTGTGCCCAATATTCAAATCTCAAAGTCCACAAAGAACAGTTTGAAGATTTGGATGGACTTATTTTGTTTTTTGAGAAGAGGTATCCTGGGCTAAATAAACGGTCTCCCTACACCAATTACTATAGTGGTAATATCAACGTTGGTGACATATACGATGTTATAAAACTACTAAAAGAACGTGGTTATTCAAGAATTCCTGTCATATATCCAGAAAGAGGAAGGTATGGAAATACTGGTTGGGTATGGGATTCTTTTTCGAAAGTAACAGCATTCGAGAAGTTAAATATTGTAGTAAAACATGCATATAGTACATATTTTAGCTTTTTTAATAATGAGATGCCTATTGTGCCTGTTGTACTTAAACATTTTGATGGAGCCAACCTTATTCTATACAGTTTAGATTACAAGACTGGAAGTATTCCTTTGTTGAATGCATATTATTTAGAATCTGTTGAACCCTCAGGGACATGCAATGTTGAGTGTTATTTGAATGAGGTTTTTCCATTGTTGAAAGAAAACGGAGTAAAGACAAATTCTGAATTATATAGCAAAGTGATATCTCATAATGGTGTTGACTATAAACTTATGAAGTACGGAGGCTGTGATGTACACGAGTATATTTTCGGGCGTTTTAATATACAAAATGTATTTAATACATTGCTAAATAATCAGTTGTCTGCGTATTTTAACCTTATGAAGAAAACTGTTTAAATTTTTTTTATACGATATTCAACGAATACTTTTCAACATGGATAAAAAAGGAGTTAGGAGCCTTCTATTATTGCTATTTCTTCGGGGGTAAGGTTGTAGAGCTGGTAGACTAATTCATCAATTTGGTGTTCTAGGGCGGATGTGTCGGCCTCTATATTGTTCTGCTTTGTGTCTTGGATGCTCTTTACCAAAACTGCTATCTGTTTTTGCTGTTCCAATGTTGCATTTGGAATTGGTATGCTTTTGAGTTCTGCAGCGGTTATATGATTGGTAAAGCTGAAATAGTCAAAATAGTAGTTAAATGTTTTTGAATTAATCAACCCAATATAATATTGCAAGTTCACGTTTGGTTTAACAGGTGATAGTCCGTTTGTCGAATTGCCACAAATGAACCCTTGGGGAGAAAGAAATGCTTTAGTTCTGAATGGTTGATTCTGGTTTGATACCTGCTGCATTACAATACGCTCATGATCATATAAGGAAGGCTTGCTCCCTGAAGTTTCACACCATTCAATTGGAGTTGATTGACAATAATATTTCCCAACATTATTTCCTCTCCACATCGGAAGCCTATTGTTGCCTTTGTCAATAGAAAACAAATGTCGTTTCGCAGTTAAATTAATTTCCCCCTGATATATTGAAAACCAATTTGACAGCCTGTTGGAAAAAGTATTCATATGGATTATTACAGAGTTTATTGGCAAAATGACTCCTGATTTTTTCAAATCTAATTGGTCGCATATTGAATGGCCATGTTTATATGTTCTCACACTTACTGTATCATTATACAGTGGTTTTCTCTTTTGAAGAACAATAGTGGTTACTGCTTGTGTTACGTTCTCAAATACTTTATCCTTTTCTGTGTATTCAATTATTTCTTGCAATGCAGTTTGTGTGAAGAACATATTTCGTAAAACACTACTGTCTTTGTTGGTTAGGTAGGTGTTAGGGGTTATGTAACTTAACGTTCCTCCTTCTTTCAAAATTGATAAACCAAACTCATAAAACAATTTATATAAGTTAACCTTCCCTTCGTTTGCAGTTTTATATTTTTTCCTATATAAAGGAGCAAGTATATCATTCGACGAAACTAAAACATAAGGAGGATTTGCAACAACGATATCAAACCCTCCGTTGTCAAAGATGTCTTTGAACCAGGTGTGCCAGAGGAAGAAGTCTTTGTTGGCGGAGGGGTCAATGGCATTGAGGCGGGTTTCTGCCGCAGGGCCTATTCCTTGCTGAACGATATAGTTCTTCACACTGCTGTTTATCAACTCTCGGTAATATGCCTTTTCCTTATGGTCGGTGAGTGAGAAGTACATCTTCAGCCAGTTGCGGAGGTTCTGCTTCACTTCATCGGAGCCAAATTCCATACCTGTTTGGTTCTCGGCCCACCCCGCCTTGTGGGCACTCCTTCTGGGAATGGAACGGCTACCACGGTCTTTGTCCAAAATATGGCTGAGGTCGTGGCCATCGAAACTCTCTATAAGGCTGTTGCCCTGCATAAACTTGTAATCGAAATTAGGCAACGGCTCTGGCTTTTCTGCATCTACGACGATGCTTAGCCAGAAACGCAGGCGGGCAATGTCAATGGCTCCACGCTCAATGTCTACACCGTAGATATTGTTCTCAATAATCTCTCGTTTGAGGGCAGCGCGAGAATAGGGGTTCAAGCTTCCAGCTTGTCCTTCTTTGGAGTACAGGCTTCCAGCCTGTGACAGGCCTTGGGCCTGTGTTCCCATCTGTGACGGATAGGCAGCTCGTTCTTCCAAGGCTTCACGGCAACGCCACAGCTCATTCAGCAAGCCCATCGGAAAGGCCCCGCTGCCAATGGCTGGGTCGCAAATCTTCACTTTCCGCAAGGCGGTATCTAACACCTCACGATAAGGCTCCAACTCCTCTGGAAACTCATGCTGCTCTACAAACTTACGGATATAATCTGACAGTCCAGTGGCTTTTACCCCTGGTTCTTTTGACAGGCTGGTAGCCTTTACCCCTGATTCTTTTGACAGGCTGGTAGCCTGTACTCCTTGTTCTTTTGACAGGCTGGAAGCCTTTACTCCTGGATCTTTTGACAGGCTGGTAGCCTTTACTTCTGGTTCTTTTGACAGGCTGGTAGCCTTTACTCCTGGTTCTTTTGACAGGCCGGTTGCCTTTACTCCTGGTTCTTTTGACAGGCCGGTGGCCTTTACTCCTGGTTCTTTTGACAGGCCGGTTGCCTTTACCCCTGATTCTTTTGACAGGCTGTAAGCCTGTACTCCTGACTCTTTTGACAGGCTGGTAGCCTGTACTCCTGGTTCTTTTGACAAGCCAGTGGTCTGTGTCCCCAGGTAGGCTATTAGACTCTCTTTGCACATATACTGCACTATCTCCTTAGGTGTATAGAAGGCACCTTTTGATTTATTGTCTTCCAGCAGGCTCTCAAAAATCTTGCCCAACATCTCAGGGTCAACGCCAATATCCGCATCGTCGGGGTCGTTCTCGTCGACGGTGAAGTTGTACGAGGCCATGAAATCAAACAACCTCTCAAACAACGAGGCTGGCAATTTCAACTTCGCCGTATCCATCACATCCCGCTCAAATAGACCGCCATTCAAATAAGGCAGTCCTTTCCACTGCTCTAATAGCTGCACATCCCATCCTTCGTCGCGGAACAGCTTCTCGCGGTTCTGTGGTTCGGTATTGAAGATTCCAAAGAAGAGCGGTTCCAACACCTGTTCCAAAAAGTCTTCCCTGCGGTCAGGCGGCTGCATGAAGAAGAGGTTCTTCAGAAACTCCGGGTCACCATTCAGCCAGCCTTTCTTCTGCAAGAAATGCAAGAAGACAATCCGTCCCATCATCTTCTTAATGTAATCAGCAAAAAGCTTGGACAGTCCGCTGTATAAAGTGGGGTCTTTGCTTATCAGCTCAACGGTTGTCCTGAGAATGCGGTCATAATGGCGATGGTACTCGTCGAAGAACTCTTTGCTGAGGGCATCCACCGAGAAGGCATCCTTTAGGTCTTCCATCTTAAAACGTCCTGCCTTTGCCGCCACTTTGTCCAACCGCACCAAAGGGGTCTTGTACTGTCCCTGCCTGTCACCCAACACGTAAGAGAATCGTTTGGCTGATGTTGTTCCCTCTTTATGGTCGCAGATATACGACAGCCGCCAGTGCTGCCCATCGTCGAACACCGCAATGGCGGCATCCACCTCATACCGCAGATACGGCTGTATCAGCTTTCGCAGTCCTACACGCTTGCGGCGCACGTCGCTGCCTTCTGCCACTCGGGTGTAGAAGAAACCCAGCAACCGTCCCTCGGCATCCTCCATCTGCCCGACATAATGGCTGCTGTCGCCAAGGGAGGAGGTGTCAATCAGTTCCGGCTGTGTTAGCACGTCGTTGCAGCCGAAAAGACTGTGCACTATCTCTCGGCTGTATATGGGATAGTTGAAAGGTGACTGGAAAATCTTTTTTAATGTATCTGTGTTCATAAGCGGTTGGTTTGTAGAATGTGTTAATGTTGATATATTGTCTGATTGCTTGATTGCTTGATTGATTTTTGATTTTTGATTGTTTGAGTTTTTTTCATTCAGGCATTAACACAATCAAGCATTCAGGAAATTTTAATAGAATGTCTCACTTAGTATTATGTCGGCAGTGATACCGGCACTTGTTTGGGTTGGAGTCTCATTGTCGGGTTGACCATATCGGGCTTTCAGTGCTTCCAACTGCTCCACTATCTCGATTATAGGCAGCGGTGTTTTCTTGTGCTTCCTTGACAAACGGTTTAGGCTGTCAGCCAACTGGTTATACTTACCCCGCTCCACTAACGACTTTAAGGTATCCACTATCTGCCGTGCATCATCGTCGGGTAGGGAAGGACGTACATCGCGCAGAAAAGCAGCCGCCTTTTTAGCGTCGTTGTCCTTGCTGCCAATTTTGGGTTTGTCTTCCTGACTCTGTCGTTGCTGTTCAACTGCATATTGAGCCAGAGCTTTTCTCACCTGTTCATAGTGTAGTTCTTCGCTGTCGCCAAAAGGCACTGCCCGTTCCTCCGGCTCTGCTTTCATAATGTTTGCAGCTTCTAAGAAAGAGAGTTCACGTGTGTGTTCCCCAACAAGATAGAATGCTTTCTTCTGCGGAGAAGAAAGATACGTGATTGTGTAAATGGGTGATTGCGGTGATGTATTCGTGTCCGCGTTCCTTCCACAACGGCTTTTGCAGGGCAGTTGTTTGATACGACGGTAAAGAATGGGGTCGCTGTCGTGGAGTTTTCGCACCTCGCGCAACAGTTCCAAACATCGGTCGGTATCGTCTGGCATTTCGGAGTTGAAGAGATGGAATTCATGAACAATCTCATCGTGTGAATAGATGCGGGTGTCCTCGCCCAATGCCGAATGGAAACTTTGCAGTTTGATAAGTGAATTCTTCTTCAAACTGATAATCTTGTCGCCCGGATCGGAGGGGTAGAACATATAGTTATAAATTACAGGGGCGGTGGAGCCTATACGGTTCACGCGCCCAATGCGCTGCATCAGTCGCGTAGCGTTCCAAGGGCTGTCGTAGTTCACTATCACATTTGCCCGGTGCAGGTTTACGCCCTCGGCCAGCACATCGCTGGTGATGATTATATTGTAGTCATCGGATGACGTGCCTTTGTAGTTGGCATCGAAGTTTGCCCTGATGGTCTCGCGCAACCTATTTCTGTTTGTAGAATAAACTGCCAGTATATCATCGCGGTGCAGCATCGACTTCAACTCTTTCTCCAAGTAATTCACCGTGTCCACACTCTCGGAAAAGACCACCAGTTTGCCCGACGGATTTGTGCTCTTCTCAAACAGCTCGCCCTGCAACATCTCTACAAAACGCTCCAGCTTTGAGTCTTCGGTCACAGCATCCCACTGTCGGCAAAGCGAACCCAGCAGGTCGGCGTCGTCCTGTAGCATGGGTAGGAACTCGGGCTTGAAATCCGCTGCCTGATATACAATATCCCCTTGTTCGTACCCCTTCTTCATAGCCAGTTCGATGATGGCATCCAGTTCCATTCCGTCAGCTTGTAGTTTCTTCACATTCAATTCGGGCGCAATGATTACCTTGTCCTCTTCAAACATCTTTATCATGCCCTTTGTGGCTTCTAACAGCGTATGCAACGACCGTTTGAAGGCAAAGAAACTGCTCTCTAAGCGTTTGACCATGTGCGTCTGGTAGATAGCTGCCAGCTGGTCTGCCACCTGCTTGGCTTTGTTACCGTTGGCTCTGATATACTTGGGACAATACTCCACAGCGCGGTAGCGGGCATATTGCAGCCCTGCCGTGGAATCGTCTTTTCGACCTGGTTCATCCGCCTTCTCTTCCCTCCCGGCTACCAATGCCCGATAGGTCTCATAGAACAACTCTTGCACTCTGGGCGACATTTCGTAGGTGCGCACCGTGGGGTCAAGCAGTTCGGGGAAATTGATCTCGCTACAATAGCGCGGTTCGTGCTGGATGTTGCTGCGGGTGCGGCGCACCATCACTTTCTCCAGAACAACATGCCGCATCTCCTGATTGATGGCATCGATACGTGTCCTGAGCACTTCCGAGTTGAGCACTCGACGTTGTGACATCAGGGTCTTGTGTTCTTTAATCCATGGGGCAAAGGTGTCGGCTATGTTACTTATGCCGTCCAAGGTGCAATGAGCTGTGTCCTGAAACAACAGCAACTGGTTCTTGATGTCCTCGGGGGTATTATTCAACGGCGTGGCCGAAAGCAGCAGCACCCGCTTTTCGCCTTTCACATTGCCGCCGTTCAGTCGTGCCGACTTGCATATACGTTGCAAGAGGTCGTAGTTTCCCGTGCTGTCATGGCGGAAGTTATGCGCCTCATCTACAATGACGAGGTCGTAGTAGCCCGGTTGGCTGAGATTGTCGGCTCCATTAATTACCTTATCCAGACTGCCGTTGCTGACGAAGTGACTGTATTTGTTGCGGATATTGAAGTCCTTGAAGGTCTCCTCCCAGTTGGTCCGTACTGCGGGCGGGAAGATGACCAGAATGCGGGTACTGTCGCCGTTGGCAGCAATGAAACGCTGTGCAATCATGGCTGCGACAACCGTTTTGCCTAAGCCCACCACATCGGCAATGAAGCATCCTCCATGTCGCATCATGATGTCATAGCCCTGCACCACAGCATCGCGTTGGTAGGTGAGGTTGTCATAGCCATCTGGCAGTTGGGGGACGAAATCATCCTCCACCTGTGTGCCGAAATGGTCAATCAGCATCCGCATATACAGTTCGTAGGGGGTAGGCTGCTGATTCTCTGGTGCCAAGTGGGTCTTGGCCACGATATGCGACACATCGTCGAAAGTGACGGGAATTCCCTCTGTCCACAACCGTTGGAATTCCGATTCGCAATAGCTCACATCGTCGTAGTCTTTCATGGCTACATTCAACTCATATTGCGGGGGTTCGGATGTGCCAAGCCCCTGTGCACTGAGGTTGCTGCTGCCCATGATGACCCATCCGTCGCTATGCTCGTTGTGTTGTTGCGGCAGACAAAGATAGAACTTGGCATGAAGGTCGCGCGTGGGATGGATGCGCAGTTGTAGCCGTCCGTCGGCTATATCGGTACAGAATTGGCGAATGCCCTTGTCTACTTCAGTGTCGTATTCCGACTCCTTTACATCGCGTAGAAAGATTTCGGCATACTGCTCCAGTGTGGCATCGTGGTCACCGAAGAATATTCGACCTGCAGCCTGCGACTGACGGAAAAGATTGTCGATATTGATTCCGACGAGGATGTGTATTTCCTGTACATGCTCCAGTTCCTTACGCAGTTTGAAATAACCCGAAGAACGAAAAAAGCCAACCACGGCATGGAAGATGTCGAAGTTGTCCATCGATGTTGAGATGCCGTGGAACTTGTCCATCAGCGTCGTCTCTATATTGTTGAAGAATTTGGTGCTCATAAGGCTTAGCGTTTTAGCGCTTCGCCTTTCAGAGCCTCACAAACAAAAAACCGTGAAACTTTCTGTCTAAAGTCGAGGCTCTGGACTGCCTATATCCCAAAACGAGAAAGCCCACGGTAAACACCGCGAGCATTTCTGCTTTCTCGTTGGGATTTCGAAATTGTCCAGATTTCGACTTTACTTGAAAAGCAAAAACGCCTTTTATCTATTTATTATTCTTTACGTTAGCTCTTTGTTCTTTTTGTTTGTCCTTTTTTTAGTTGTTAATATGTTTGTTGTTATATGTTTCTTTTATGTTTTGCCCATGTTGGGTTTTGATTGTGCAAAGATACGCTTTTTTTTTCAATTGGATGAAAAATTGTGCCTTGGTTGGATGGGTGTTTGTTGTCGCTGGCAGGGTTGTGGAAACGTCCTTGTTTCGATCTTATGACTGTTATGTTACATTTGATTAATGGCAGTATTGCATTTTATTTGTGCAAAGCTACAGGAGATGAAGGGTGAATCTAATAATGTGTTAATGTGTTAACTCGTTAATTCGTTAGTCTTTTGACTCCTTTAATTCGTTATTTTAATTCGTTAATGTGTTAACTCATTATTTTTAATTCGTTAATGTGTTAATTCGTAAATTCGTTAGTCTTTTTTCTTGTTAATGCGATAATTTGACTCGATAGTCATTTTTCCTTCTTCATGCTTTTTTCATAAAAAGAAGTGATTGGTGGTTGGACGGGGAATCGTCTTTTCACCAATCACTTTTTGTTTATTGCTTTCTATGAAGCGGGGAGGATGGGGTGCACCCTGCGTTAGAAGCGGAACAGTTGGTCGAAGTCGACTTGGATGGGTTTGACGTTGGGGCCGAGGAGGTTGGCGACGGCTTTGGGGTCGAACTTCTTGGCGTTGCCGGAGATGACGACTATGAGCGGGCGGTTTTTGATGTATTTGTTGTGGAAGGCACGGAGGTCGTCCATGGTGAGGCGTGAGATTTGTTCGGTCATTTCAGCACGGTGGTCTCGCTGCCAGCCGAGGTTTTCAACCCAGGTCTGCACGGTGCCGGGGATTTGGCGGAAGGTTTTGTAGTTGCTGTTTTGTGTGCTGACGAGTTGCTGGATGGCAGGCTGGAGCTTTTCGGGCCGCTCAGGGAGGGTGACGAGGAGATCGCGGATGGCTTCCACTCCTTCCTGTGTTTTGTCGCACTGGGTGCCAAGGAAGGCGTAGGTGTGTGCCGGATTGTGTCGCAGGAGGGTGGCGTCGAAGTAAGCGTAGGTGCTGTAGCCAAGGGAGCGGAATTCACGTATTTCCTGGAACATGACGCTGTTCATGCCGTTGCCGAAGTATTCATCGAACAGTACTGCGGCAACACGGTCGCAGGGTGAGCCGTCGGGGGTGTACATGTTGGTGTCTAAGTAGGTGCTGGGGACGTAGATGCCGATTTTTGACTGGAGGAATTTCTTGTTGGTGGAGTAGAAGAGCTGAGGTGTGGTGTATTGTTTTTCTTTGTAAGCACGGCGGGGCATGTCGGTGACGTTGTCGCGGACGAGGTGGTATTGCTGCAGTTTGTCGGCAAGGGAAGAGGGGTCGGTGTTGCCCGAGAAGGTGACATGGCCGTTGCGGGTGAGGATTTGCAGTACTTCCGAGTGGAGTTCCTCGCCGGTGCGTTTGCCCCATTCCGAATAGGGCGTTTGCCGCAGGAAGGAGGATTGGTCGCCGAGTGTGACGTATTCTTCAAGGGCATTGAACCAGCTGTCGGGGTCGTTTTTGGAAGATTTCTTTTCGGCTTTTAGTCCGTCGAGTAGTTTGTCGAGCTGCCGCTGGTCGTGGCGGGGATGGAGGAGCCAGCTTTGGCAGAGGGAGAGGATGCTGTCGAGATTGCTCTCGAGTCCGCTAATGGACAGGCTTGTGTTATCGTCGTTGCTAAGGAGCGAAAATGAGGCTCCGTAGAGGTTGAGCTGCTGTTGGAGTTGCTGGTATTTGAGGCTGTCGGCTCCGAGCAGTTCCATGTAGCTGATGGCGCGGTTGAGGTCGGGGTTGTCGAGGTTGCCGTAGTTGTAGGTGATTTTCAGTTCGAAGATGTCGTTGAAGGGGTTGGGGGTGCTATAGAGATTATAGTGGGAGTTGACGGGCTGGATGTTGACGTCTTTTTTGAAGTCGATGACTTGGGGACGGATGGGGTCGGGCTGATTGGAGGCTATCATCTTGGCGAAGGGAGACTGGGCATCTTTGTTGGCGGGTTCGAGGTGGTCCCAGTCGGGTTTTACAGCGGGTTCGCCGGAGGGGAATCCCATTTTGGAGCGCACAAGGGTGCAGTGGTCGCGGTTGAAGTATTTGTTGGCTACGGCCATGATATCTTCGCGGGTAAGGGCGGCCCACTGTTTCCCGTCTTTGAGCCATTGTTCGTAGCTGCTGCCTTCGGTTTCGAGTGAGAGGAGTAGGGATGAGATTTTGTTCAGCCCTTCGAGTTGTCGTTGGCGGCTGACGTGTGATTGGGCTTTGATTCCTTCGATGATTTCGTCGCTGAAACGCCCTTGCTTGATGCTGTCGATGCATTCCCAGATGGCCTCTTCGGCTTTGGCATGGCTCTGGAAAAGGAGATTTGGCATATAAAGTATGGTGTTGGTGCCGGCGTCGTTGAGCGATACGTCGAGGTTCAAGGCCATGAGGAAACGGCCATCGGTGGCGGCTTCGGTAAGGAGGCCGGTATTGCCGCCAAGGATTTGGCTGAGCATGTCGAGAGCCAGTTTGTCGGGATGGCTCTTGGGTACGCCGGGGAAAATCATCATACCCATTTTAATGGGAGTTTGACGGACTTTGACGATTTTCTGAGTAGCGAAGTCGGGAAGCTGGTAGGTGGGTTCTTGGGGCAGTTTGCCGCTGCGCCAAACGCTGAATTTGTCGCGGATGAGTTGTTTGGCCTCGTCGGACTTGAAGTCTCCCACGAGGATGAGCGTCATGTTGTTGGCCACATAGTAGGTGTCGAAGAATTTTTGCATCTCGCTGGGCTGCGGGTTTTTGAGGTGCTTGGCAAGACCGATGACCGGGCGGCTGTAGGGATGGTCGCCGTAAGATTCGGTGAGAATATTCCGGGCAAATTTCTGTGCAATCTTGTTATCGCCACGGTTCTTCTCCTCGTAGATGGTTTCGAGTTCACTCTGGAAGAGGCGGAAGACGGGGTTGCGGAAACGCTC
>JAEEGL015391414.1_pt1 | contig 12287 bp, 8 predicted proteins | sample 9134231 | NCBI WGS metagenome assembly JAEEGL01 (sample SAMN16246548, study PRJNA631951) | gut metagenome | biome: gut microbiome; feature: rumen; material: fiber-attached | host: Bos | place: Iran: Karaj | collected 2018-10 | reverse complement strand
TGCCCGGATGCTGTAAAACAGACAATACGGCCGGAGACTGTTTGAAATATGAGCGAAGCAGAATACGAATATTGTCCGCGCTGTGACGCAAACCTGACTTTCCAGAAGGGCTACCGGAATGACCTGCCGGTCTGGATCTGCCGGGGCTGCGGAGAAACGCTGATCAATCCGGAGATGGAGACCGACACGGATATCATCTGGTATTGCGATGGCTGCGGAGCGATGCTGAATCTTCAATCCGCTTTTGACGAGAAAGCCGGAACGTGGAAGTGCAGTGAGTGCGGTTTTCTCAATAAGATCGAAGACAGTGAGGTGTATCTTTCCGAAGATGAATATCAGTCGGCATTAAATAATCCCTACTGGGGGATCTCCGATGCGGATATACTGGAGCTTTCCCTTTACACGGAAGAAGAGCCTGTTGCGGAACGGGATGATATCTTCCTTGTCCGGAATGTTGAGAGCGGCGAACGGTACGTAAAGAAAATCCTTAGAAAGTACGACCGCAGTGTATACGACTGCCTGAAGGAGCAGCCGGTCAGAAATATACCAAAGATCGAAGCCCTTTATGAAGGTGAAAACAGCCTGATCGTCATAGAAGAGTATATCGAGGGAAAAACGGTAGAGCGCATACTGGAAGATGCGCTTTTTACCGAAGCTTCCGCGATCGCTGTCGTTAAGAAGCTCTGCACGATATTGGATGATCTTCATCATATACACAGCGGTATCGTGCACCGTGATATCAAACCCTCCAACATCATGATAACGGCGGATGATTCGGTATATCTTCTCGATCTGAATATCGCAAAATGGTATGACGAGGAGAGGACCGATGATACGGAACATCTCGGAACACGGGATTATGCAGCGCCGGAACAGGCCGGCTTCGGGATGCAGGCGTCATCGGAAAAAACAGATGTGTATGCGTTGGGTATTCTTTTGAATGTGATGATTACCGGAAAGTTCCCGAAGGAAGAAAAAATTAAGGGGAAATTATGGGACACTATTGAACGCTGCATCAGTCTTGATCCCGCAAACAGATACAGCGTGAAGGAACTGAGGGAAGCACTCGATAGCTATTCATAGATTCTTTATACAAAGAGCAGTGTGAACATGTACATGCATTATTGCAGTCACTCAGTATATGGGAACTTTGTAAGTCATGTATATGTGTAGCCAGGGAAAAGAGAGCTGTAAAGAGCTATAATCCCGGTCACTACGGAAGCTGGAGACGATCATGGAAAAGAAACCCACAGACGAACTCGATGAACTTTTGAAAAACACAAAGCCGGAGCAGGCAGCTTCCTATATCCAAAAGAACAGGAGGTATCTGGCGGAAGGCGAAAAGGCCTTCTATTATTACATGAAGGATGTCATCGAGGAAAAGGGGATAAAGCTGAAGGAAGTATATTCCTTTGCCGGCTTTACGGAGAACTACGGCGGCAAGCTGCTCCGTATGGAAAAGCATGCAAAGAACCGCGATCACATCATCCGCCTGTGCGTCGCCGGTCACTTTAATCTGGACGAGATCAACCGTGCGTTAAAACTATACCAATACCGGGAATTGTACGCCAAGGATCCGCGCGACGCCTGCATCATCATAGCGATCAATAACCGTGTATATGACCTGTATAAGATCGACGAGATGCTGGAAAAGAACGGGATGGAGAAGATCATGGAGTAGCGGTATGTCGCTTTCAGTGGAGAATCGGTATGCATGTACTGGATATTTCGAGGGAAAAGAGCCGGGCATGTGAAAATGCTGAGAAAGAATAAGGTGCCGGGAAGGGTATAGGGCTGGTCCTGCAAGAGATATGGAAGTCTGTTATTGCCCCCAAAATGGGGGCAATAACTTTGTGATAGATGGGTACAGAAAAATGAGGCCTTGAGTTGACATGAATTTGATATTTTCCTGAAAGAGTGAGTACTTGGTAAAAAACTCAATACTTGTCATTCAAGCGCTAAAATGTTATCATTATTATGGTTTAGTGGAATACTTGCTCAGCCCAGAAAGGACACCTTGAAAATTGATTTTTGATATAATGAGAAGCATCGTAACAAATTTGTAACAGTTAGCCCTTTTTGAAGAAAAAAAGTGAAAAAAGTGTGAATTTGGCTCTCAAAGAGTAAGAAATCGAATTGTATATACAATTAAGTGAAAAAACAGTCTTTGTATCCCGCTGCAGTAAGGCGTTTCAGTAGCCTACCGTAGAAAAGGGATATTGCCCGGAGAGGGCATTGACACAAAGTTCGTCAAGTCTTTCTCTGACAAACTCTTCTCCGTAGAAAAGGGATGCTGCCCGGAGCGGGCATTGACACCATAACATAATGAACAGTGTTCATTAACGTGTTGTAGAAAAGGGATGCTGCCCGGAGCGGGCATTGACACAGAGCTAATATCATTTCCAGAACAGAACAAGGCTGACGTAGAAAAGGGATGCTGCCCAGAGCGGGCATTGACACACATCCACAGCCGAAATATCAACCCCCAGGTATACGGACGTAGAAAAGGGATGCTGCTCGGAGAGGGCATTGACACATTCCATCGTGCTCTAAGAGGTTTGAAAGAATATCAGTAGAAAAGGGATATTGCCCGGAGAGGGCATTGACACCTCACGGCGTGCTTTATTTGAGTTATTCAGGTTGTTGGTGTAGAAAAGGGATGCTGCCCGGAGCGGGCATTGACACAAAAAAAGACCATCAGGTCTTTTTTTTGTGCTAAACGTTTGCATGATGGTACATTAATAGTACCAAAAACTTATATAAATATGATCGTTATATATATAAATATGGATTAGGATAGTACCAAAATTTATAACTATAGGCCTCTGAACCAACTTTGCGCTTGCTGGTAGAATAAATACAGTACAAAGGAAAGGGAGCAAAAGACGGAATTGATTTTCAAAAACGGTATGGAATATAGTTCGCTTTGAAAGGGGGTGAGATTATGGATCAGGAAGTTTCCGTTGCGGTATAGTAGGGTAAAGGTGAATGCAGGCTATAAAGCTTATTGTGAAAGGGGGAAATGTAAATGAAGGAAAAATCATTGATGAATAAAACTATGCCGCTTTCAGAGGTAATCACAAAGGCACCGAAAACATCCGGTTGTTACAGGATTTACCGTGGGAATGAATTGGTGTACGTTGGCAAGGCACAGGATGGAATTAGAAAAAGATTTGTTCAGTATTATAATGGGACGACGGCTCATTACACATCAGCAAAAAGGATATATGCGGAAAGAGATTGTTTATTTGTGAAGTGGAAGGTGATCGAAGATCCTTCTTGTGTTGTGGAACAGGAGGCCAAGTGGATACGAGAACTCAAGCCTGTATGGAATAAACAGTCCGGCTGGGGAGATAAAGGCGTTATAAAAGCAGGTATTTCCTCCAAAGCCGGAACGGGCTCGGCTGTAAAAAATATTTGCGCTGAAAAAGGAGGGAAGGTCATTTCATCAGCTGCACCTGAAATTGAATTTGCAAGCATGTTGGGAGATCGAATGGTATCTGCGGGAATAGAGGCGGCGTCAGTCAGTGCGGTAGTGGAGACAGGCAAATCAGTTATCAGGGGAGATGATATCACTGCTGCGGCAGGAAATGTGGCAGGTAAAGCGAGTCAGGCTGCAATATCCGGAGCTGGCGGGGCTTTGGCAGGGGGGGGTGCCGGTCTGGCGGCAGTGGCGATGGGAGCGGGACCTATAGGCATGATGGCTGCAGCAGGTGGAGTTGGTCTTGCAGTGGCAAGCGGAATAGCAGAGAAGACAGAAGACCTGGCAGAGGAGATTTCATCAGGAGTTTCATATGCAGTTGATAAATTGAGGGAATGTCCATTGATTGATGCACCCTGCTCAATCATAGAGAATATTGGAATGGAACTCGGTTCGCTTTGGGATGCTACTATTGGATCATGGTTTTGATTGAAATCTTCGGATACTCAATTGGAAAGATAAGCATATGTGGATCGATGAAACTGGGAGATGTTAGAAAAAAGACAGGGGATTTTGGCAAATAGTGCAATGGATAGAGCAGGGGGAGGTATGGTATAATATGACACAGGGGTGTATGAAGGCTGAGGGGGATACAACGGTGTTTATCAATTTATCTAATCATTCAAGCTGCGCCTGGGATGAGAGACAAAGGGCAGATGCACATAGATTTGGGCATATTCTTGATATTTCATTTCCTAAGATAAAAACTGATATCACGGAAGAACAGATGAACAGTCTGGTAGACGAATACTATGGGATGATCTTGTGCTATAAGAAGCCGGTGGTATTACTTCTGGGTGAGTTTGTATTTGTTTTCCGTCTTGTAACGCGTTTGAAACAAACAGGGATCCGTGTCGTCTCGACCTGTACGGAGCGTTGTGTCGAGGAGGAATCCATGCCGGACGGCAGTGTGCATAAGGTGTCGAAATATTATTACCGGGGGTTGCGGGATTATTGAGCAGACAGGAAAGAAAATTGTGTTTTGAATCACTGTTACAGGTTAAGTATATTAAACTGCATTTTACTTTGCAGATCGCAGAAGACAGCATGTTGCCCGTTTATAAAGCGTCCGCTTTGCGCGGAGGTATGGGTGAGATGCTGCTTCGTGTTAATTGCGTAGGAGACAGGAAATGTGAGCTTTGCGAATATGAACCGGAATGTATCGTTCGCAGGGTGATCTATTCCCAGATGCGTATCCGCCCGCCCTTTATGACAGAGGGCGACAGCATCGGCTATGTGATTGACTGCGAGAACTACAAAGAAGAGTTTCGAAAGGGCGATCTTCTGAATTTTGATATGCTCCTGTTTGGTCGTACAATAGTATATTTTGGACAGATCTTACAGGCTTTTCAGATGCTGGGGGTGAATGGACTTGGGAAGGAGGGGACGAAATTCCGCATAGCACAGGTGACGAACAGCAGACGTGAGACGGTCATGGATGGAAGGAATGTGTTTATGACCCGTCTGGAAGCAACGCGTATCTGTGATTATGTATCATACCGGATCGATGAAGGGAAGGAATCTGCCAAGCTGGTGTTCCATACTCCGTTGACGATGAAATGTCGGGGAGAATACTGCCGTGAGTTTAATATCATCGATATTCTGAGAGGTGCAGAGCGCCGTATTTATATGCTGAATTGCTATGAGGGAATCGATACAGAACGACCGGATACGGATGATTTTGTTCCTGTACAGATCTCGCAAAGAGCGAAAGAGAGAAAAGTACGCAGATATTCAACGACGCATGATCAGAAGATCACATTGAATGGGATTGACGGGGAGGTAGAGCTGAGTGGGATCCGACAGGAAGCCATGGAGTTTCTGTTGGCAGGAGAGCTGGTGCATGTCGGAAAAAACACCAGCTTTGGCTTTGGAAGATACAGCGTGAGGTGATATATGAATATTCCGCAGAGCATAATAGACCAGGTGAACAGAAACGATGAAGAAAAGAGAAATAATAGAAAGATGCTACGGGAAAACAGAAAAAAAGCGATCTTTGCCGGGCGGGAGAAATTGGAAAAGAAAGGAATTCTTCTGCTTTTTTTAAGTGATTACAAATATAAGGATATAAAGGCTAAAAAGGGAGAAGCGGACGAATGCGAGTATTATTATGATGAGAGTGTCTTCTACAAAGGCAGACAGACAAATGAAGCACCGGTACAATATTTGTATCATAAAGCCGGGCAGGATGGATTTCCGATAAAAAAGATAATTTGTATTTGTTCTGAAAAAGTTAAGAAAGAGAAGGTATCAGACAACGAAGATGGAACGACAGCATTGGAGGTATTTGAAAAACGAATCCGTGACCGATGGGGCTGTAATGCTGTGGTTCAGGAAATTGATTATAATGAAAATGATGAAGATTCTGAACGGGAATTGATCTCATTATACAGGGAGCTGGCCGGGATTGCGGACGATATGGATGACTGTAAGGTATACATTGATTATAGCGGAGGAATGCGCGATATCAATTTCCTGATGGTTACAATTGTCCGGCATATGGAGTTTCGTGGCCTTCAATGTGGAGATATTGTATACGCTCAGTATGATCGTAACAGAAAAAAACAGAAGATCATAGATATTCTATATATATATGAGATGTTGCGGATGATCAATGCAGTCAGTGAATTTGTTTCAACAGGAAGCGCAAAAGAGTTAAATGCATTATCACGAAAGGATCCCAATCCTTTGTTTTCCGGAATGAAAGAGTTCTCGGATGATATGAGCCTATGTAATGTGGAAGGGATAGAGGGGCATATATGGGAAATAGATAAAGAATTAAATAAACTGGAAACAGAAACAAAGAATAATCCGGACCTGATGAAATGCATGGTCAGTACGATCATACCAACGATACGTGGAAAGTTGTTTTTAAATCAAATCCTTAACGGGAATAACGGAATAATGAGTTATCCGTGGCTGATCAAGTGGTGTATTGATAATAATATGATACAGCAGGCCATGACGATCTATGTGGAAAAAATGCCAATATACTATAAAGGTATGCAGTATATAATGGTGGATGATATGTATCAATATGAGCAATATACCGTAGAGGGAGAAAAAAGGGAATGGCTGAAAAACTGGGCTGAGAAAATGCTTGTAAATAATTATCCGGAAGTCAGGAATTTGAACGAGACACAAAAGAAGGAAAATGCGAAGCTAACCATAAAAAAGATTGATTCCTGGTTTAGCCACGCCCATGAGGGATATGAAGGGATTGAGCTTATAGACGGGATAGAGCCGTTTATACTGACAGAAAGGCTAAAAAGGCTTTATGATGCTAATGGTGTAAAAAATGATATTGGCATCTACGATACGAAAGAAAAAGCGAATTATATAAGCGGCTTCCTGAAAGGCATCAGAAATAATAAGGGAATATATATTCACTATCTTTTGTTTGATAATAAAGAGAGTTATGTTCCGGTTGAAAAGAAAAGTAATGAGTTACAGGAGGATAATCAGAATGAGACTCATGCTTATGAAAATAAATGGAAAATAATAGAAGACATAAAGAATGATCCGTCCTGTATTGATCGCAAAAAAATATCGGATGATATGGACTCTGATGAGTTGATACACATTATGGAATACTACCTGGCTGCAAAGATAATCCGTAACTATCTGAATCATGCAGGAAATAAACAAATTGATTCATCCATGGAAGAGGTAAAAGAGAAACTGAAGAAGGATGGAATTGTTATAGAAATGACAATAGATGGCATAAAAAAAATAGCGATGGAAGGGATCGCAAATGAACTGTAGAATTCAAAAGGAGTACGACAGGAGTTAAAACAGCAGGAGAGCCGGAACAAAAGAGCAGGATCTGTATTATTGGAGGGATAAAACAAATGGCGGATAACAAGCAGGTATTAGCAATGTATGATTTACGGGGAATTCAGAAATTCATTTTTCGCACTTCCAAAATGAAGAATGCAATCGGTGCGTCTTCCGTAGTGGAAAATCTTATCGGAAATGCCCTAAAATATGCGACAGGCGGAGAAGAAGGACTGATTTGCGATCTGGATTGGAAGACAGAGTATGAGTGGTTTCAATATGAGCCGGAAACTGCAAAGCAAAAGGATGTGCAGGTGTTATATGTTGGTGGCGGTAATGCATATGTGATGTATCGTGATCCGGAATTAGCCAGGAGAATCAGTAGAAAAATGTCCAGATATACGATGGATCATACATACTCATTGCAATTGGCTATAGCAATGACAGAAAAAACCGAGAATTACAAAGAAGACTATAAAAAATTGAATGAAGAAATGATCAGGGTAAAGGATCGGATGGTGGTTTCGAGATTAATGGGGGCACTACCTGTTGTTAAGGTTGAAAAAGAAACGGGGTATCCTCTGACACCGGAAGGCGTAAGTGTGGAAAGCCGGATCAAAGAAACCGAAGCTGATAAGGTAAGAGAAAATCTGCAGTATAGGGATAAGATCTTTGATAGTTATGTAAGAAAAAAGGGGGAAGACAGTATACTTGCAGTTGTCCATATTGACGGAAACAATATGGGACAAAGGATCCGAAAACTTATTGAAGATAAAGAAAGCTATGCGGATGCTATTTCGGAGATGCGGGAGATTTCTTTTTCTATTGATCATTCGTATAAAACGGTGTTTGATGAAATGCAGAGAAAGTACAATCCGGAAGATCGAAGTCAGGACCCGCGGATCATGAAGGTATTGACTGCCGGGGATGATATCACTTACGTATGCAATGCCAATATCGCATTGTCTACGGTAGAGTTTTTCAGTAAAAGAATATCTGATTTTTCCATGAAAAGAGACAGAATAGACGAGCTTGCATATCGATTCAGTGTGTGCGCGGGAATATCCTTTTTTCACAGTCATTTTCCTTTTTATATTGCTTATGAGGTAGCAGAAGCTTGCTGCGGTCAGGCAAAGGAACGGGCAAAAAAGGAAGAGAATAAAGATGGAGATCGTATAGGAAACTGGGTTGATTTTCAGTTTTGCAGGAATATCCATACCTCGGATCTGAAGAAAACCAGGGAGGAGGAATACAGAACAATAAGAGGTGAAAATCTCTTGCGTCGTCCGTATTTTATTCCGGTAAAGGAAATCGATAATGGGGGACGGTTTTCGAAAATGCAAAATGAGGAGTTTTCCCTGAAACGTTTTAAGGAAGATATCAGGACATATGTATTGAATAAGGAAACTCCGCGGACATTTTTAAAACAGCTGAGAAATACCTATCCGTTGGGAGAGGAACAGGTAAACGTATTATGTGCATTTTTACGATCGCGGAAATGGAAGCTGCCGGATAAAATGTACTATATGGAAGGGGATCAGAAAACTGCGCTGTTATATGATGCCCTTGAATTGGCAGATAATTATTCGGATGCAGAAACAATGGAATAAACTCGGGAGGTGTATTGATGAAATTCTGTGATATGGAAATAGAATTATTAAGTGATCTCTGTGTTTCTGACGGCGGAGTATATAACAGTATGCTAGATACGGATGTGTGTTACGATCGGTATGGGATACCGTTTATTCCGGCAAAGCGTATTCGGGGCTGTCTTCGCGAATGTGCGCAGGAACTCGTGGATTGGGGAGCAGATATCAATATTACCGTTCTTTTCGGAGACAAGGGTGATGCAGAAATGGCTTCTTCAGTAAGATTGGGAAATGCATACCTGGATGTCTTTCAGGAGCTGCGCGAGCTGGCAAGGGAGCATAAAGACAATATCATTATGCATCCTCAAAATGTATTGTCGACGTTTACTTATGTACGTACACAGACTTCAGTGGATCAGGAAACGGGGGTGGCAGAGGACGCATCTCTTCGCAGTATGCGCGTGATAGATAAGGGACTTCGTTTTGTATCTGCTGTAGAAGTAAGGGAAGACTGCTTCGAACAGCTGGCAGAATGCTGTGTTGTTCTTCGACACATGGGAATTGCAAGAACCAGAGGATTTGGAGAGGTCAGAGTACGACTGACGGAAAGGACGGGCAGTGCCGACCTGAAGCGGAGCCATGCAGAATATAAAGAGGGGGCGACAATACTGCGTTATGAGATTGATCTACAGGAACCGATGATCTGTAAAAGCCTCAATGGCGAGGAAGCCAATACTATGGATTATATCGAAGGAAGCAAAGTGCTGGGGCTGATCGCACAGAGGATTCCGAATGATTGGGCTTGTTTTATGAATAAAGGAAAGCTGCGCTGTTCCAACGCATATATAGCCCACAAAGGAGTGCGATATACGGAAGCGCCGGCTTATCTTTTTACTGTAAAAAACTATCAGGGGCGGATCATCAATAAGCTTTATGAGAGAAAAGCAGGGCGGGATATAAGAGATAAATGGGATAAAGAACAGAAGAATCAGATCAGGCACTGCTATTATACAAGGGATAATGGAGAGCTGAGCATTCGGGATGTGGTGACGGAAAAACGATATCATCACAGAAGACCGGACGACAAGTCTATAGGTAGGGCTGTCAGCGGAAAAGAGGCGGATTTTTACCAGATTGACAGCATATGTGAAGGCCAAAGTTTTGCCGGATATGTTGAAGGGAGCCCGCAACAGATCAAGGCAGTATATGATATTCTGGTATCGGCAGGCAATCTGTATATGGGGTATTCCAGAACTTCAGAATATGGGAGAGTTATTCTTCGTATTACAGATGTGGAGCTTCCTGCCGCAGAAAAAAAAGTTTCTGCGAAGAGATTTGCGATACGTCTGATCTCGCCTGCTATTGTATACAGTGATAAGGCGATGGCTACTACGGATCCTCAGGAATTAAAGAAAGAGATCCTTGCGGCACTTGGTATTTCAGAAGCTGCGGAAAGTACAAATTATCTGAGATTTACTTCTGTTGGCGGATATAATACTACATGGAATAAAAGGAAGCCGATCGTATCTGCATTTGACCAGGGAACAGCTTTATACTTTGAGTCTCCCTCAGAAGTTGAATTACCGATGAGTGAACATTTCTGGATCGGAGAGCGGACATCGGAGGGATATGGTGAAGCTGTTATTGAGATCATTTCGGATGAAAATGATGAATATTTAATGGATATCGCTGTCGAAGATGAGAAAAAGAACGAGAACAGCTTTATTGTTGATGATGCATTGAAGAGCAGGTTATGCGAACCGATACTGTATTCCTTTGTGAGAGATCATGCGATTACTGCGGTCGGGAAGAAAGAAAAGGAATACATAAAGGGGAAGAAAGAAAAGGAATACAAAAATGCAGAGTCTGTAATGAAACCTACGGTCAGTAATATGATTCTGATGGCAAAAGAGAGCGGCTCTCTGAGCGCGGTGGAAGAGATGGTAAAGGTCAGGTATAGCAAAAAATCATCTGTAAAAATAGAGAAAAAGAAAGCAGCGGAAACTATCCTGGAAGAGGTAAAAAAATCCTTGAAAGAGCTGTTGCCGGAGTTTGAAGGAAAATATGGTATTCAGGGGATGAATCCGGAAAAAAAGTCATTAGAACTTCACTATCTGAACGAATATTTATCACAGATTAAATACCGGCTCCGGGAGGAGGAAAAGAGCAATGAGTGAAAACAGAAAGATTCAGAAAAGAACGTATTATGAGATTGCAGTAAAAAGTATCTCGCCATTGAATATCGGGAATGGCGAAAGTTATGAAACAGATGCAGACGTTCTCCGGAACAGTCAGGGTGATGTATTTATCCCGGGAACATCGTTGGCAGGAGCATTCCGTAATTATCATAAGATCAGGAAAAATGAAAGAGGTATCTATGGTTTCTCGGTAAACGAAGATGGCAGGATGAGTTCTCTGTTTATTTCAGATCTTTATTTTGAAAATATTGATCTTGAGATATCAGTTCGAGATCAGGTGAGTCTTACGGAAGATAAAGGAGTCGAGAATAAATTTGACAATGAGATTCTGGAGAGGGGTGCGACAGGCGTCTTACGGATCGAACTTGTGGAGAGAGAGGGCGACCCGCAGGATTATGAGACACAGGTTGAGGAACTGATCTGTGCGGTTGCTGATGGCGAGATCCGATTTGGGTCAAAGAAAAATCGCGGATATGGACGATTTGAGGTAGAGAGTATAAACAAGGTTTCGTTTACTGATATCGATCGGGAAAAGTGGGTATCCTATCTGAAAGCAGGTAGAATTCAGGGGCGCGCTAAGAATTATACTGAATGGAAAAACGAAGTATCCGGGTCGGAAAGCAGATATATTAAAGTTTCGGTACCTTTAAAACTGTCCGGCGGGATCAGCATCAGAAGGTATTCTACACAGCCCGGTAGGGCAGATTATGAACAGATTACCAGTAAAGGCGTGCCCGTAATACCGGGAAGCAGCTGGAGCGGTGTGATACGTCACAATGCAGGGAAGATACTGAAAGAGTTGGGTATGCAGCAGGAAGCTGTCAAGCAGTATATGGATAGCTGGTTTGGTAATGTAAAGACTAAAGAGGATAAGGGAAGCAGTCAATCGAAGATCGTTATTTCGGAATCGATATTGAAGGGGGCAACTGCAGTTCCCATGACCAGAAATAAGATCGACCGTTTTACTGCGGGAACAATGGACGGAGCATTATATACGGAATTGTCTTATTTTGGTGGAACATGTGATCTGGAGTATATGGTTCCGAAAGAACCGGTACAGGATTGCAGGATAATTCTTGCATTGATGGAGTTGATAGTGAAAGCTGTTACAGGCGGATATGCAGCGGTAGGCGGTCAGACTGCTGTGGGCAGGGGTATCTTTGAAGCTGACGGAGAAAACGTTTACAGTGAGGAAGTAGATAAGAAACTCTGTTTCAGAGAGTTATATGAACTGGTAAAGGG
>JAEEGL013008808.1_pt1 | contig 12287 bp, 5 predicted proteins | sample 9134231 | NCBI WGS metagenome assembly JAEEGL01 (sample SAMN16246548, study PRJNA631951) | gut metagenome | biome: gut microbiome; feature: rumen; material: fiber-attached | host: Bos | place: Iran: Karaj | collected 2018-10 | reverse complement strand
TATCATCCATAAGGGTATTCGTTACAGGGGATATTATCAGGTGGTTGCCATGATGGCGATAAGGGATAACATTCCCTTGGATTATGATTCCATTGGCAATTACGCCATACGGAAAGGACTACTGAATCGCAAACGCCCTTCCGCTTTGTCATCTATCTTATCTGAAATGAAACAATTATCGATGGAGGTATAAACCATGTATACCTATATATATGATGAAGAAACAGGTGGAATCCTCCTGACCGATAATCTGAGCAGCAACTCAAAGGAGCCACGTCCAGTCTATTCACGTGAATTGGATATTCTTGGATTCCAAGAATTTTGGAACTATGAACGTCAGGATAAGTCACCTTATCTATGGGCAGAAGCCAACTATTATTGGTATCGCGGTATCCGTGTCGCTCATACGTCTGGTGGTTCTTTGTATGAAAAACCGACCATTGTCATAGAAAAGGATGAACAAGGAAATGACTTGCTACCAAGTGGTTCTACATTATTGCATGTTGACATGTCACGCATGATTGAGAAAAACCGTGATATGGTGGCTGTCATTGAAAAGACAACCACGAAAAAGATATATGATGTCTATCAACGTTACAAAAACAAACTTGACTGTTTCCATGTTGCGTTTTCTGGTGGAAAAGACAGTATTGTTTTATTGGAATTAGTAAAACGTGCTTTACCGCATACTGCTTTCATGGTTGTTTTTGGCGATACAGGAATGGAGTTTCCTGACACGTATGATGTAGTCGATATAGTTGAGCGGCAATGCAAGGAGGAGGGTATTGCATTCTACCGTGCTCAATCACATTTTAAACCAGAGGAAAGCTGGAAACTATTTGGACCACCTTCAAGAATTTTGAGATGGTGCTGTTCAGTGCATAAGTCAGCACCACAGACTCTAAAAATCAGAGAGCTTATAGGGAAAAGTGATTATACTGGTTTAGCTTTTGTAGGAGTTCGAGCTCATGAAAGTTTAAGCAGATTTAATCAATTAACTCAGAAATCTGTAAATGAACAATCTGATGATGAATCTGATTATATTGATTCTTATGAAAAAGTAAAAGGCAAGAAGACTGCAAAATCTATTTATGAGTGGACTTCTGCTGAAATATGGCTTTATATGTTTTGTAATAATCTTACAATAAATGAAGCATATAAGAAGGGTAATGCAAGAATAGGGTGTCTTTTCTGTCCTATGGAAGGAACGCGGGCTGATTTTATTCAAAACTATAATTATCCTAAAGAAGTATCCAGATTCACAAAAATCATAAGTGCGTCAAATGGCCGAACAGAAATATCTGATATGGACTACTTATGCAGAGAAGGTTGGAATGCTAGAAAAAATGGAAGATTTTTGAAAAATAATATAGATAAATATCAAGAAACTGTAGTCAATAATTTTCTAGAAATTAAAATTTCAAGTCCTACAACAAATTGGAAAGAATGGATAAAAACTATTGGGGCTTTATCTCAAGTAACGCAAAATGAATATAATTTAAATTATAATTCACAAAATGTAAAAATAGTTACTGAGAATAATGATAATGGATATATTGTTAAAATTGACAATGGAATATTGAATTTTTACCCTCTACTAGGAAAACTTATAAAAACGATTTTTAGAAAATCTGCATATTGTCTTCAATGTCGAGTTTGTATGTCTAATTGTCCATTTGGATGCATTTTATTTAATAATGATATTTCTATTGACAATTGTAAACATTGTCATAAATGTCATGATATAAGTAATGGTTGTCTTGTATATGATTCATTAAAAATACCAATCGAGGAAAAAATTAACATGATTACAATTAATTGTTACAGCAATCACGCTCCGAAAACTGAATGGTTAACTAAATTTTTCAAAAATGAAGATTATCTTTCAGGATTAGGTGGTCCCCAAAAAACAAAATTCAAAAGATTCTTAAAGGATGCAGGATTAATAATAGGTGATAAAAATACTGAATTAGTGACAATAGCGAATCAATTAGGATGGACAAATGAAACATCGTTATCTTTAATGTTAGTGAATTTAGCACTAACACCACAATTCAAATGGTATATAAAGAATATGTCTGTGGATAAAAATTATTTACGGAATGAAATCGAACAAAAACTAGAAGAAATAGGACAAAGTGAAGGTAACATTAGTAGTATTATTACCTCTTTCAAAAGAATTAGTGAATTGCCATTTGGATTAAAATTACATTTTGCTAGAGTGACAAATTTAACACCCAAGCAAGAAACTCTCACGCGAACTAAAACTACTTTATCTGACCCCAAAGTTGTGTTATATGCCTTGTACAAATTCGCGGAAGCATGTGATAAGTACTATGAATTTACATTAAGCCGATTGATGGACTTCGAAATCGAATCAGAAGGTGTATCCCCCGCGGAAATCTTCGGCTTCAGTCGTGAGGAGATGGAGCAGTTCCTGCATGGTTTGGCGCGAAGTAATCCTGATTTTATTTCCTTCACAACAACCCATGATTTGGAAGTTGTACGTCTTTCGGAAGACAAAACGTCCAATGATGTATTGAATTTGTTTTAGCATAATCTGTGGGGAAGCTTAACATGAATACGTACAGTGACTATTTTGAACTGAACAAAGGATATAAGCCGGAAATAAATCCGAATTCCATCCAAGACACAGAGACAAGATGGCAAGATACATTTCCGCATGAGACGTTCATTGAGCTTCTTCGAAAGACGGAAAGGATGCTTGGGCGAGAAAACGCCATTGCAAAGCATCCACTTTGGATAGAAGGCGCCTACGGCACTGGTAAATCGCGTATTGCATGGACATTGGACAATCTTCTGACATGTCATCCGAAAGAAATGGGAGATTATTTCAATGATTATGATGATCTACGCTATGAAAATGACTTGTTACAGAAATTGCTTGGTCACAAGATTGGAAAAATTGTGACTGCGTACAAATATGGTTCTGATTACATTAGTAGCGCAGAGGAGTTGGTTGCAACTGTATTCAGCAGTTTGACGGAAGCATTTGACAAATCCAATGTTGAATATGATGCAGGCAAGACGTTGCGTGGTGGGATTGCCAAATGGCTGAATAATCCCACGAATAGCCAGTACTTTGAGAATATCATCCATGAAGAGCCCTATTGTCATGAAGGCTGTTTTGCAGGACAGACTGCAAAAGAAATCCAAACAAAACTGATGGGAGACGGTGAAACAAAGGAGCTAATAAAGGAAACATTGAAAGCCTTGCGTCAGCATGGTGTCAATTCTTTACCATTCAAAATGGAAGATTTATGCTCTTGGATAAAAGAGACCATCGAGGCAAACAATCTCAAAGCTCTGATTCTTATTTGGGATGAATTCTCTGCTTTCTTCAAAAACAACCGTACACGTTTGGATTCCTTCCAGAAACTGGCGGAACTTTCCGATGAAACGCCTTTCAACTTAATTATCGTCACTCATTACGCATCGCAGATCTTTGCCGATGGCGACCAAGCAGGACGTATTGTCATAGACCGTTTCCAACGGCAAGAAATCAAGATGCCGGATTCAATTGCATTCCGCCTGATCGGACATGCTTTGAAAATCAAGCCAGAGCATTTAGATGAATGGAAGGATCTAGCAGATGATTTGAACAGTCGGATGCCGACATCTCGTCATAAGGTAGCACAGATGTTGAAGGGCGTGAAAGAGGATCATTTACGCAAGATGCTTCCATTCCATCCGTATGCTGCGCTTGTCTTGAAAAATATTGCCAATCTCTTTGATTCTAATCAGCGAAGCATGTTCAACTTCATTGTTGATGATACTCCGGATTTGCATGCTTTCAACTGGTATATAAAAGAACATGGTCCGGAAAGTGAAGAGGACAAGCTATTGAGTGTCGATTTACTATGGGATTACTTCTACAAAACGGGACATGGTTCTGTAGGTCTAGGCAAGAGCAATCTTGATCAAATGGTTCGGTCGATTCTGGATGTATATCCACGTGAAGAAAGCAAACTGTTAAAAGACGAACAGCGTGTTCTTAAAATCATCCTGATGTTTCAGGCGTTGGCGAAGAAATTGAACAATCAGGTGGAATTTCTTGCGACAGAGGAGAATCTCCGTATTGCTTTCGAAGGAATTGAATCACTTGATACAGGTCATGGACTTGCCATTGCGAATACCCTTGTGAAGAAAGGTATTCTTTTCCAGGATGAAATTGCTGGAAAGAAAAATGTCTATCAGGCCCCTATGAGCTTGCGCGGACGTGATTTGGAAGAAATAGAGAAGATAAAACAGCAGAAGATGGCACAGACTCGTACAAAAGACCTTATCAGCACTTTCAACTATGAGACTTTGCTGTCGCTTCCCGCTGCGCTGAAGAACCGATTCATGTTACGAGTAACGGCACCAGAAAGTTTCAAGACGGTTTTGAATCAGCTCATTGCCGAAGATTCCCATGATTATAAAATGCGCGCTCTTCTAGTTCTTGCAAGAACAGAAAATGATGCCTACACAGCAAGGGAGGCCATCCGAGCGGCATTCAAAGATCCAAAGGCGAACAATGTTCTTTTCATTGATGGTGCATCTTCCAATTTGCCAGATGAGGATTTTGAAAAATGGGCTGAGGCATCTGCTAAAATGAGTTATTACGCATCTAAAGATGTTGGTCAATCGAACAACGCACGGCAGGATGCGGAGAGAATCCTCCAAGCATGGGAGGACAGAATAAGGGACGGTTCGTTTGAAGTTTACATGTCTAAAATACCTGATGGCATTTCCTGTCCTACGTCACAGGATGTCATTTCAGAAATGCAGATGGCCGTCTGCACAAAATATCCCTTGACATTTGACTTTACACCGAATCTGCCTGAATCCGTCTTCAAGACGGCGGCCACGCCTTCCATTCAGGCCGGTGTTTTGGGCGGTCGAACTTATTTGCCACCAAAGACTTCATGTGTTATTGAAATGAAACATGAGGCAGTACTTCTAAAAGATGCCAAAGATATACCAGAATATTGGAAAAAAACTCCTGAGCTTCCTTTGTCAAGATTGAAGAAGGAAATTGAGAACATGACTTCCAAGGCGTTTGCAGCTGGTGGGCCAGGCCGAATCGCCATCAGTGAAATCATTGACGCGATGATTCGCAGAGGCATGATGCCGAACAACCTGTCTGGTTATCTGATTGGATTCCTTCTGAAGGAATATGCAGGCAATGCCTATCGCTACAGTGATGGTGAAAACGGTGATCAAATGACACAAGACAAATTGATCCAGTTGATTGTAGGATATTTCAAGAAGCTTAATGGTACAGAGCCGCGTTATCGCGACTGCTATATTGAAGTACTGACTGAAGAACAACGGATATTTGCCAATCTGGCAAAAGAGGTGTTCAATCTACAATCAAATGCCTCCATAGACGCCATTGCAGCACAGATCAGTAATAGGGTGAAGGATTTTCAATATCCACTGTGGTGCTTCAAGGCTTTGCCGGAAAGTATTGGGCTTGAGCGATTCATTGATCAATTCACCTTGCTGTTGAATCCAGCCAATGCGACTGGGGCCAACAGTGGTTCTATTGCCACTACTATTCGTGGTTTTATCAAGGAGAATCCAGAAGCACAGGAAAAACTAAAATCTCTCTTTACTAAAGAGAAGGCAAATGAAGCCATGTCTCTTTGGCTTGAAGAGTATGACGATGGCAACTTCATGCAGGTTGCTAAGGAAATTGGAGCGACGGATGTCTTGAAAGATGTTCGCCATTGTTTCAGTGCAGATGGTGTGTGGCTTTGGAATCAAGAAACAGGAGAAGAGGAAATCCGTAAGGTAATGCGTGACTACAAGAGCGTCGCAGAAAGCATACGGAATGGTTTCATCACCAAGACGACAACGCTTGCAGATTGTTTGGATGCATGGCGCGAAAAGGCCAAGACATTGAAAATGCCTTGCGCAACGTTAGTTAGTGCACGAAAGGATTTGAAGGAATTTCTGAATCTTCTTCTGGATATTGCCAAAGGAGGCAATCTGGAAGCAAATGAACGGCGTAACAAATTTTGGGAGGAGATCACCACCAAGAATACATTGATTGCCGAGTTCTTCGATGGACGGTTCAATGTCTTCAAGACTATCTATGACATCCAAATCAATGGTTTGGATGAAGAGGAAAAAGAAGCCTTGTTCAATGGCATGGACATGTCCTCCTTCATTCAAGACAAGTCATCTTATGAAAGTACCTTGATGATGAAGGTTGAAGAAATTAAGAAGCATCAGGCTCGTGGTAAACTTGTGGCAAAATGGAAAGAATTGACCAATACAGATAGTCCTGCTGAATGGTCGCAGTTGCACAAGACGCCTGTGTTGGCCATGGTGGCGAAAAATCTCTATGATATAGCCAAGACAGCTTTTGATGCCATCAATGAGAAGAATGCCTCCGCCTCACAAGTGGAAAAGGCCCTGGATATTCTGAACGTGCACCCGGAAATCATGGATGGTTTGAAAAGTGATCCAGATGTTGTTTTTCGTGAAAGGATACTTGAACGCTATACAGTCATTTTAAGTGACTTGCAACAAGTTAGAGAAAAATTGAAGGGTGTTCTAGGAGATGATGTATATGGCTGGTTTGGCTCACCACGCCTTCATGAGATCATTGTCAAGATGGCCGAAGTGGAATATACATCCAAGAAGGCAGGCGACCTTGAAAAACATATCGATGCCATGGGAGCAGATGAAGCCAAGGCTTATCTAAAGAAACTGGTGTCCAGTCAGCTTGAAATCGGTATTGAAATCCTTATGGAGAAGTAAACAATGAAACGGGAAGGCGTCATTAAAAATGTCCGTGACTATCTTGCACGTCCAGAGGCTGACTATCCGTATTTCATTGCCTTCGATACAGAAGAAGACTTAAAATGTCTAGAGAATGAATTCACGGTTTGTCATAAAGAAAGGACCAGTAACTTTTGTCCGAAAGATGATGCTTTCCCGGATATCGACCGTTTGTTTACTTGGATTCAACAAGACAATTCTAAGAGCTGCATGCTTTTAGGGGTAGGCGAATATGTCTCACTCTCTGGCCATGAACATTTTATTGGGCGTCTTTTTGATGTAAGGCTACCAAGAGGTAAAAAGATTGTCGTTCCGCTTTGGAATGGCTATTCATTTTTGGAACAGAGGAAGAAGCAGGACTTACGTGTTGATTTTCTTCGATTTTCTGATTTCGATCCACAGAAAAAGTATTGGTCTATCCGCCTGCTTCCAACGAGTATCAAATTGCATATTGATGCAACTAACTTCAAATCAATACTTAAACTTCTTGAAGATGGTTATGGAAAAGAATTGTCTGCCACTACAGTGATCCATCTTGATTCCAAATGGGTTCATACGATAACATCAGCATACGAATTGTATTGTGAAAAGAATCCAGTCGCTCATGATATACCGAAAGAATTGTTTACCGACAGTCAATGGGAACTGTTTCTGGATGATAAACGACCTCATGATCCATCCATATGGAGTGCAGACAATCTTTTGAAGCTAAAGTTGAGTCATTCCAAGTTGGATGAATACATGGAACACGTCCTTGGCAAGACAGAGTTTTATGGGGATTTCAAAAACAATATTCTTCTTTCTATCTTGGATTTCAGAAAATCTGACCAACATTTTCATATCATATATGGCCAATGGAAAACGCAGATGGAGAAGTTTCCATTGCCTGAGATTCGCCATTATATTCTTGAATCAAGACGCATGGATGGTCTTGAACAACTGAATTATCTGACAGGCAATACGATGGATGAAAAACTGGAAATCATCCATGCGATTTCAAAATCAAAGAGTAAACCGCTAGATATATCTTCTATCTATCCTCAATTGAATGATTATCTGAATGATTTCAAATTTAATATTCCTGAAAACAAAAGTCTTGCAGATTTGTTGACTGAATACTTCTCTCGTTACAAACTGGAAAAAATCTTCAATCAAGTCAGTCCTTTGTTCAGAGAGAAGGTAGAAAATATTGCAGAAGAACGCCCATATTACAGTCTTCCAACACGTGGATCTGTATTGGAAAAACTAAAAACTCCTAAGACTCATCTATTCTGGCTGGATGCAATGGGATGCGAATATCTTGGCTTTATTCAGAAGAAGGCGGAAGAATTAGAGTTGAAGTTAAAAGTATATGTAACACGGGCGAAGCTTCCAACTTTGACATCGATCAATAAATATTTTTATGAGGAATGGAATTTAGGAACAAAAGAGCAAAGTAAGAAACTTGATGAAATCAAACATGGCGATTTTGATGACTGTGGGTATGATAGAGGTGAGCAACCGTTAGAACTTGCACGTGAATTGGAAGTCATGGAAAGTGTGATGTCATCCATTGCTTCACGTCTTAAAGAAGGAAAAAGCAAGAAGGTAGTTTTGACTTCTGACCATGGTGCTACGCGTCTAGCTATCATTTCTGGCAATGAAACATTATGGGAGATGCCTGAAAAAGGGAAACATGGAGGACGTTGTTGCAGGACGAACGAATTTGATGGTGATCTGCTTTCCTGTGTAACACATGATGATGATAATGAATGGAATATATTGGCAAATTATAACCGTTTTAGAGGAGGTAGGCAAGCGGATGTGGAAGTCCATGGTGGAGCAACATTGGAGGAAATTGTCGTTCCTGTCATCGAATTTGAACTGGCTGATCAATCCATTCATGTGGAACTTATGACGAAGGAATTCAAGACATCATTCAAAGATGAGACGATCAAGCTTGTCTTGTTCTGTATACAGCCATTGTCTGATGTGTCTGTCGATTTTGAAGGGCAACGGTATCTGGGTAAGAGACTGCCAGAGAATAATCAGAAATACGAAATCATTCTTCCCAAGCCTAAAGTTGGAGAATATTCCGCAACAGTTTATGATGGTGACAGCAGAATAGGAGAAGTGGTTTTCTCAGTCAAAGTTTCTGGTATGGGTGTCAAAAAGGATGATTTCTTTTAGTATGAGGCAATTTCATGAATATAGAAACAATTGAAAAACTTCGCCGATGCTTTGATAGCATGGCAGTATATAAAGATTTGAAAAAGAACAACGTGTTTTCGACTTTGGGCTTACCATCCTTCATGCGCGATTGGCTTCTTCAGAAGTTTGAAAACGATGATGGCTCATTTGATACAGATACGTTAAAGGATTTTGTCAAGACATTCATTCCAAAACATGATGACTGGACAGAAATCAAGAACCGCCTTGTCATTAATTATGAGCAAGTTAAAATACTTGCAAAAATACTAATTGATATCAATATTGTGACGGGGGAAGTATCCTTTTCCATGCCAGATTTTGGTCTTGGAAACAAAGACACCATGATAGAGTCCGATGTATGGGAACGTTGCAAAGATGAACTTGTTTCTGGTCATGAGACATGGGGCATGATTGAACTTGGTTATCGCATGCCAGATGAAACAGCCCGCCCGAAAATTTCTGGAAAGATAAAACTCCTTTCATTCAGGAATTTCTGCCCATATGAAATCGACACAGATTATTATCATGATATTCGTGGTGAATTCTCCACAAGCGAATGGATTGACATCATTTTAGGGGCAGTGGATTACAATGCAGATGGATATGAAACGGCGAAAGCTAAGAATGATTCATTGCCGGAAGTAGATGTCATGAAGATGACCATGCTCACTCGACTCCTTCCATTTGTGGAAAAACGACTAAATATGATTGAACTGGCTCCCATGGGCACAGGTAAGTCATATATTTTCGGTCAAGTTAGTCGATATGGTTGGCTTTCAACAAGTGATAAAATGACACGTGCAAAGCTTTTCTACGATATCTCCAAGCGTGATGAAGGGCTGATGTCCCAAAATGATTTTGTTGTGTTGGATGAGATTCAAAAGACTATTTTTGAAGACGGCATGGCCTCAACAATGCAGGGGTATTTGGAAAATGGAAATTTCACTGTTGGAAATTACAGCGGAGTTGGATATTCTGGCTTGGTGTTATGTGGTAATATTTCTCCACAACTGATGGCGGCAGATGGATATGAATACATGTTTGGTAAACTTCCGTCACTGTTTCATGACGCGGCCATGATCGACAGATTCCATGGCTTTATCAAAGGATGGCACATTCCACGGATGAATGATGATCTAAAAGTCAGTGGATGGGCACTCAATTCTGAATATTTTACAGCCATTCTGCATGAATTGCGAGATGACATTTCATATCGGGCAGTAGTGGATGAACTCATAGAAGTACCGCAAGGGGCGGATACGCGTGATACGGAAGCCGTCAAACGGCTCGCAACAGCCTTGTTGAAGCTATTGTTCCCGAATGTACAGACTCCAAATGACATAAAATATGCAGATTTCAATCGTTTCTGTTTCCGTCCAGCATTGCAAATGCGTTATACGATAAGATGTCAGATGGGGCTGATGAACGAACAACATAAGGGAAAAGACTTGCCTAGTTTCAAGGTTCGCCGTTATGAATAAGTTTCGAATAATCCCTTGCGATGCATGCGAGAAAGCATCATTAACAAAAGATGAAATAGGCATCTGCAAAAAACTCCTTGGGAAAAACACAAGCCATTATTACTGTTTAAATTGCTTGGCTATGTATCTAGAATGTGATGTAGATGAACTTCTTGCAAAAATCGAGCAATTTAAATCCGAAGGATGTAAGCTGTTTCAATAATCTTATATGATTGATAATCACCATAAAAATAATATCTATGCAGATCATTCTGCTACGACTCCGTTACTTCCAGAGGCGTTGGAAGCGATGTTGCCATATTTGAAGGAGGATTTTGGCAATCCCTCTAGTCCGTATGGTCGTGGTGTGAAAACACATCATGCCGTAGAAGATGCACGAAATGTCATTGCAGATTGCATCCACGCCAGACAGAATGAAATCTTTTTTACATCCGGTGGTACGGAAAGTGACAACTGGGCATTAAGCGGTGTGGCTAAGACATTGAAGGATAAAGGAAAGCACATTATCGTGTCATCCATAGAACATCATGCTGTGTTAAATACATGTGCGGCGTTGGAGGCGGAAGGTTATGAAGTGACATTTCTTCCAGTCGATGCCAATGGAATGGTTACGTTGTCGGATTTGAAAAGAAGTATCAGAGAAGACACCGTGCTTATTTCCATCATGTTGGCGAACAATGAAATAGGAACGATACAGGACATCCGATCATTGGCTGCGATCGCACATGATCATGGTGTCTTGTTCCATACGGATGCCGTGCAGGCGATTGGTCACATTCCAGTGAATGTGAAGCGTTTGGGGGTAGATTTACTGTCGGCTTCCGCACATAAATTCAATGGACCGCAAGGCTGCGGTTTCCTCTATATGAAACACGGCACGCCAATCAAGCCGTTCCATCATGGGGGACAGCAGGAAGCAGGGCTACGAGCGGGAACGGAGAATGTGGCGGGAATCGTCGGAATGGCCACTGCAATACAATATCATATAAGAAACATGCGTGAATCTGAAAAGCGATTGAAAGAGATGGCAAAGACCTTCAAAGACATCGTCTCTGACAACATTCCGCAAGCCATATTCAATGGTGATAATCGGAAACGCCTGCCCGGACATGTCAGCATGTCGTTTCCGAATCGCGACGGCGAGGCGTTGCTGCATCTATTGGATTTGAAAGGGATTTGCGTTTCCACGGGAGCGGCGTGTAATTCACGTTCCACGGAAGTCTCCCATGTGCTGCGGGCCATCGGCCTGCCGGTCGATGTGGCAAAAGGGACGCTTCGTGTGACATTCGGGCATGGAAACACTGTTCACGACGCGGAAACCATTGCAAACAAGTTGATTGCATTGTTGAAGAAGATTTAATTGATGTGGCGCCCTTACGGGCGCTATTTTCTGTTGTATCTTCCACGGGCTGCGCTTCTTACGTCGCTGGCCCGTGGTTACGAATGGTCACGCCCTGCGGGCGGTGTCGCCTTGCGACGATATGTCGCCCTGTAGGCGAAAATGCCGTGGGGCACACCTACGATTGAGATCCTGCCACCACGACGCGGTTCTGTATGATTTATTACGTTACCGTGGGTTGCGTTATCCGTGGGTTATCACCCATGGCTGTGTTCTTTTCATCGCTATGCGATTCTAAGAGGCTGATTTCCAATAATTATGAATTATGAATTGTGAATTATGAATTGAATTTGCTTTAGGCTCACAATTGGTGTCAATTGGTGTCCATTCGTGGTTCTTACAATCCTGCGATGGCGGCGCCTTCGGCTTGGATCTGCTTCAAATGATCGGGGCTGACGAAACTTTCCGCATAAAGCTTGCAG
>JAEEGL011818748.1_pt1 | contig 12287 bp, 9 predicted proteins | sample 9134231 | NCBI WGS metagenome assembly JAEEGL01 (sample SAMN16246548, study PRJNA631951) | gut metagenome | biome: gut microbiome; feature: rumen; material: fiber-attached | host: Bos | place: Iran: Karaj | collected 2018-10 | reverse complement strand
CCCTTTTAAGAGAATGTCTAAAAAACATTTCGGCATGAGGAGAGTACTCCCCATGCCGAAATATGATATCAGTATTAGCCAGCTACTTCGAATTCGATACCAAGCGCCTGCTGGAGAAGTTCAGGTGCAAAAGAATCTACAACATTTGGAAGATTCTCAGGTTCAATCTGGCCGCATTCAGAATAGAAGTTTCCGATATTGATCATAGCTTTTCCGAATCTATAATCAGGATCCGACATAAACTCCTTGGTTACGTAATCGTTAACCTTCATTTCGTTTCTCATATCGTTCTCAGAATAGTTACGTCCATGCTCCTGGAAGAAAGCCATAGATTTCTCAAAGCGAAGATCATCATCTGCTGCCAGTTCTTCCAGTGCTTTTTCATACGCTTGCAGGAAGAGGACAAGTTCCTCGGAACGCTTAGCGACGACATCATTGCGCGCTACAACAACATCAACCAGCGTAGTATCGGTAGTTTCCTCGAAATTGCCCGCGTTGACCATTCCTTCCGTCTCAAGCTGGAAAGAATAGGGCCGAGATGCAGCAATTGCGTCTCCCTGACCATCAAGGAATGCTGTCAGGTCATTACCAAGACCGATATTGGTGAAAGTTATGTCCTCTTCGGTAAGTCCGAAAATGCTGAGCCAACCATCCAGGTTATACTGAGAAGAAGTGCCTGTCTGTCCAAGAACTTCAATGCCTTTGATTGTCTCCGCAGAACCATATATGGTTGTGCCTTTATACTCCTGCGAAACCTTGGCTATCTCGCTATCGGGGCGGACATAAATACCCATTGCGGAGGAAACCTGTGCATCAGCAAGAAGTTTGCATGTTCCAGATGCGAGAGAGAAAATCATTGCCAGTCCAGAAACACCAACATCAACTTCTTCAGCAGCAAGTGCTTCATTAATACCGGCGCCATTTGCAAATGCATAGAACTCAATATTCAGACCGAGTTCCTGGAAGTAGCCCTGATCATAAGCATACTGTGCGGGGACACAAACACCAAACGGCATAATGCCCACCTTAAGGACCCCGTAATTCTTGGTTCCTTCTGCAGATGCCTGCCCAAATGTACATAAAGCAAAGGCCATGCATACTACAAGTGCGAGTGCGAGTACTTTTTTCATTTTTGATCTCCTTTTTTAAAATATTATTTTTTACAGGCAGCGCCTGTCGAACACAAACTTGATATTTCGTTCCGGTATTAAATATATCATTTCGAAACTATCATTAGTAAATCATAACTTCATTTTTTTGTCAACAATTTTCTTGAAGAATATAATTTATAATGATATATTAACATTAGAAGAAAAAACAAGGCGGTATTTAACATGTTGAAACGGCAACAGGAAATTGTTGAAACAATTAACCGATTAGGTGAAGTGACCATATCTCAACTGAAAGAGTTATTTCCAGATGTTTCGGAAGTTACGCTTCGAAAGGATTTAAAGTATCTAAACTCAACCATGCAGATCGTCCGGATCCATGGAGGCGCAAAATCTCTTCCGGCAGCAATCGGCACAGTAGATAGTTTTTTCACTCGTTCAGCAAAGAACATAGAACAGAAAAACATTATTGCAAAAAAAGCCATAAAACTGCTTAATCCAAATCAGTCTCTTTTTATTGCAGCCGGTTCCACCTGTATCCAATTTGTGAAATCTCTTCCCGATATACCTCTGCAGGTATTCACTGATGGACTTGTCACGGCAATTGAGCTATCGAAATTTGCAAATATTGATGCAAATCTTATAGGTGGCTCTATCGATTCAGATGTCCGGTGTTGTGGACCCAAGATGTTTGAAGATCTCAGCAGACTACATCTGGACTACGCCTTTATTGGTACAGACGGATATCGTCCTGGTTACGGTTTCGTGTGTTGTACGGCAAACGCTGCTTCTCTTTTTTCTATTTCTCGGTCAGCTTCAGATAATCTTGTTGTGTTGATGGATTCAACAAAGGTAAATGCAACGCGTGCACCGAGAATTGTGCCACCTTCAGAAATCAGTATTCTTGTAACTGATGGGCAACTAGATGATAACATCACTAAAAGCTTCATAAAAGCGGGTGTAACAGTTTTATAATACCCACGCACCTCGCAGAATAATCTTGTCTATGCTCCTATAAAGTCAAGACCACCGGCCAAGCCGGTGGCTTGCACGAGCCCTATAAGGGCATAATACGGCAACGCCTTAAGGCGCTCGAACTATTATTTTCACTTGCGAATGGTGCTCCACCACCCGTAAACGGGCTAAAAGCTATCTTTCCAGACAATTATATTATTTTACTTTGTAATTGTTCACTCGCTTCGCTCGATGCATAAAGCTAAAGCTTTTTTACGAGACACCTCCACCGGCATAGCCGGTGGATTCCTCAACATAAAAACGGACACCGGAGACTTTCCGGTGTCCGCTGTTTTTATGGTTTTCTTACGCGTTGAGTACGGCCCCTGTGGCTTCGTCCTCATACTGGCGCGTATAGAGGCGGAAGTAGGTGCCGCCCTTCTTCATCAGTTCGCTGTGCGTGCCCTGTTCAACAATCTTTCCGTCCTGAACAACCAGAATCCAGTCGGCATTTCTCACGGTTGAGAGCCGATGGGCAATGACAATGGAAGTTCTGTCCTTGATAATCGTATCAATGGCGGTCTGGATCTTCTGCTCGGTGATCGTGTCAACCGAAGCCGTTGCCTCGTCCAGTACAAGAATACGCGGATCTGCCAGAACGGCGCGTGCAAACGAGATCAGCTGTTTTTCGCCGGTGGAGAGCAGGTCTCCTCCTTCACCCACGTCGGTATCCAGCCCTTTCTCCAGATGGTCAATGACGCTCTCGGCCGAGACCAGATGCAGCGCCGTGTTGATCTGCTCTTCCGTGGCGTTCGGGTTGCCGTACAGCAGATTATCCCGCACCGTGCCCGAAAACAGATGCGGCGTCTGCAGCACATAGCCGATGGCGGAGTGCAGCCAGAGCTGGGAGCGTTCCCGGGCGTCACGCCCGTCGATCAGGACACGGCCCGTCGTCGGTTCATAGAAGCGGCAGACCAGATTGGCAAGGGTCGATTTCCCCGCACCTGTATTCCCTACGATGGCAATATTTGTCCCGAAAGGAATCTTCAGGGAGAAGTGCTCCAACACATATTCGTCTCCGTCCGGATATTTGAAGCTGACGTCGTCAAACTCGATATCGCCCTGGATGGGTTCCCAGTTCTCGCGTTTCGGGTCAAACGTATCCCCGTATTTCTCCACAACTTCCGCCGTATCGGTCACATCCGACTGCGTGCCGAGCAGTTTGGTAAGGCGTTCAATATTCACCTGGCCGGTAATCAGATCGGAGATGGCATCCACAATCCAGCGGATCGACTCCATCAGCAGCTGCGTGTAGGAGATAAACATGGAGAAGGTGCCGATTTCATTCTGTGCGATATAGCCTCCGCGCCAAAGCACAATCGCGATGGCGAGGGAGGAGGCAAAGGACGTTGTAGCCGCAAAAAGGCCTCTGAGCCTTGCTGCCTCGACTGATTTTTTCCGGATGGCAGCGGTCTCCTTCCGGAAGTCTTCCCCGATTTTATCCTCAATCACCAGAGACTTGATGGTTTTGGCACCGGTAATGCCCTCGTTGAAGTTGCCGGTGATTCTGGAGTTGATTTCTCTTACCTGCCGGTTGACAAGCACCATCCTGTGCTGAAACAGCGAGTACAGCAGTACAATCACCGGGAGGATCGTCATTACGAGCAAAGCAAGCCTGGTGTTGATCACCAGCATAACAGCGACAGCGCCTATAACGTACGTTCCGTGCCAGGTCGCATCAATCAGCGACCAGGAGAACAGAGAACCGATGCGGGAGGTGTCGCTCATAACGCGGGCATGGATATATCCCACGCTGTTCTGGTTGAAATAGGAGAAGGACAGCGTCTGCAGGTGCGAAAAAGCCTTGTTGCGCATATCGCGGTCAAGCCAGACCTCCAGCTCTGTAGCTCTCAGACAGGCGATGTAATTGGTTCCGCCGCCGAACAGCACAACAGCTATGTAGGCTATGATAAATACCGGGAGTGTATCCAGCGTCTTATCTGTCACGAAATGATTCAGGGCATAGCGCTGCAGCAGCGGGATCACCACATCTACTACGGTTCCGCATGTGGCAAATAGCACCATTGCCAGGATCTCTTTTTTATACTTTGCGAGGAAAGGCAGCATTCTGTCCACGCCGAACCAGCGCAGATGCGTTGCCTCCTGTTCAGGTTTGTTTTCCATCAGACGGCCTCCTCTCTCAGGCCGGACTGGATCTCATAGATCTGCCTGTAAATGCCGTCCTGCCGGATGAGTTCCTCATGCGTGCCCTCCTGGCTGATGCGGCCGCTGTCAAGCACAAGGATCTTGTCCGCTCTGGACAGTGTGGTTATGCGGTGAGAGATGAGAATAATGCTGGCCGTGCCGAAGCGCGCTTCCAGCTCCGCTCGGATCTTGGCGTCAGTTTCCGTATCGACTGCGGAAAGGGAGTCGTCAAAAATCATGATCGGGGTATTGTTGATCAGCGTTCTCGCAATGGCGGCGCGCTGTTTCTGCCCGCCGGAGAGCGTAACGCCGCGCTCACCCACAAAGGTATTGTAGCCTTTGCTGAAGGCCATTACCGTATCATCCAGATACGCTGCCCTGGATGCCGAGCGGATTCTTTCCTCGTCGGCATCGGAAACGGCAATCGCAATATTATCCGCGATGGTTCTGGAGAAGAGGAAGGGTTCCTGCATCACAAAGCCGATGTTTTTTCTCAGCCATTCATTTTTAATATGCCGGATATCCACACCGCTGATGGTAATTCTTCCGTTTTCCTCGGGCAGTTCGATCATCTTGTCCAGCAGCAGCATCAGGGTGGACTTCCCCGCCCCGGTGCCCGCAATGATGCCGAGCGTCGTCCCGGCTTTCATGGTAAAGGTGACATCATGCAGGATTTCCGGCCCGCCTTCATAGGCAAACGACACATGCTCGAAGCAGATATCCCCGTCCATCGGGGGTTCGCACGCATCCGGAAGATCCTTTTCCTCCTCTGCGTACATAATCTCCGCGATACGCTCGACTGAAACGCTTGCCTTGGACATCTCCGCAATCATTCTGCCCAGCATGCGGATCGGCCAGGTGAGCATGGCATTGTAGGAAATAAAAGCGATATATTCACCGGAGGTCATCTCGCCGCGGATGCAGAACACCGCGCCGAAGATAACCACCAGCATAATCTGGACGCCGGAAAGGATATCCTGCGAGCTCCAGTAGAGACTGAGCACCTTTGCCAGCCTGACCCAGAGACCTGTATAGTATTCATTGTGAGCTTCAAAGCGGTCTCTTTCCCGGCGCTCCCGCCCGAAAGCACGCACAACGCGTACTCCCGTCAGGTTTTCCTGCACCATGTCGGAAAGCTTGCCCTCATTTTCGTCACACTTCAGGAATCCTTCTCCGATTTTTCCGTGGAAAACAATGGAGTAGGCAATGATTACAGGCATGGGAATGGCTGCGATCAGCGTCAGCTTCCCGTTCATGGAGAGCATAAACGTCAGAGAGAAAATCACCAGAATCACAATGCGGAATACCGATGTCAGCTGTTCCGACACGAAGTTGCGCAGGGTATCGACATCCGAAGTGCAGCGCTGTATCGTATCACCGGTATGATTTTTCAGGTGCCAGCTGTAGGGCAGATGCTCAATATGGGTAAAAAGCGAATCCCGGATCGTTTTCACCAGGGTCTCCGAAGCTTTTGTGTTGAAAACACGGAACCCGTACTGAGAAAAAGCGCGCACCAGTGCCACCGCGACGACTGCCGCAGCCATGATCCAGATATGCTGCCCCAGGTAGGCAAAGCCGCCGAAGCGGTTGACGATTGCCATGACAGGCGCTGCGTAAAAGGCTTCCTTCCCGCCCAGCGCGTTGTCCACAGCCATACGGAAAATCTGAGGCTCGATCATGTCTGCCAGAGCCGTGACCGCAGCGGAGAGGATGCTCAGCACATAAAGGGCCTTGCTCCCCCTCAGGAAACGCCAGACCAGTGCAGCATTGCGCTTCGTATTCTTTTTTGGTTTATCTGTTTTCTTCATCTGCGTTCCGTTTTCTCAACAAATTCGCCATATCGTATCATAGTTTGCTGTTCTTTGCAACTACCTGTTGGTATAAAAAACGATCCGGCAACGCTGATTGTCGGATGATATTAAAAGCTGATCTGAACAACTTCTGGCTGTATTTTCATTTCTTCTGCCAGGCAGACGGCGCAGCGAACCTCCTGAGAAAGCCGGGGTTCAAAAAAGGAAAAGGACATATCCGGCTGCCCGTAAAGATTTATAGCCGGATGATCCTCTGTAAAGGAAAACGATGCTTCCCGCACCGGAAAGGCAAACCCCTTTCCCGTTGCTTTCAGGAAGCTCTCTTTCAGCGTCCACAGCCGGCAGAAAGCCTCATCGCCTTTCCCTTCTTCCGCTTCATGTGAAAGCCACAGAAGCTCTTCCTCCGTAAAAACCCGTTTTGCCACCGGCATGCGGAAAGGCTTCACGGTTTCCACATCGCAGCCTGTTTCGCAGGGTGCCATCACACAGACCGCGTATCCCCCGGAATGAGACAGGCTGAAATGCAGTTCCGGGCAGGCGGCAAATCCAGGCTTTCCGTGCTCCCCGGTCGCCAGGCGTCCGTCTTCTCCGGGAATCCCGTACTCTTCACAGGCCTTTTTCAGCAGCAGCCCCGCTCCGAGAGAACGGCAGCGCTCTCCCTCCGGCTTCAGTTTATCGATTTTTTCTCTCCGGCACGCCGGCAGCGTCAGATAATACTGCTCAAACAGCTTCTCGTCGTGCAGCGCAGACAGTTCCGCATAATAAATCGTCGTTTTCATGGGATCATTATACTAAATGAGAAATCAATGGGCAAGCATATTGTTTTTTCCCGGGGATGATGATATACTTTTTGTAATTACAGCCGTGCAGGTGTCAGACGTTACGGTCTGGTGAAAAGGGAAGCCGGTGAGAATCCGGACCGATGCCGTCACTGTGTACCGGAGCGGCGCGGGAATACACTGGGAAACCGGGAAGTCCGCGTTTTGCGATGAAGGAAGCCAGGAGACCTGCCTGTGCGGAGATGTTTGTATCTCTGCGGGCCACGGAGATCAATATCGTGTAATGCTCCTTTTCAGGGGATTACTATATCCAAATGGCCGCACTGCGGCCATTATTTTTTTCAGGAGGTACCTATGAAAAACGCAAAAAAACTGATCGCTCTGGCGCTGTCTCTTCTGTTGCTGGCAGGGCTTGGAGCAGCTGCCCTGGCGGAAGACACATCCGTCACCGTTACGGACATGAGCGGGCGTGAAATCACGCTGAAGGAACCCGCTACCCGTGTCGTCGCTCTCACGGCTGCCGACTGCGAGATCCTCTATGCCATCGGCGCAGGCGAAACGCTTGTTGGGCGCGGAGAATACTGCGACTATCCGGCTGAGGTCTTTGATGTGCCGTCCGTACAGTCAGGCTATGAAACAAATATTGAGCAGATTATGGCGCTTGAGCCGCAGGTCGTGCTGATGGCTACTATGGCACAGTCCGTTGAGCAGGTGGAAGCACTGGAGAAAGCCGGCATCGCCGTCGTTGTCAGCGACGCTCAGGATATCGAAGGCGTTTATACTGCCATCCGGATGATCGGCAAACTCATGGGTTATGACGACAATGCGGAAGCACTTGTTGCCGGCATGCAGGATACTTTTGCAGGACTGAAGGAAGCCTCCAAGGGCGACGGCTCCGAGAGCGTCTACTTTGAGGTCTCCCCTCTTCAGTGGGGACTCTGGACAGCCGGAACAGGCACCTTCATGGACGAAATCACACAGCTGCTCGGGCTGAAAAACGCCTTTGGCGATGTGGAAGGCTGGGGAGAAATCTCCGAAGAGCAGGTGATTGAGCGTGCACCGGACTACATTGTCACCATCACGATGTATTACGGCGAAGGCCCCACTCCGGAAGAAGAAATCATGAACCGCGCCGGCTGGGAGAACATCCCCGCGGTTGCAAACGACAAGATCCTGAACCTTCAGAATAACGAGCTTTCAAGGCCCGGCCCGCGTCTCGCCGACGGTGCTGAATTGATGTACGAATTCATCTACGGCACGGAGGAAGAAGTTCTCGACCCCGCCGCATAAGCAACCCTTCCGGTACGGCTTATAAAACCGTGCCGGTTTTTCAGCCTGAAAACCATTGCTTGTTTTTCCCAAGCGTGATAACATAGTATGAAATTTCTTTCAGTGTTGTTTACTCACTTAAGAACCGATGGAGGATATCCGTGAAGAACGGACGACAGGGATTTACCATAATTGAATACCTGATCATGCTCGCGGTGCTGGCTGCAGCATTTATGCTGTGCATCTGTCTCGGGAGCGTGAATATCCCGCTCTCTGAAACCGTGCGTGTCCTGAAGGGTGCCTTGCTTCGCCTCCCGCAGCAGGAAGGCGGCACCTTTGCCTCCATTCTGCTCAGCGTCCGCATCCCGCGGGTGATCTGCGCAGCGCTCATCGGGGCATCGCTTTCCGTTGCAGGTGCCGCCATGCAGGGTCTTCTCCGGAACCCGCTCGCGGACGGTTCCACCATGGGTGTGGCGTCCGGAGCTTCTCTGGGAGCTGTGCTGAGCATCGCCCTCGGTTTTACGCTCCCCTTCCTGCCGCAGGGTTCCACTGTTGCCAGTGCAGTTGTTTTCGCGTTTCTTTCCCTGCTGTTTATTATGACAGTCACCTACCGGCTGGATGCCTCTCTCTCCACCAACACGATTATTCTGGTGGGCGTGGTGTTTTCCATGTTTATCAGCAGCATCTCCAACCTGGTCATCACCTTTGCAGGAGAAAAAGTCAGGACAATCACGTTCTGGTCTCTTGGTTCGCTGCAGTCCACCGGATATGACAGCGCAAAGATCCTGCTTGCGTCTCTCATCCTTTTCGGCGGCTGCCTGCTGCTCCATGCAGACGAGCTGAATGCCTTTGCCATCGGGGAAGACAATGCCCGCAGCATTGGCATCAACATCAGGCGATGTAAATTGTTGGTCCTGATCAGCGTAAGCGCCCTGACGGGCATCTGTGTTTCCACGGCAGGAACCATCGGGTTTGCCGGGCTGGTCACACCGCACATTCTCCGCGGGCTGACAGGCCCGAACCATAAAAAGCTGCTTCCCGCTTCGATATTCGGAGGCGCAGTTTTTCTCATGCTTGCCGACCTGGCCGCGCGCACTGTTCTGCGCCCGCGTGAGCTGCCCATTGGAGTCGTAACCTCACTGATCGGAACGCTGGTGTTCCTCATCATCTTTGCACGGACCAGGAAGGGGGAAAAGATATGATTGAAGTATCCTCCCTCTCCGTCACACTGGGCAGAAAACAAATCGTACAGGATGTCAGCTTCTCCGCTGACAGCGGGCAGTGGCTGATGCTCGCCGGCCCGAACGGGGCAGGGAAAACATCGGTTGTCAATGCCATTTCACAGAGCATCCCCTATACAGGCAGTGTCAGCGTGGACGGCGTCAGCCTTCGTGGGATGAAAAGCCGGGTTCTGGCAAGAAAAATCGGGGTTCTGGCGCAGAACAGGCCTCTCAGCTATGCCTTTACAGCAGAGGAAATTGTCCGTCTCGGCTGTTATTCCCACCGGAGCAGCTTTTTTTCTTCTCCCGAAGCAGACAGTGAAGCTCTCTTTGAATCCGCCGTCCGCTCCACGGGAATTGAAGATTTTCTTGTCCGCCCGGTCACTACACTTTCGGGCGGAGAGGTTCAGCGTGTTTTTCTGGCGCAGCTCTTCGCGCAGGATCCGCAGATCCTGATTCTGGACGAACCAGCCAACCATCTCGATCTGCCGTTTCAGAAGCAGATCTTCGAACTGACAGATGCCTGGCGAAAGCAGGGCAACCGAACGGTTATCTCTGTCGTGCATGATCTCAGCATGGCAAAGCTGTACGGCACTCATGCCCTGCTGCTCAGCAAAGGTCGGGCAGCGGCTTTCGGAAAAGCAGAAGACGTCCTGACGGAAGAGAATCTCAGCACTGTCTACGGCATCAATATTACCCAATGGATGAAAAAACTCTATGAACTCTGGTAACGAACGTAAATTTCATATCGTCCGGCTGTTGTCCTTTGCCTTATTCTTTTTTCTTCTGTCCGGCTGCGCGCAGCTGAATCTGCAGAAAGAAAAAAGCTCTTCCTTCTTCGCCATGGACACCCATATGTCCGTCCGCTTTACCAGCGGCAGTGAGAAATTGCTGGAAGCCGCCGAACAGGAAGTCTGGACGCTGGAAAATCTGATCTCAGTGACGCTGAACACCAGCGAAATCCATCAGCTGAATGAGACCGGCGAAGCGAAAATCTCCTATGAGACAGCCCTTTTGCTAGGGAAGGCTCTCGAGCTCTGCAGCGAGACAAACGGTGCGCTGGACATCACCGTTTATCCTCTCGTACGGGAATGGGGCTTTACAACAGGCAAATACCACGTTCCTTCGGAAGACGTGATCCGGTCCCTGCTGGAGCATGTGGACTACACAGCGCTCGGCCTCGACAGCGATATCATGACGCTCCCGTCAGGAATGGCAATCGACCTCGGAAGCATTGCCAAAGGTTATGCCGGGGACAGGATCTGTCAGCTGCTGCGTGAAGGTGGTGTCAGCTCCGCCATTCTGGATCTCGGAGGAAACGTCCAGACAATCGGGAAAAAGCAGGACGGCAGCCCGTGGCGCGTTGCCGTTCAGTCTCCTACAGACAGCAACTATGCCGGGATACTGGAAGTGTCCGATGAAGCCGTTGTCACCTCAGGCGGGTATCAGCGGTATTTCGAAGATGAGAACGGCCATATCTGGTGGCACATCATTGATCCGAAAACCGGTTACCCTGCGGACAACGGTCTCCTTTCCGTGACCGTTATCGGTAAAGAAGGCATACGCTGTGACGCTCTCTCCACCGCGCTGTTCGTCATGGGCGAGCAGGACGCTGCTGCGTTCTGGCGGGAACACCGGGATTTCGACATGATTCTCATTACGGAAGATTACCGCCTGCTGATCACCTCCGGCCTCACCGGACGATTCACCCTTTCCGAACCGCAGAAGTATACCGTTCAGACAATATCTGCAGAGTAATTCCCTGCCGGCTTGTCCTTTCTGTCTACTGTCCCGTAAGTCATCCCAAAACAAGAACAGACCTGCAGCCATTGATTCAGGCTGCAGGTCTTTTTGCGTGTAAAGAATTTATTCTATTGTATCGAGCGCCTGTTCAAGATCTGCCCATAGGTCTTCCGCGTCTTCCTGGCCTATGTAGAGCCGGACGAGATTTCTCGCTCCTCCCATTTCCGCAGCCGCCTTATCGCTCATGCCTGCCATCGGCATGATCGCCAGCGACTCAAACCCGCCCCAGCTGCATCCGAGACGAAAGATCTTCAGCGCATTGCAGAATTTACAGGCTGCCTCAAAGCTTCCTTCCGGTATGATGCTCATCAGGCCGGTAAAACCGCTCATCTGTTTCTTCGCCAGCTCATACTGCTTAAAATCCGGATGCCCCGGCCAGAGCAGTTTTTTCACTTTAGGATGCTGATACAGCCTGTCCGCTATGATGCCGGCATTGTGCTGGTGAAGGGCAAGCCGGGCAGGCAGTGTTCTCAGCCCGCGGATACACAGCCAGGACTCAAACGGGCCGAGGATTCCTCCCAGCAGTTCCCGCTCAATCGACCTGGCATGTTCTTTTGCCTCAGCATCCGCAAATATGGCCGCTCCGCCGACGATATCGCTGTGACCGCCGATATATTTTGACATGGTGTGCACCACGATATCAATCCCCATTGTGATCGGCTTCTGGTACAGCGGTGTAGCCCACGAATTGTCGATGACGGTTTTGATCCCATGCTCTTTTGCTATCTTCGCCACTGCCGGAATATCCTGTAATGACAGCACGACAGACGAAGGGCTCTCCAGATAGAACAGATTTGTGTTTTCCCTGACAGCCGCTTCAAACTGCGCCGGATCATCTCCCTTGACGTAAGTTGTTTCGACGTTCATCTTTTCTTTCAGATACTCTGACATAAACGCATGCGCGGGGCCGTACACATTCTGTACCGCGACGATATGCCCGTTTGCCTTTACGCATGAAAGAATTGCCGTGGATATTGCCGCCATGCCGGAAGCAAAGCACAGGCAGCCGTTTCCTTTTTCCAGCGCGTTGATTTTCTCTTCCAGGAGAGCGGTTGTCGGGTTGGAACAGCGCGCATAGATGAACTTCCCGGAATCCGGTTTATAATTCAGATGTTCCTCAATGCTGTCAAACGTGTG
>JAEEGL011528110.1_pt1 | contig 12287 bp, 12 predicted proteins | sample 9134231 | NCBI WGS metagenome assembly JAEEGL01 (sample SAMN16246548, study PRJNA631951) | gut metagenome | biome: gut microbiome; feature: rumen; material: fiber-attached | host: Bos | place: Iran: Karaj | collected 2018-10 | reverse complement strand
TATTGATGCAAAAGAACTTAACCGCATGGCAAAAGAGCTGTTGGAGAAATAGTTTGTTTAAAGAATAAAGATTATGCCCAAACTCAAATCGAAAATATTGGTCGTGGATGACAATGCGGGGGTGCGCGCCACGCTGAACATCCTGCTGCCGCCTCGCTTCGAGGCGGTGGAGACCGTCGGCACGCCCAAAGTGCTGATTTCCACAGTGCGCAGCTTCCGCCCAGACGTGGTGCTGCTCGACATGAACTTCGAAACCGACATCAACACCGGCAACGAAGGCCTCTACTGGCTCTCCGAACTGCGACGGCAATATCCTGACATTCAGGTGGTTCTGATGACCGCCTACGCGGATGTGCCGCTGGCCGTGGAGGGCATGAAACGAGGAGCATTCGACTTCATCGTGAAGCCGTGGGAGAACGAGCATCTGATGGCGGTGTTGGAAGCGGCCTGCAAACAACGGAACAAAGAGGCGCATCCGACTGCAAAACAGGAGGATGCTGCGATGTTGTGGGGTGAAAGTCCTGCCATGACTGCCATCCGGAAAACGGTGGAGAAGGTGGCCCCGACGGACGCTACCGTGCTGATTACAGGCGAGAATGGAACTGGCAAAGACGTGTTGGCCAACGAGATACACCGACTGTCGCAACGGGCGGCCAAACCGATGGTGAGTGTGGATATCGGTTCGCTGTCGGAGAGTCTGTTCGAGAGCGAGCTGTTCGGGCATGTGAAGGGGGCCTTCACTGACGCACACACTGACCGCACCGGCAAGTTCGAGCAGGCCAACGGCACCACGCTCTTCCTCGACGAAATCGGGAACATCCCGTTGCATCTGCAGGCCAAACTGTTGCGCGTGTTGCAGAACCGCTGCGTCACCAAGGTTGGCGACACCAAGGCCGTGCCAATCGACATCCGGCTGGTGTGCGCCACCAACAAGGACCTTCCCGCGATGGTGCGCGACGGGCAATTCCGCGAAGATCTCTACTACCGTATCAATACGGTGACCCTTCAGCTGCCGCCTCTGCGCGAGCGTGCGGACGAGATAGAGCCGTTAGCCTCCTTGTTCATAGACCGATACGCCAAGAAGTACCGTCGTGATGTGACGGGAATCTCAGAGAGTGCTGTGGAACTGCTGCACCGTTGTCGCTGGTCCGGGAATGTGCGCGAACTGCAGAACCGGATTGAGCAGGCTGTCATCCTGGCCGAGAACGAGGTGTTGCAACCCGATGATTTCCAAATCAGTGATACAGAGTTGACTACGACTGCCAATCCCATTCAGGCGGAGTCTTTGGAAGATGCCGAGGAGCAGGTGATTCGCAACGCCGTGAAAAAGTACAACGGAAATCTTACTTTGGTGGCAAAAGCGTTGAACATCAGTCGCCCGACATTGTATAACCGTTTGAAAAAGTACGGAATATGAGCACGTGGACATGGATAGGGATTCTGGCGGGAAGTTGCATTATCGTGGCTTTGCTGACGGCATGGTGGGTTTCCAAACGGAATCGCAACAAGGTGGCCTATATGATGGATGCTTTGGAGGACGGAGAGACCAATTTCCGTTTCCGTGACAACACCGCCATGAACCGCGAACTCAACCGCATCCGAACCATCATGGACCGGCAAAGTGCTCAGAATGAGGATATCTCGTGGAGTAAGCTCTTTCGGGTCATTACGCATGAGATGATGAACACGGTGACTCCGATTGCCGCCTTGAGCGACGCGCTTGCCAAGGACGACACGTTGGATGTGAAGGCGGGGTTGGAGACCATTTCGACCTCTTCCCGCGAACTGATTCGTTTTGTGGAATCCTACCGCTCGTTCACCAAGGCCGCGCCTCCCGTGTGCAAAACCTTGTTGGTCAGTGAATTGTTGGATAGGGTAGTGCGCTTGAACGAAGTGAAGGCGGCGGCGAGCAATGCCACGGTAACCTACACGGTCAATCCCCCTGATTTGCTGCTCTACGCTGATGAGTCGCAGCTGATGCAGGTTTTCAACAATTTGATTAAAAACGCTTTGGAGGCCAACGCCACGGAAATCAGCATCGAAGCTGGATTGGGTAGCGAAGACCGCACGGTGATTCAGGTGCGCAACAACGGTCAGCCAGTACCGCTTCGTCAGCACGAGGAGATTTTCGTGCCCTTCTATTCCACCAAAACAAGTGGCAGCGGCATCGGGTTGAGCCTCTCGCGCCGCATCATGCAGCGTCACAAGGGTTCGTTAGTTCTGCGGCAAAGCGACCGCCAACAAACGGTTTTCGCACTGATTTTCCCTTAACAACCAGAGTTCATCTCCCACATCGTTATCATCTTATAGACGAGCGTCGCGGCGAAAACGTCGGAGACTTTGCTCTCCTCTTGCGGGCATAGTTCCACCACATCGAATCCCACGACATTCTTCGTCTCGAACACCTTTTCCAAGAAGGAGAGGGTGGGGTACCATTGCAAACCGCCAGGCAGCGGAGTGCCGGTGGCAGGTAGAATGGAGGGGTCGAAACCGTCCAAATCGACCGTGATATAGACATCGTCGGTGAGACGGTTTATCGCTTTGTCCATCCAATCTGTCTGATTGTGGATAAGATGTGCGTAGAAAACATTCTCGGGAACCACGTTCGGCAGTTCGTCGGTGCAGACATTGCGGATGCCCACCTGCACCACGCGGGCCACCTCCTGTGCGCGCCGCATCACGCAGGCGTGGTTGTAGATGGAGTCGTGGTAGCTGTCGCGGAGGTCGGCGTGTGCATCGATTTGCAGCACAGAGAGTCCTGGATGCGCCTCGGCCATCGCGCGTATCGCCCCCACGGATACGGAATGCTCGCCGCCTAATAAGACCGGCCGTTTCCCGAGGTCCATGAAGTGCTTCATCCGGTTATAGACGGACTGCGCCATCGTCTCCGGCGTGCGGAAATCATAGTCGTGGTGGTCGGTGTGGATGCCGGCGAGCCACGCTTCTTGCTGATATTGAATGTCATACAGCTCGAGGCTGTCGGAAGCGTCCAAGATGGCCTGCGGACCTTTGTCCGCCCCTTTCACGAAGGTGCTGGTGCCGTCGTATGGCACGCCGAGAATAGCGTAACGGGCGTTGTCCAATTCGTACATCCGCTCGTCGTCCATATCCAAAAAATGGGGCATTTGTTTTATTGGCATGATGCTTTTATTTTTTCGTTTGTTTTTCCCCACACTGCGCTGCGCTTTGGGGCTCTCTTCATCCCCACACTGCGCTGCGCTTGTGTGGCTGTCTGTCCCCACACTGCGCTGCGCTTAGGGGGCTCTCTTCATCCCCACACTGCGCTGCGCTTTGGGGGCTCTCTTCATCCCCACACTACGCTGCGCTTGTGTGGGGTTAATTGCGCTTCGCGCGTGTTGCCTCTCCGAGGCTGCTCAAGGAAGTTTTTTAGTATGTTTGGGGTTGTTCGTTTCTATTGCCTGTTGCCTCTCCGAGGCTGCTCAAGGAATGTGTTTAGAGGAGAATGACGGGGTCGAGCTTGTTCAGTTTGTCGAGGGTGTGGAGGACGAAGTCGCAGAGGGTGGGGGAGATGGAGTGGATGCGTTGCTGCCAGGTGGGGATGTCTATGTCGAGGTGGTCGGAGACGATTTTGAAGGAGACGTAAGGCTTTCCGTAGTGGTGTGCGATGGAGAAGAGCGAGGAGGACTCCATGTCGAAGCAGTCGGCGGTTTTCTTCAGATGTTGCAGGAAATCAGCCGAATAGACGTGAGGGGAGACGAAACAGTCGGAAGAGAAAAGCTTGCCGTCGATGGTCTCGGGCGTGTCGATGGGCAGTCGGTCGGTGAGCATGGGGTGGTCAAGGAACTGAGCACCTCCGGAAACGATCTCCGTGATGCGCACCAAGCTGCCCACAGGTAAGGAATGGGCACCGGTTGTTCCGATATTCATAATGGTAAAATCTTCATTACCATGTTCTTGAATGAATTGCAACATGGCTTCGGTCGCACATTCTCGACCGATTCCTGTCAGGTGGACGCGGTCTTTAATGCTTTTTATTTCTTCTTCTACAGCTGCAAAAAGAGCAATTTTCATATTGATTGTAGTTGTTAAAAAATGAATAACGGTGCAAAAATAAGAAATATTTGAATAGATTAGCCCGGGATGTACAATAAAATCAGACAATAGTCGTTAGTGCATCGCAAAAAAAATACAGATATGAGACGGAATGTTTTGAATGTGTTATGTTTAATCTCACTGTTTTGTGGGTTCGCAGGGTTTTCTTATGCCCAGGAAGAGAGTGTCTGTTTGGCTAAGGCCCCTGCGGAAGTGGTTGTGAACCAGCAGTTTCAATATACGGTGACCACAACGGAAAAGGGCACCGTTCTGGAGACGGATTTCGGGAAGTGTGAGTTTGTGGGCGGCCCGAGCATGGGCTCCAGCACCTCCATTTCCATTGCCAACGGCCATACCGAGCAGAGCACGCAATACACCTACACATACGTTTTGGTATGCAAACGCGAGGGAACCTTTACCATCCCCGGCGTCTCCATCTCCGTGGACGGCAAGGTGTTGCGCAGCAACGCCGTGGAGGTGAAGGTGGTGAAGGCCAGTAAGCAGTCGAAAGGGAATTCTGCCAACGGCCAGACGGATCCTTTCCGTTTTGAGTGGCCTGATTTCTTCGGCGGGAACAACCCTTCCCAACAGCATAATTCCGAAAATGTCGAGTATAAGGACGATATAAAAAAAGAAGACCTTTTTGTGAAGACTGAGTTAGCCCAAGCGGAGGCCTGGCAGGGGGAGGCCGTGGTCGTCACCCACAAGCTCTACATCAAGCAGGACATCCGCGGTTACGACATCGCCCGCGCCAATTACGCCGCCACGGACGCGCTATGGCTCGATCGTCTCGACCAAAATTACAGCGACGAGTCCACGGAGACCATCAAAGGCGAGCGTTACCATGTCTATACCATCCTGCAGACAGCCGCCTACCCCCTGAAAACCGGCAAGGTGACGATCCCGAAGCTAGATCTCATCGTCCGCATCGGAGTGCCGGCGGTGGTCAAGAACCCCTTCTGGGGCTCGATGACCACCACTCGTGCCAAGGACTTCCGTCTGACCGCTAACGATGTCACCCTCAAGGTGAAACCGTTGCCCGGTGCCCGCAACGACAGCAAAACCGAAACCGTCGGCCATTTCGATATTTCCGCCTCCATCAACAAGACGGAACTTTCTGCCAACCAGTCGGTTGTCTTGACGGTAACCGTCTCCGGTAACGGAAATCTCCACCACATCGAAGCTTCCGACCTGAACATCGAGTTCCCCAGCGATTGTGACGTCACCTACCCGAGGGTGAGCCAGCATATCGGCGCGAAAGGCAATCTGGTGAGCGGCACCAAAACCTTCCAGTTCACGTTGATTCCGCGCTCCGAGGGCGAATATTTCATCCCGGGAGCCAGCTTCACCTACTATGACGACGAAACGCAGACCTACAAGACGATCACGACCCAGGATTTCCGTTTGGACGTGAAGCCCGGGCGCGTACCATCCAACCAGGATGAGGAGAAATCGGATAAACCCAAGGGGAAAATCTATAAAATATAAGTTGTGTGTCTTTCAACGAAAGATTTTGTATTTTTGCCCTTTCAAATTTCAAGACAAAAACGGAAAGTATGAAGAAAATATTCGTTATGACCATCGCCCTTTTCGGTCTTGCCTGCCTGTTCAGCAAGTGCGACAAAATCGAAGGACCCTATTACGAAATCTTGACCAATGAGGATGTTGATGCGGATTTCCCCGAATTGGACCCTTCCACCGTCTATCGGAAAATGTTGATCGAGGAGTTCACCGGTCACCGTTGCACCAACTGTCCGCAGGGACATCAGACTTTGGAAACGCTGCATCAGCAGTATGGCGACACGTTGATCACCGTCGGCATCCATTTTGGTTCGTTGGCAAAGCCGCTTGGAGAGACTTTCAGCTACGATTTCAGGACGGAAGTGGGCAATGCCATCGGTGCGGAGTTTGCTATTGAAGCTATCCCGAAAGCCATTGTGGATCAGGAGTATAAGGAGGGCGGCTGGTCCCGCGACCAATGGGCGACTGTCTTGAAAGACGTGGATCGCTCGGATGTCTATGCCGCCATACAACTTGTCAACCAGTTTGATGCAGAGTATAAAATATTGAAAGCCAATGCTAAAGTGACGATGCTGGATAATTATCCCAATCCTGTAAAATTAGCTTTCTATTTGGTGGAAGACGGGATTGTGAAACCGCAAAAGGATGGAAATCAGGATGTTTTGGACTATGTCCACAATCATGTGCTCCGGGCTTCGTTGAACGGCGTGCACGGTGTCGCGCTTAATGGTGGCAATCCGATTCCCAAGGATGGATTTGAGGTTTATGCGGCCAGCATTGACATTTCGGCGACGGATTGGGTGCCTGAGAATTGCTACGTGGTGGCCATTCTGTCGGACCAAAGCACAAAGAAAGTGCTTCAAGTGGAAAAATTGGATGTAATTAGCAGATAATGTTGATATGAAAATAGTTGCTGTTGAACCCATAGGGATTTCCGCTCAAAGAGCTGAGGAAATCAAGCGGAATCTGGCGAAAGCAGGTCATGAGTTCGTGTGGTATGCAGACCGCAAGGAGGATGCTGCCGCCTTGACGGAACGGATGAAAGATGCGGAAATCGTGATGATTTCCAACATCCCGCTTTCCGCCGAAGTGATGTCCCAATGTCCCAAGCTTAAGTTCCTTGACGTTGCTTTCACCGGCTTGGACCATATTGATCTGGCCTATTGTCAAGCCCATAACATCAAGGTGAAGAACGCTTCCGGCTATGCCACCGAGGCGGTTGCGGAACTGGCTGTGGGACTTATGATAGACGTGCTGCGTAATATCACTTCCCTGGACGGATGTATCCGTCAGGGCGGAGTGCGCGGGGCGTTTCTCGGTCGTGAACTGCGCGGCAAGACCGTCGGCATCGTTGGCACGGGTGCTATCGGTGTTCGCACGGCACAACTGCTCCAAGCCTTTGGCTGCCGGGTGGTTGCCTGGAGCCGCACGCAAAAAGCGGAAGTGTCGGCGATGGGGGTCGCATACGTCTCTCTGGAAGAGTTGATGCGTACCAGTGACATCGTCTCCTTGCACGTGCCGTTGACCTCCGAAACGAAACATCTCATCAGCAGGGAGTTGCTGGCGCTGTGCAAGCCCACTGCGGTCATTGTCAACACCGCCCGTGGCAATGTGGTGGATATGAGTGCGCTGGCCGAGCTTCTGCGCGACGGTCGCATCGCCGGTGCCGGCATCGACGTCTATGAAAAGGAACCGCCGTTGCCGCACGACCATCCGCTGTTGAACGCCCCGAACTGCGTGTTAGTCCCCCATGTGGGCTATGCCACCCGTGAGGCTTTCGACGACCGAATCGATATCATTCTTCGGAATTTATCTGAATAAAGCCAATCAATAATAATGAAAATGGCGTGTATCAAAGTGATGCACGCCATTTTTAGTTTCAGGTTTCAGGTTTCAGGTCTTAAATCTGAAACCTACCGTTTCACGAACTTCGTGGTCACGCTGTTCTTGCCGTCGCTCAGGCGCAGGAAATAGTTGCCGGATGCGAGGGATTGCGTGCTCATCTCGATTTGGTTGTCGATGACGGCTTGCGTGTGTACGAGCTTGCCGTTGATGTCATAGACAGCCATGTTGGTCACCTGGAACGCGTTGGTGCGCAGGGAGACGGTGAGCAGGTCGCTGACGGGGTTCGGATAGACCACCAGGTCGTTTTCGGTGAGATATTGCGGGAGACCGGTGCCGAGGTCGGCGGCCACGCGCGGAATCAGATAGTATTCACCGTAGGAGATCTTGTTCACACCTGTGAGATTCACGGCAGAGGCGGGCACGGGTTCGCCGGTGATGCCGGGGATGTTGTAGAAGTGGACCCATAAGCCGTTGCCCGTTTGTCCGTTTTGTCTAAGAGTGTATTTTTTGCCGTTTTCAAATGCGGGGGTGGTGGGATTGACAATCACGTCCTCCATGCGGAGAAGCTCGCACTGGTGAGCGTTCATGTAGTTGACATCCTGCAGCTCCGCCAGTGTGACGGTCAGCGGGGTCACATCGTTGTAGATGGAGAGCGCGGGGTCGTTGTATTCTTCAGCGACAGCGAACTGCAGCAGTCCGTAGTAGTCGGAGAGTTTGCCGTAGATATTGGTGATTTCGTCGCCGGATTCCAAAGCGCTGAGGACCAAGTTGTTTTGGTCGTCAATGACGATGGCGCCTGTGGCATCCTGGATGAAAATCTGATGGCGGTAGGAGTCGTTGATGCCCGTGACAATCACGTGGCCGGTAAGTTTGTAAATATCGTTGCCGAAGTGGGTGCCGTTGATGTCCAAGGGCTCCGTCCATTTGGCGCGGAGAGCGGCGATGTTGGCCACTTGGAATTCGGGCGGGACACCGTAGGTGAAGGCCATCGTGTTGGGCGACATCACGTTGCCGGAAACGTCAGCGACGTTGCTGACCGTCAGGGCGTAGGTGTTGCCTTCGGTGAGGGCGGGGCTGACCGTCAAGGTGACCACGCTGCCGTTCAGGGAAGCCGCGGTGACGGAGATGTTGTTGTTCATCGAGTAGTTGCTGACGGTCTCCGCGGAAGCCTGATCCAAAGCTTCGTTGAATGTGACAGTGACGTTGTTGCCATCGGCGGTTACATTAGCGACGAACGGTCCGACGGTGTCAGGGCCTGCGGCTTGGGAGGTGACGACGACATTGTCGAGGAAGAAGCGCGCTTTGGAGGCCTGGTAGCTTTTGAACTTGATGGTGGTGGAGGTGGTGCCGCCGGTTAATTCCAGGTTGACGGTGGTGAACTGGGTGGTGCTCAGCCCTTCCACGAGGTGGTCGATACCATCGACTTCCACGTACATCCTGGTTTGGTCGTTGTTCCACGCCTTGATGTCGAAGGTGACGGCGAAGCCACCGTTATTGCCGGAGAGGTCAAGGGGCGGGGTCATGATGAAGCCGCCTTCAGCGCTTTTGCCGACTCTGACTTTGCCGGAGCTGGGGTACACCCAGTCGCCAGTCCAACCCGAAGTTTGCGTGTATTGGTCCAGGGAGTTGGCGATGGAGACCGTGTTGCTGTCGGTGATGCCCGAGAAATCCTCGTTGAGGACGACGGTTTGTGCGTTCAGTCCGCAAAGGGCGAACAAAACCGAAAAAATAAGTAAACTTGCTCTTTTCATATTTAAGTTTTTTTTAAGAATTATCCGTTAATTTTTCAGAGGCGCAAAAATACGAAAAATCTGACACGAAATTGAGCCGGATTATTTTTTCTCGCGCCATATTCCGGATTTGTTACCTTTGCGCCCTCAAAACGACGGTCTTTAAAATTATACCGAAATGCTTGAAATGAAACGATTTGCGATCTGTTGGGCGTTGGTGTGCCTCCTCCTCCCCGGCGCTTTGCTCGCTCAGACGGGTGGCCGCTATGCCGCACCGGTGTTCGAGAATGTTGTGAAAACCTCCGGAATCCCCTTCAGCAGCGCCGCGGGAATTGGCCAGTCCACGCCCGCCACTCTCAGTCTCGACTTCTACGAGCCCTCCGGTGACACGCTCTCCGCGCGCCCGTTGGTGATCACGGTCTTCGGCGGCGCGTTCGTGGCCGGCAACCGCGAATGGTGCGACATGGTGGCCTATTGCACCCGTCTCGCCAAACACGGCTACGCAGCGGCCTCCATCGATTACCGCCTGCTGCCCATCTTGTCTGTCAACGCCACTTCCCTTGTCAGGACCGCCTATATGTCCTCGCAGGACGTGAGCTCCGCCGTCCGCTTCTTCAAAGCGCACTGTGACGAGTACCGGATAGATACCAACAATATCTTCCTGCTCGGCAATTCCGCCGGCTCTATCGCCATCCTCAACGAGATATTCCTGTCGGATGAGGAGAGACCCGCCGAGACGTTCATTTCCCCGGACTTGGGCCCCATGAACAGCTCGGGATATGCCGAATACGCGGGCTTCTCGTCCAAGGTGGCCGGCGCGGTGGCGCAATGGGGCGGCGTGCTGCACAAGGAGGTCGTTGATGCCGAAGAGTATGTGCCGCTTTGCATGATCCATGGCACCGAAGACGAAATAGTCCCCTACGATTCTGGCTATTGCTACTCGTCGTGGGCATCTTCCATTATGCCTTATATTTATGGATCCCATACCATTGAGGAACGTCTGGTCTCCCTCGGGATTGAGGATTATGAGTTCCATTCGTTTGAGGGAGAGGATCATTGCTTCTACATCACATCGTTCACCGTGCTTCTGCAAGACAAATTCGACACCTGCTTCAGCATAGCCCGTGATTTTCTCTTTGGACATCTGAATCTTTCACCGTATGTGTGTGTCTCCCAGTATGTTGCGGATCCTGTCAGAATATACCCGAATCCCGCCTCCGACTTGCTTTTTGTGGAGCGGAAGGACGGGGCGGAGATTTCGCACATCGTGTTGCACGACCTGCAGGGACGTGCGGTCGGGGAGTCCGACCGTTCTCCTGTCGCAATCGGTCATCTGCCTTCCGGTCTCTATCTCGTGCGCGTGACGGATGCGGACGGCCGGGAGTACAACCAGAAGGTGGTTGTCAGGTAACCGTCCGGCTACACCAACCGTATCGCCAGCAGTTCCCTGCCCATCTTGTGGACGGCTTCCTGGATCTTTGACGCTTGCTTCTCCGACACGTACTGTCCTCGCTTGTACTGCCGCATCAGCGAAGGGTTGATGCCCGCCCTATCGGCTAATTTGGTCATGTTTAGGTAGTTGTAGCAGTTCAAGAACGACGGGAGGTCGTATTTGAACTCGAATATGGTGTTTATCAGCTCTTCAGGAATAGCCTCCCCAGTCTCTTCGTAAGTTTCCAGAACTTCTTTCATTGTGTTCTCGAAATCAGCTTTGGCTTCGGATACTGTATCTCCTGTGCCGATAATGGTGGATTGCAGGTCCGGGGTGTAAATAGTGTATCGCCCGTCCTTCCCTTTTTCTATCAATGCTGTAGTTTTCATACCTTTACTATTTGTTTGTCTCATTTATTTTGAGTCCCATCTGCTTTAGAAGTTTCATGTAGGTCCCTACCGCAACCTCCTCAGAACCATGTCTCCCAATTATCAGACGATCTCTATTTGTCGGATGCACATAAATGTCGTGTTTCTTACCGTGTTTCATAAGATACCAGCCGTTCGCTTCTGCTATTTTTTTGAGTTCATTCCATTTCATATCTATTGCGCTGCAAATATATAACTTTTTTGGTATATAACAATGTTGTTTTTTGCTTTTGTCACTTGTCATTTGATTGTGCAAATTGACGCATCTTTTCATACTGCAAATATACATCAAAAATATCTATCTGTCAAGGTTTTTGCGAATTTTATTTCTTTTTGAAAATCAAAATGTTATAATTTTAGTTTAACTAATAATTTTCAAATATTTGGTTTTTGTGGCCAGGTTTTCGCAGAAACCGGTCAGACTACCGCAATGTCTAACTACAAACCACAAACTGCTAACTGTATTTTTATTACCTTTGCACCCTCGAATTCGGAATAAACAAAACCCCTGAATATGAAGAAAATTTTTATCGCAATTGCTTTGCTGACACTGATTTGTGCCTGCAACAAGAAACAAGAAAAGACCGACGCGAACGTCATCGGGAAGCCTGAGATCCAGGTCCAGGACGGCCGGTTCACCCCCGAGGTGATGTGGGCGTTGGGCAAAATGACCGACAAGGCCGTCTCCCCCGACGGCAAACACATCGCCTACATCGTCACCTATTACGACATGGAGCAGAACAAGGGCAATGCCGAAATCTACCTCATCCCCAGCGAGGGCGGCAAAGCCGATCGCCTGACCACCACCGCCTCGAGCGAGTTCAACCTCGTGTGGCAGGATGATGAGACCCTGCTCTTCTGCCGCGACAACGACATCGTCTCCATGGCGATGAAAGACGGTTGCGAAACCGTTATCGGCACCGTGGACAGCGGTATCGAGGGCTTCAAACTCGCCCCGGACCGCAAGTCCATCGTTTTCATCACCACCAAGCCGGTGAAACGCCCCGGCCACCTCGAAAAACTCTATGCCGGCCTTGACAAGACCACCGGCCGCATCAACGAGGATTTGATGTACCGCCATTGGGACAACTGGGTGGATGAATACCCGCAAATCTTCCTTGCAGAATATGACGGCAAAAAGGTGGATGTCGCCAATGCCATCGATCTTATTGACAGTACTTTCGAGTGCCCGATGCGCCCGTGGGGCGGGGTGGAACAGTACAACTACAGCCCCGACAGCAAGAAAATTGCCTACACCTGCCGCAAGAAGACCGGCTA
>JAEEGL011172291.1_pt1 | contig 12287 bp, 7 predicted proteins | sample 9134231 | NCBI WGS metagenome assembly JAEEGL01 (sample SAMN16246548, study PRJNA631951) | gut metagenome | biome: gut microbiome; feature: rumen; material: fiber-attached | host: Bos | place: Iran: Karaj | collected 2018-10 | reverse complement strand
TTAAAAATCCATAAATAATGCATAGATACAAAAAAGACCCGGTACAAATGTACCGAGTCTTTGAAATCTGCCGAAGCAGTGATTATCTCTTTGAAAACTGTGTTATTCGACTCCGAGTGCCTTAAAAACTGCATCTTCTGCACTTTGGTAGAAAAGCAGGATGAAGATGCGCATATGATTGGGAATAAAAGTGCATGAATCATTGCTGAATTATCTGGCAAAAATCCCTCTCTTCTAACCTTTAATAGTATTACAACATTTCTTTAAGCTTACGTGCCTCTTCCTCAGTCAGAGTTACCCCCTTACCCATTTTCTCATGGTCTGGTGCCCAATCCCTGATGTCATACTTAGGATCTGCACCATTCCATGAAATCTTATTAAGCTCTTTTCTCCAGCCTTTGGCGTTCTCAGAGAGAACGCCTATTTCTTCAACTATTTCATATTTAAAATCTGCCATTACTTCATTTCCTCACTAATCTGATTAACATATGCCTTCATAACTTCTGAGCTGTCATTCGCTCCTATCGTCTCTATGAGAACTTCTTCACTATCTTTAACGCCAAACTTTTCTATAAAGTCATAATAACTGTTTACCCAATCAAACTTAATCTGATTTGAAACAGCTGCAAAATGAAGCTTTCCACACTTAATCTTATTACGCTCAACATCCTGAAGATTAGCCTCTGCCTTTCCTGCTTTTGTCTCCACGATAAAATAAATACCCAGGTCAGGATTTTTAAGACCTTCCTTCTTACACACAACAGCCCAGTCAGGAGAATAATTTCCGTATGGCGTATCTATTACAAATCCGCCCTTCTTAAGCTTTGTAAACATCAAGACATTCTCATTGTTTTCAAGCTTCTTGGCAAATTCATATTCTCCAACGCTATCCATTTTGTAATATTCATTCATGGCAGCTTTACGATCTGAATTGGCCTGGAATACTCTCCATTCCTTATCAAAATCTTCTTCCGATATAGTATCCAACTCAAAGATATTACGGCTATCCAGCTCATATCCGTTGATGATTTCGTAAGAAGTAATATTTTTTGCTTTTGTATCATTGAGCTTATTAAGAATCAGCTGTGTTACCTCATCAAGGATATCCTGATTATTCAGAAGCTCACGTTTATCAACCCCTGCAATTATTTTGAAGATTGCCAGTCTCGGAAGCATAGTATGATACATAATATAATTTGCAATCTCAAAATCAGACTTCGGCACTACTTCTGCTTCTACGGTCATTTCCTTATCTGCATACTCTGCCTTCTTCATCTCCATCATGGCAGATTCATTATAAGTAGCACGTCCGGTTTCAACCTTATACTGGTTCTTTGACTCCATAAAAAGAAGCTTCTGGTTGATATCAAAGGTACAGTCATAAATAAACTTATCCTTATCAATCTTGAACTTGTACATAGTTCTCTGCATCAGGTTCTTTCTGAGAGCCATATAACTCTTCTCAAATTCACCCTCAGTAACAAATGCCCTAACTTTATTGTCATAAGGCTCATTATCACCATTACGAATCTCTATCTTCTTAGATCCCTTTTGAACCATGAAATCAACGAACTGCTTCTTAATAGCTTCAGCATGCTCGTTCAATGTCTCATTTACAAAGTTCATTTCCTCAAATGCCTTGGTTATCTGAGCTGGATTACCCTTTAAGACATTATCTGTATTCATAACACCGGCAGATACCAGTTCTTCCTTAAAAGTATCTACAAGCTCTGCTGTAACTTTTGCTTTGGGAACACCAGCTGCCTTCAGCGCAGAAATAAGGATTTCCGCTGTAACCTCATTTTTATTGAAGTTCATATTATCGTTGAAGTCTGTCTGAAGAGCACTAGCAAAATGTTCATAATAATCATTCGCAATGACAGTAAGCTCATTTAGTTTTCTGTCCAGACATCTATTACCGGTAATATCAACAGGAAGTCTGAGACCACGGCCGATTTCCTGCTTCTTTGCGATTTCTGAGCCACCAGCCTTTAATGTGCAAAGCGTAAAGACATTTGGATTATCCCATCCTTCACGAAGAGCAGAATGTGAAAATATGAATGCCAGCGGTTCTTCAAATGAAATCAACTCATCCTTCTTTTCAAGAATAAGTTCAATTCCTCTGTCGATATCTTCCTGTGACTTAGCCTTAATCTTCATAGCCTCATCATCAAGAGCAGAATCCCAGCCTTCTACATCAACAGCATTATTCTTTTTATCAACAGCAAAATATCCTTCACGAACCTTAAACGTATGAAGGTACTCCGGAAAGTATTCCTTATACTTTTCAAGAATGTGAGTATGTGTGCTCACATAATTCTTATACTCTTCATCAAAAATACGAAGATATTCTCCTCTTCCATCTTCTGCATTAGGGTCGCGCACTTTATCTACAGAATCAATAAAGAACAAAGTCAGTGCCTTAATCTTTCTGCCGTTCTTCAGCAGATTAATCTGCTTTGCAAAATGATTCTGAATAGCAAGGCGAATTTGGATTCTTACTGCCTCATTCTTCTGAATTTCATAATTGCTATGCCCCATCTCCAAAGAGATGATTTTGTCCTTTGTTGCCACTTGAAGTGGTTTCAGCTTATGTGGTTGTTCTGCAATACGCATATCCTCATATTGAGATAAACCACCTGAAAGCTCATAGATAGAAGTTCCTCCCGAAACATTGAATGACTTAAATCTAATAGTTCCTCCCTGTTCCTGAGAAAAAATCTCCACCCTTGCTTTAAGATCTGATGTAAAGGACAGATAGCGGATATATGGAAAGTCCTTAGGGATGACACCATGTACGGTCTTAACTTCAATTTTTTTTACAAGATCCTTCTGGTATGCACCATATGAATCCAACTTATAAATCTGGTTATATAACTTCTTATGCGTAGCAGAATAACGAAGGGTAAACAAAGGATCTAGATCTTCAATAGCCTGTAGAGACTTTGACTTTTTCTTTCCTGTACCTTCTATTTTCTGTGGCTCATCAATTATTACTATAGGTTTGATATATTTAATATCTTCCCAAAGAATCTGACCATACTCATCTTCAACACGAATCTTATTTGTATCCTTGTTGAATGCCTGAATATTCATTACACATATAGACAAATCGTTACTCTCTACAAGTTTTGAACTAATCTGTCTTGCATTATTACTGTCATAAATAAAACAGTGTTTTTGAATATCAATATTATAAAGACGATTAAAATGATCTCTCAGCTGATCAATTGACTTCTCAACACCCTTACGGATTGCTATGGACGGTACCACAATAATGAACTTCTTGAAATCATACTCCTTGTATAATTCCAGAATGGTACGAAGATACACATAAGTCTTACCGGTTCCGGTTTCCATCTCAATCGTAAAATTGTTGTCATAAAGCTCATTATCTGCAAAGAGCTCATTTTCAAGCTGTACTACACGAAGGTTTTCAAGAAGCCTTCTTCCGGTAACAATACCGTGATTTCTTACAGGATCACCTTCACCAACTTTACGGATACGATCCGGTCTGTATATACCATCAACACTTCTTGATAATCCTCTGAAAAGTTCCACTGTAGATTTTACAGCCTGAACCTGATAATCGAGGCTATCATCAAATTGGAATGTAATTCTGTTTGCCATCGTCGGCTCCTCCTATATAAACTCTACGGTGTAAGTCTGTTTTGCCTGATTCGTATTTTTTTCGATAACTGCTTTCAATCTTCGGAACGTTTCATCCTTCAATGCAATGTCATCTTTAAACGCAGAATCTCTAAATACATATTTAACTGGAACCGGATCAATTGCAGCCATCTTATCGATCATAGCTGTTGAAATCTCAGTTTCAAGACAGATCAAATACGCATCTGCATATAGATACGTTCTCTCTCCTATACTACTAATCTTCTCAACACTCTCAGAAAGAGGCACGTCCCGTTGTCTAAGCATGATTTCATAGACAACGTCAATATCATTCGTTTCAGGCATAAAATCAGCCAGATCTGGAGTTGACTCTATTTGCGAAAAATCCAGCTGCCCCGATGAAATCAATGACTTCCATTTTATATTTGTATCTGACACAACAAATGTCTTATACCCGTAATCTATATCATTTCCTAAGCTTTTTCCTACATTTTTCAAACGAGTTCTTCCTATTTGACATATATCATCGTAACCGGCAGCCTTTGCCTCCGAATCATTTTTTGTCTTTTCTGGATATTGAACTAATATATATCTTCTCTCTAATCCATCATTTTTATTCAGTTCCATTATTGCATGTCCAAAGGATGCTGAACCAGAAAAGAAATCCATGAATATGTCTTTTTTTTCAGTTTTTACCATGCTTGCCAAGTATTTAAGTAATACAACTGGCTTCGGATAATCAAAAAAATCTCCTAGCTCACCTAAATCTGTTGTAGCTTTTTGTGTACCTCCCAGCCCCTCTAAAACCGAAATAACATGACTTTGGCTTTCACTTCTTTTCTTTATGCTCTCTATAGCACCTGTTTTTGTCATAACAAATTCTGTTTCCTGATTTTTACTATCAAGAACGGGCTTAAATCCATTTGCAATGAAATCCAATAATTGAGCTTTTGCAGCCCATCCAGTTGTAGCCTCAACAGCATTAGCAAGTTTATGATCAACAATATCTATATCACACGAATACTGTGGCCACTGAACATCGGTACAATTTATATGGCAATTCTCAATATCAGAAGGAAACCCTGCGGGAATTGTAACTGTTGAAATAGGATTCTTAGGACCATTTTTTATTATTGTATTTCTAATTACTGGATTATTCAGCTTGCTATCCTCTCCTATATTGGGATCAACTACTGGAGGCGCTGGAAATAGTGATTCATCCTTAGCATAAAAATATATGTATTCATGGCAAGACTTTACTTTAGCTTGATTATCGAAATTTCCATCTGTTCTCCAACAAAAAGTTGCAATCATGTTTTTCTCGCCAAATATTTCATTACATATTTTTTTTAAATTATCCTGTTCAATGTCATTTATGCTGATAAAAATAGCACCATCATCCGTTAATAAATCACGTGCAATTTTTAGACGCATATATATGTTACTCATCCATATAGCATGGTATCTGTTCCCTGATTTAGGATTAATAACTAAACGTTCTCCGTCTTCTGAAACAGCATCCTCATAGATATCACTTTCTTGCTGATTCATACGAAATGAATCTCTATATACAAAGTCTTTACCCGTGTTGTAAGGAGGATCTATATAGATCATTTTTATTGCTCCATAATAGTTTTGTCTGAGCAATTTCAACACTTCTAAATTATCACCTTCTATATATATATTTTCTGAATTATCAGGATTATTACTTTTTTCTTTTGAATACTTGAGTGTCCTACCAACAACATCTTCTTGCGCAAGGATTTTTGCTTCTCTCTTTCCCGCCCACGAAAGTTCATATTTTTCAGAAGATACTTCTTTGAATTGTCCTAATTCTTCCCTAAGAGCTTCAAAGTCCACCTCTCCATCATTAACGACGCGAGGAAAAAGCTGACGCAATTTTTCAAGATTTTCATTAGGTATATCATTAATTGTTTGATTTACTCTTACCTCTTCCACTAGTCTATCTCCTTAAATAAATTCAACTGTATAACTAACTTTTGCGTTACCAGCATTTTTGTCTATCACCGCTTTTAATCTCCTAAATGTTTCGTCCTTAAGTGCAATATCATCACCAAAAGCAGAATCTCTAAATATAAACTTCACCGGAACTGGATCAAGTCCCGCCAGTTTATCAACCATCTCTTCCGTTATCTTGCATTCAAGGCATACTAGATAACTAGCAGCATAAAGGTATGTTCTCTCCCCTACCTCTGTTAGTCTTTCCATCGTTTCTGAAAGTGGTACATCCCTCTGCCTCAATATAATTTCGTAAACAATATCCTCATCTTTGCTCCCTGGCATGAAATCCATCAAGTCAGGTGTTAATTCAATTTGAGAATAATCCAACTGTCCATTTGTAATCAAAGAATTCCATTTGATATTAGTTGTATCGGTTTTAAAAACCCTGAATCCGACATCCGTGTTGTTATTTTCACCTTTAATTATTTTCCCTACACGTCTTATTCGTTCCTTTCCAACCTCACATAAATTACTATAATCCGGCGAGTTTATTTCCTCTGGAATTTGGACTAAAATATATTTCCGTTTTCCCCCATCTTCAATATTCTTCTGCATTATTGCATCTGCAAGCGTTGCCGAACCCGAAAAGAAATCCAAAACTATTGAATCCTTATCAGTTGCCACTGTTAGAATGCGGTCAATTAATCTTACTGGCTTAGGCGTGTCAAAAGGAGCATCGCCTTCAAACAACTGCTTTATCTCCTTTTTTGCCTCATCATTGTGACCGGTTTCAGAGAATGGCCAAAAATTCGTTGGTAATTTACCCTCTAATCCTTCAAGATGTGTTTTTCTAGCGATTCCACCCATTCCGTCCTTGGTGAAATAATACTTAGGCCATGCCCCTCGCTTTAAAACTTTCTCTGCATCTTTTTGGGATTCCTCCAAAGACTTTGATAAAACTATTGCCTTCACGCCTTTCCTTACATCACTTTTATCTATTCCACAAATCTTAGATCTTCTTTCAATATCATCCAATTCTTCAAGATGATAATCCGTCCACCCTTGCATTATTTCAAGTAATGCCGTCTGCTCTTGTCTCCAATGCCCTCCAACATATGGATATAACATTTCCCCTGTGAAAGGGCTCTGAACAGCATACACCATACCCTGGTGAGACGCTGCCCCTGATGCAAATGCATCACTGCTCTTCCACGGAGAATAATCATTGTCGGGATTAGAATATTTCGCATCCATCTCCTCTGTACGTGGTAATCTTTTTGGCTGCCAATCTGCTTTTTTTGAATATACTATGATATGTTCAGTCTCTATGGGTATCCCTTTAGAATCGTTACGAATCGAGTATGATCTCTGCCATGAAATATTAGCCACATAACACATCTCGCCAAATATTTCATCACATATCTTCTTTAGGTTATCTGCCTCATGATCATCTATACTTATGAAAATTACCCCATCTTCACATAAAAAATCTTTTGCAATCATTAGTCTGGAATACATCATGTTAAGCCAATTTGCATGATATCTATTACCAGTGGCAATATTCTGAGTAAAACGCATATTTAACTCGTTCACATTACCTTCTTTTAGTTCACTTTCAAATTCATCCATTTTGAAATTGTCATTATATACAAAATCATTCCCTGTGTTATAAGGCGGATCAATGTATATTAACTTTATTGCGCCATAATAATTTTGACGAAGTAATTTCAGTACCTCAAGATTATCTCCTTCAATATATAGATTCTCTGTTGATTCCGGATTTACACTTTCCTTTGGATAAAATTTAAGCGTTTTACCCACGATGTCTTCCTGGGAATATTTCTTCGTTTGCTTTTTACCAGCCCAGGTGAGTTCATATTTTTCCGTAGAAGCCTCTTTGAATTGACCCAATTCCTCGCGCAAAGCATCAAAATCAACTTCTCCATCCTTAACTACTGCCGGAAACAAAGCTGCAAGCTTCTGGACATTATCCCCCACTATATCATTGATCTGCTGTGGGACTTTTTTTACTTCCATATTGTAATCCTCTCAATCTCTATAATTCGTGCTCTAAAGCTTCTTTTGCAGCTTTAACAGCTTTGTTGGCCTTTATCTTTTCTGCATTGATCTGAGCTTTTGCGACATCATCCCTTGCTCTTGCAAGTTCTGCATACTTCTGATATATAGTTATTGCACGAGATGCACTGTACCAAGCATTGTTGTTCAGGAGCAATTCTACATCAGCAAAAACAGTTTTATGTTCCAAAAGAAATATCTTGTACATCCATTCACGATAAAATCCCAACTTATCTGCCTTGTTCTTTATCTTGTCAAATGATAAATATTCAAGATACTTTCCTATACCTTCACCTGGCAGTCCATATGGATATTTCTGTGACAGATATACATCCTCAACCACAATCTGATTCTCTTCAGTCTGACTGAGACGTTTATCCGCAAATGAGTATTCCTCCTCTTTACTGTCATAGAATCTCATGATGCAGAGCGGTTTTATCAAGCTTTGATATATACTCGCTATAAAATTTGCATCCTTTATGTTTTCCAACTCTATCTCGTAAAACTGTATGACCTGACAACGATACTCATCATTAACTAACGATGGAATTTCTTCGCCAGCAATTTGATAAGTCATCTTTACAGTTCTGACTGACTCTCTTATCCGCCGTTTATCATTAGGATTCAACTCCTTCGGAATAAAGTCTTTTAATTTAATATCAAGGTTTGTTTCAAATCTTTTCGGAATATCAAACATTTACTCCACCACCAAAAATGATACTAATTCAAAATCGTCAACAGATTCATTTGCAAAAGCATTATTAAATCCACTAAAATCAAACATCATCTGAACTGCCTTTGACTCTTCTTCCCCCTGGATAGACTTTATTGCCTTGTTCAGTAGACCTGAATAGAAGTCCATCTTTGTTGCATTATCGGTCTTGTCAAAGAACCTTTTGAACAATTCCTTTACAGGCTCGTTCTTGTTGTAACAGAGTTTTCTGAACTGCTTAACTGTTTCTCGTGCCTGAGCATTTCCATAAAGAATCTCTCCATCGTTTAAGATGTAGATCATATAATACGGATATAAGGAGCTATCTGACTTCGGCTTTTCAAGCTCATTTCGATGTTTAAAGCAGAACAGTACACCCTTACTATCATCATCGGTTACAGAGTACACTCCATTAGGAACCTTCTTAATCTCAGGATTTGCATTGATGTACTCTGAAAGCTCATTAAGGTATTCGTTCATGTTGAGGTCTGTCAATGATATATTTTCATTGGCATCTTCTATATCGATTACTTCATCCTTAAGCCTTTCCAATTGGCGTTTACGGAAATTAAAATCATTCATTTCCGGCGTAAGAATATCTTCATCACCTGTTGACACCAGATTAAGAGTAGTCATCTTACCCTTTACTCTCTGCTCTAATCCAAGATATTCATTTAGTTCCATGTTAGGGAAGAAGTTTATCATCTGAATGCTCGTATTCTTACTTCCAATACGATCAATTCTTCCAAAGCGCTGTATCAGAGACACTGGATTCCATTGAATATCAAAGTTTATTACTGTGTCACAATCCTGTAAGTTCTGACCTTCCGAAATACAGTCTGTACCTATAAGAAGATCGATTTGTTCGTCCGCAGGTATTTCTTTCTTCATCTTCGATACAGGTGAAAATGCACATAAAACCGAGTTGAAATCACAATCAACCTTCTTATTGTTTATTCTAATTCCCTTCCCCGCTACACTTGCCGTATATACACCATAATCAACCATATAATCAGCCAGCTCATCATACAGATAGTCGGCTGTATCAGCAAATGCGGTAAACACCAACACTTTGCGGTTTCCTCCGTTGTATGGCGTGCTCTTCACTTTATCAACAAGTATTTCCTTTAAATCAGAAAGCTTTTGATCTCTATGCTCATCCAAAATACGTCTGGCATTCTTATGGATTTCCTTAATTATTGCCTTATCAGAAGCAAGATCTTCCAGATAATCGTCAATCCGAAGATGCTTTACATCTATCTCATACTTACCCTCGATGTATACATCTTCCTCTTCGCCGAAATCTGTTTCCTCTTCATCAACCAGGCCAGTACCTTTTTTCAAGAGTTCCTCTGTCCTTTCAATACGCTCCAGCAGTCTACGTAGCGTCTCTTCAAAAGAATAAACAGAACTTTCCAATCTCTTAAACAAATTGAATCGATGAAGAATAATCATTCCTCGTGACTGAGTATCAAAAGAAATCTTTCCTCCGTGTTTACCAGAAAGAGAATACTTCTCCATGTATAGTTTTTTGTATTCCTCCTTGATATAACGAGTAGGTGTGTATACCGAAAGAATCAATGCCTCCAATAAATCATTGGTATCAGTAAATTTCAGTAATTCTCCTTTGGTATCTATATCGCTATTCTTTGTAATTGGCTTGTTTTTATCAGGAAATTTTCCTACATCCTTGTTGCCATAGTAGCTGGTAATATGTTTTCTACTCCTCGATATAGTCATGAGCTCCAGCAACTTATAGAAATCCGAAGGTAGACTATCCAACAATTCATTCTTGGTGTGGCCAGGCTGCTTCTCCCACTGATTTATGATTGTCGAGGACCTTCTAAGCAAATTATCAATGCTTGAAATTCCCTCATCCTCAAAAGCAAAGTCCTCATCGTGAGTAATGATGCTCAGCTGATTCTTCAGATCTACCAAAGAGTTGTTTACCGGTGTTGCTGACAAAAGAAGTACTTTCGTATTATTGTTCCCATGCTTAATAACATCCTGCATCAAGCGTGCATAACGCGTCATGACAAGCTGATCATTCTCATCATATCTGTCATTTCTATTTCTGAAATTATGAGATTCATCAATAACTACAAGATCATACAAGCCCCAATCAAACTTCTTTAGATCCATTCCAGACTTAGACATACCACGATACCTAGACAAATCGGTATGGTACATGATTCGATAATTAAACTGTTCATGTAAAAAAGAATCCTTATAATCCCCTCGGAAGGAATTCCAGTTGTCATATAGTTTAGCTGGCGTAAGCACAAGTACCCTATTCATGCCAAGCTCAAAATACTTTATGACAGCTAGTGCTTCAAAAGTCTTACCAAGTCCGACCGAATCGGCAATTATACATCCTCCGTAAGTGTTTAACTTTCTAATAGCTGATACAACACAGTCCTTTTGGAAATCAAATAGTGCGTTCCATATCTCTGTTTTCTTGAATTTTGTACTATCTTTTTCAAATCGCTCTACTCCGGTATCTAACTGATGCCCAAAGAGCTCATTTAATGTAAAGTAATATAAAAATTCTGGTGAATGCTCTTTATATACATATTGAAGGCTCTTCAAAAGCTCATCCTTATAGTCTGAGGAGACTTTTTCATTAAACCAAATCTGTTTAAAAGTATTTATTGCTCCTGCTATCTGCTCCTTATCTGAACTTCCTGTGAGCACAGTGTCAAAGTTAATGCTATTCATCATCTCTCTAGAATGCTTTTGCGAAACCTCAAGAGACGATGATCCCTGTATCAAGAAGTCATCATCTATAATCAGGACATTTCCACCAACCCTAATCCCAGGATTGATTTTCTTTATATTGACATGCTTCTCAATAAAGTCATGCATACTTCTGGCTTTTGAAAAATGCTGTAATGTATTCTTTTCAGTAATATCGTAAGAATTAAAAAGCACATCATTAGGATTGATTTCAAACTCATGAGAAATCTCCGACTGATGTGGTACAAACTTAACATCACGAATTACAAAATTGATTTCTTTGACGTTCTGCAAATTCTTTTCAAGCAACGCAAATACAGATAAGGTCAGCTTGTCATTTACGATATTGACCACTGCATTGTTCTTAGATTGCAGTACTTCATTAATCTTTTCTATCAACTGTTCACTGTTGTTTATTCCTGCAGCCATAACTGTCTCCTATTCATTCTTTAGTTATTTGCTTTTCGAACACGTCGTGGATCATTTGGTTTTTCTGCCTTCTCAGGAATTAACCACATTTTCCCTCGTATGACTGCGCCTTCAATCCGTCCTTCTTTGCAATAAACAGCTACTCTTCTCTGGGACACGCCCCATTTTTCTGCACATTCAGCCGATGTTAAGTACTCCATATAAGTCCTCCAAAAAAGTGAACCGCAACAATTATATTTTAGTCGTTCACGCGAATACTTTCAACGTAGAAGTGCCTTAGTTATCGAACTTTTATGCATTCTTCACACCGTCTTTATAACTATACAAGCAGATAATCTTTATATCAAAAATCCACCAAATATATCCCCACGCTTATCTGCTTAAATGACCCCTTCTGATTTATCTGCGTAATCTTTGCCTTCAATAGCTTTCCTGCATCCATAAGCCTTGCAAATACGATGTTATCCTTCTCAGGAACATAGCCAAGCTTTTTCTTTTCTTCATTTAGAATCAGAATTGCATTACTATCAAACTTGTTGTCTTCCCGCTGAAGAGTAAGCATGTCCCCAACAGAAATAGATTCAAGTACCGATTTATCATCAAGATGGGTTGTTCCTGCAACATACGAGTCAAAAAGATGTATTTCTTTGATAAGAGGCTTGATTATATCCCCAAGCTCATGGCCTTCTATTGTTGCCACTGCGCTTTGTTCCGGCGTTACTGACAGTTCCTTTGCCATGTT
>JAEEGL017348288.1_pt1 | contig 12288 bp, 11 predicted proteins | sample 9134231 | NCBI WGS metagenome assembly JAEEGL01 (sample SAMN16246548, study PRJNA631951) | gut metagenome | biome: gut microbiome; feature: rumen; material: fiber-attached | host: Bos | place: Iran: Karaj | collected 2018-10 | reverse complement strand
CAAGTATCCAAAAGATGCCATTAAACAAGAAGTGGGTGGCAGGGTTATGGTCATGTTTGTGGTAGAAACTGATGGCAGTCTTTCTAATGTGAGAGTGGCGAGAAAAGTATTCCCATCGCTTGACGCCGAAGCTGTGAGAGTGGTGAAAAGCATGCCCAAGTGGAAACCCGGAAAGGAGAAAGGGCGATTGGTGAGAGTAAACTTCACCATGCCTATAGTGTTCTCTGTAAAGAAATGAGGAACATATTATGTTTAATAATCCTTTTTATCGTTGTGGGCTGCTCACATGAGCAGTCCCACAACGACTTGTTGACTAAAGCCGAGCAGATTGTGTTCACTCAGCCCGACTCGGTGGTGAGAATGCTCGCTCCAAGCTGGAACGACACAACAATGAATGAAGCCGATCGAGCACTCTTTGGTCTTCTTTACACCGAAGCCCTTCACCGTAGCGGACTCTATATTGGTTCTGACTCATTAATAAAGGCAAGCAGGGAGTACTTCGAGCTACATGGCGACGACAAACACCTTGCCCGAGCACTGCTGCATCATGGAATTATCCTATATCAGCAGCAACAAACACGCGAGGGCATTTTGGCTATGAAAAAAGCAGAGCAAATGGCTGGCAGCCTGCATAAACCTGATTTTGACTGGTATCTCTATTCGGTGCTGGGCGACGTGTGCGACAATGTGGGAGACTACATACTCACATTACGCTATTACAAGCAAGCTTTGAAAGCAGCTCAACAAGTTGACAATAAGCAGTGGATAGTACAGACTCTTAACAACATCGCCTCAACATTTGATGTGTTAGGCGAGAACGACAGTCTAAAATACTATTTAGAACATGCCAAGCCTCTTGCCGACAGCACCCAAGGCGATGTGCGAGCCAACTATCTCGTCAATAACGCCAGCTATCTGATAAAGATAGGAAAGAAAGATGAAGCTAAGCGTTTACTGAACGAATCAATGCATATATCTCCTACCGACCGAGGGGATAAACTCCTGGCCGACATCTATGTGCAGGAAGGTGATACGGCGTCGGCAATAATGCAATGGTACAGGCTAACCACTTCGCTTTCGCCCGATGTCGCCATCCAGTCCCACCAGCTGTTAATAGAACACCTGAAAAGGCAGGGCGACATGGTGAACGCGGCAGAGTATAGCCAACGACTCAACGAGGTGTATCGCGGTCTGTACGAGCGCAAAGATGCCGCTGGCATAGTTGACATGATGACACAATTTGACGAGCAGGTGAAAGAGCGTAAGCAATACAAGACAGTTATTGCCATGCTTACCGCCATCATATTCTTAATGATAGCATCGGCTATTATTATATGGTATAGTCGCCGTCGCATCGACAGACTTAATGCCCGTTTTGCCGAAAGCCAGCAGCAATATAACCTGACGCGTTCCGAACTAACACAGATGCGACGACAGAAGGAGCGAGAACTACGCGAGAATACCTTGCAGATGAAGGAGACTGTTTCGCGACTGCATGCGTCGGCCAACAAAGGGCAACCCGCTGCCGATGAGGACGCCAACGAACTGGCACAGCTATCTTATGCACAAAACGCAAAATTGCGTGAATTGCTATCTATGTTGAATTCAAAAGAACAGATGGTGTGCTTGCTCACTATCCATAATTTCCTGCCCACCGAAATCGCAACCTTGATAATCTCCACGCCTCAGGCTATCACCAACACCCGTGTGCGCCTGCTCAAGAAAGTCTTTGGCGAGACCGGCGGAGCCAAGGATTTCGACAACGCAATCAAGCAAGTGCTTTAACCCGGAAAACATATTGCTATACATATTGCTATACATATTGCTATATTTGTCAAACGATGAAAAACGATAAAAAACAATTGTGTGAATATATATTTTTTGTATATTTGCGCGTTGAATTATTAGAACATTAACTTTTAAAACATTTATAGACATGAAGAAATTAGCATTATTGGCAGCAATGATTTTTGCATTTGCTGTGGGAGCTAACGCTATGACTCCCAAAGACAACCTCGAGCAACTCTCGAAGGACACCAAGGCAAAGACCGAAGCGATGAAGAAGTATAACGACGCTCTCAAAGACGAGGTAAAAGCCAAAAAAGACGTTGAGAAAGCTCAAAAGAAAATCACTGATGCAGACAAAAACCTCGAAAAGGCACAGCAGAAGGTGAAAGATGCTGAAAACAAGGTGAAAGATGCACAGAAGAAGGCCGAGAACGCCCGCAACGACTACAACAAAGCCGTTGATAAAGCCAATAAGGCCCAGCAGAAGACCATGGAGATGAAACGCATCCTCGACCAGATGGACGGCATCATCGTCAACGACGGATATAACCATTGATTACTGTCTTACGATTACAAAAATCGACCCGCATAACACAATGCAGGTCGATTTTTTGTGTTATAACATTTTTTATGAATAATGGGCAAGTGATTGTGGCAGAAAAACAGTAACTTTGTTGAGTGAAATCACTTCAATCATGAAGAACTTAAAACTATTATTTATTTTACTTTTTGTCAGCGTCTTAACATGTAAAGCGCAGGTAACAACTTGTGACGAGACATGCGCGACCTCCCTACCACCAGAGATGGTAGTGGTGGGTGCCGAGCGCACTGCTGAATACTTGCCGCTACTCAAGGGCAAACGCATCGCACTGCTTAGCAATCAAACGGGCGTGGTGGGTTTGAACCACGACAAGCACACCCTTGACCTTATGCTAGAGATGGGACTTAACGTCACCACCATTTTCTCGCCCGAGCACGGCTTCCGCGGCAAGGCCGACGCTGGCGAGCACGTGAAAAGCAGCGTCGATGAGAAGACTGGCATCCCCATAGCCTCGCTTTATGAAGGCAAAAGCCGTATGCCCAGCAAAGAGACAATGGACCGCTTCGATGTCATCGTTACCGACATACAGGACGTGGGTCTGCGATTCTATACCTATTATATAACTATGGTCAACATGATGGATGCCGCTGCTGCCTACGACAAGGAGTTTGTGGTCTTTGACCGCCCCAACCCCAACGGCATGACAGTCGATGGACCCATCCTCGACATGAATCTCAAGAGCGGAGTGGGATGGCTCCCCATTACCACCGTGCACGGCATGACAATGGGCGAGATTGCGCTGATGACCAATGGCGAAGGCTGGCTCAAAGACGGCAAGAAGGTGAAACTCACCGTAATTCCCTGTAAGAACTACACACATCAAACACGCTATAAGCTACCCATCGCGCCATCGCCAAATCTGCCAAACATGCTCTCTATATACCTCTACCCTTCCACTTGCTACTTCGAGGGCACACCAGTAAGCCTGGGGCGCGGCACCGACTGGCCTTTCCAAGTCTATGGCCACCCCGACATGAAAGGTTATGACTTCTCGTTCACACCCACCAGCCGTCCAGGTGCCAAGACACCACCGCAGATGGACAAACTGTGCCATGGAGTAGACCTCCATAATCTCAATGCAGAAGAGGTGATAGCACAAGGCATGAATCTCGAGTACGTGATTGATGCCTACAACAATCTCAAGATTGGCGACAAGTTCTTCACGCCATTCTTCGACAAACTCGCTGGCCGCACCTACATCCGCGAGATGATACAGGCCGGCAAAAGCGCTGCCGAAATCAGTGCATGCTGGCAAGATGACGTGAAACGCTTCAAAGAGCAACGCCGCCCCTACCTCCTCTACCCAGAATAAATTCGCTTCTTGTTACGCCTGTTGCGTTGTCAACGCAACAAAATACCCCTTCAAAATTCAGAATCAACAACTAACCCCATTGATATGAAACGATTAGTAAACACATTTACAGCTCTTTTACTCATGTTTTCTGGACTCATGACCATAAGTGCCAATGATGAATTGAAAACGAAATATGTACCCACCGCCAAAGATATGGAGGAATTTTCACAAAAACTCATTGAACTTGAGAGCAATGAACTTTCAACGTTTAACGATATTAAAGATTATATCAAGCAAGTAGAAAAATATGCTATGGAATATTACCATGGCAACAAATCGTCTATGAGCAAAAGAGATGTGGCCTCCATGGCGCTTCGTGATGTGCAACAATACGCCGATAAGATCAAGGCTGATGGCTCAACACGCGACATGATGGAGTGCGGCATTCTATATACCGTCATCTTTCACTACAATACATATCTCAACTCCGATAAACTGAGTGGTCAAATATACCTACCCGTTGTGAGCGCGGTGATGCACGAGGTTGAAACATGGCAAAAACTTGAGAACACGTTAACTGACTATTACGCATACTCCGCATTTATGGAGAGCCAAGGCGGCTCAATGGCAAACATTGTTGCTACGGGCAGCGCTTGGAACATTGCCGAGGCACGCTATAAAGACACAAATATGCTGCTGAAGGCAGGAATTGCCGATGGCGCCAGGAGTTTCCCTATGATAGATGAAATCAAAAGAAATGCCAACGAAACAGTGAATTTCCTCATCTCTACAGCAAAAGATTTGCTCGATTGCGAAAACGATTTCAAAGAGAGCACATATTATAAAGAAGTATCTAAAGGCCTCACCGAGGCTTGCGATAACCTCAAAACCGACATGGAAGCATGGATTATCGCAAGATTAAGTGTCGTGGGATGCTTAGAAGAACGAAGCATTGGCATAGACGCAACATTCAAACTGCTCACTCAAATAAAGAAAATAGGGACGCCTGAACAATAATAGTGGTGGCTCACTTATCACTTAACACTTAAAACTTAGCACTTTCAATGACAAAACCTTGGATTATCATTGCCACTATAGTTGGCTATTTTATTTTACTATTCTTAATCTCGTGGTTTGCTACCCGCAAGAGCGACAGCAAGGACGCGCTCACAGGTGGCAACAAAGCGCAGTGGTTCCTCGTGGCTATCGCCATGATAGGAGCCCCCATTTCAGGAGTTACTTTCATCTCGGTGCCTGGCATGGTGCTCGGCAAGGGGTTCAGCTACCTGCAGATGGTGCTCGGTTTCCTTGTGGGCTACTTTGTGATTGCTTACGTCCTAATTCCGCTATTTTACAAGCGCCATTTAGTGTCGATTTATGGCTACCTTGAGGAGCGCTTCGGAAGTGACACCCACAAGACTGGTGCCTGGTTCTTTTTTATCAGCAAGATGCTCGGAGCCGCCGTGCGTTTCTATGTGGTGTGCGTGACTCTGCAACTGCTGGTGTTTGACTCGCTTGGCATTCCATTTATCCTGAACGTGGTAGTCACCACTGCCCTTATCTTCCTCTACACTCTGCAAGGCGGTGTGAAGACGGTGATATGGACCGACACCCTTAAGAGTTTCTGCCTTGTAGGCAGCGTAGTTCTGTGCATCTACTTTATTGCAAAGGGTTTAGGCTATGACTTCGGCGAAATGTGCAAAGCGGTGGCTGGTGACGAGAGTTCACGCATATTCTTCTTTGATAATCCCAAAGAAGGCACCTTCTTCTGGAAGCAGTTTGTTGCCGGTATCTTCATGGCAATTGCCATGACTGGCCTCGACCAAGACATGATGCAGCGCACCCTCGCCAGTCCCAATGCCAAGGAATCGCAGAAGGGCATGATTGTGAGCGGTGTAATACAAATCTTCGTGATTGCTCTCTTCCTTATCTTGGGAACGCTACTCTCTATGTATGCCAAGTCAAAAGGCATGGCATTGCCAGAGAAGAGCGATGAACTCTTTGGCTCAGTAATCTGGAGCGACGGCATCCCAGTAATAGCAGGCATATTCTTTATCATCGGCCTTATTGCCGCAGCCTACTCAGCTGCCGGCTCAGCCCTCACCTCATTGACGACTTCTTTCACTGTAGATATTCTCAGTGCCAACAAGAAACAAGACGAGAAAAAACTTTCCTCAACCCGCAAACTCGTCCACGTGGCAATGGCAGTGTGCATGGGCATTGTGATTATCGTGTTCTACTTCTTAAGCAACAGCGACGCCATCAGCGCAGTCTATTCAATCGCCAGCTACACTTACGGTCCTATCCTTGGCCTCTTTGCCTACGGCATGATGTGCAAAACGGGTGTCAAGGACAAGATGGTGCCTATAGTGTGCATTGCAGCACCAATCCTGAGCTGGTTTATCCAGTATTGGCTCAAACAGCAATTTGACTACACCATAGGCTTCGAGCTGCTGCTGCTCAATGCCGCCCTCACCATGTTAGGTCTATTCATTTTCAAAAAGAGCACTACCACCACTAAATAATAGTTTTGTATGTTGCGTTGTCAACGCAACATTCTTAACTAACAACTGACAAATGGCTAAAAACCTAATCGCAAAATACATCTGGATGGTCGATACCATTGAGCGGCATGGCGCAATCACGCGCGAGCGGCTCAACCAGTTGTGGATGCAGAGCGAGTTCAGTGATGGCAACCCCTTGCCGCGACGCTCGTTCTACAATTACCGCAACGGCATCGCCGACACACTTGGCATCGATATAGAGTTCAACCAATCTACCTACGAATACTATATCGCTCACGACGGAACCGACACCGCCAACCGACGCATGCAGTGGTTGCTCGACTCCATGTCGATTAGCGGCATGGTGAGCAGCTCATCCGACCTGTCGTCACGCATTCTACTCGAATATGTGCCCTCGGCACGCGAGTTCCTGCCCATGATTATCGATGCCATGCGACAAAACCTGCGCATCAAGTTCAGCTACAAGAGTTACATGCGCGCCAATCAGCAGAACGGCATCATCATCGAGCCCTATTTCGTCAAGATTTTCAACCAGCTGTGGTACGTGATTGGCTACAACACTGCCGACAAGAAAATCAAGACCTATTCGCTTGACCGTATGTCTAATGTGAATATCACCGATGCCAAATTTGAGATGCCAGAAGACTTTGTCCCCGAAGAGTTCTTTGCCGACTGTTACGGCATCACCACCAATCAGGCCGAACCCAAGCGCATTGCTATCAAGGCCGAGCCCACACAGGCCAAATACCTCAGGGCGCTGCCGCTGCACCCTTCGCAACAGGAAGAGCTGCACGACAACTACTCAATTTTCCGCTACAAGATGCGTAACACCTATGATTTGCGCGAACGACTACTCTCTCACGGTAGCAGCATAGAGATCCTCGATCCGCCAGAGCTGAAGGCACAAATTGTTGACGAGATGAAAAAGGCCCTCGAGAACTACAGTAAAGCAAAAACATCAAAAAAATCTAGCAATTAGCATAAATTCATATCTATGGGCAATATTTTTACCCACACCACATATTAACTTTGCAACATCAAAATTTTACAACATCATGAAGATTGGAGATAAAATACCCGAGATTCTGGGCACCGATGCTCAGGGCAACGTGATTAAAGCGAGCGACTTTGCAGGTAAGAAACTTGTGATATATTTCTACCCTAAGGACAACACTCCTGGTTGCACCGCCGAGGCGTGCAGCATTAGCGAAGGCTATGGCAAGCTCCTCAAAGCGGGCTTCGCTATTGTGGGCGTGAGCAAGGACAGCGCCGCTTCGCACGAGAAGTTTGCTGCTAAGTACAACCTCCCCTTCCCACTCATCGCCGACGTGGACCTCACACTCAACCAGGCCTTCGGTGTGTGGCAGGAGAAGAAGATGGCAGGCCGCACCTACATGGGCACCGTTCGCACCACCTTCATCACCGACGAGCAAGGCATAATCACCCACATCATCAATAAGGTGAATACCAAAGACAGCGCCAACCAAATTTTAGCGCTTTTTGCTGAGTAAGATTGAAATTAGATAAAATATTCAAAATAACAAAAATAAAATACTATTATGAACGAAGACATTTTCAACAATGAAGAGGCTATGGAGCAGCCACAGCGCATAGCTCCTTCTCCCGAGAAGCTCAAAGCCCTGCAAGTGGCTATGGACAAGATCGACAAGACCTATGGCCGCGGCTCTATCATGAAACTCGGCGACGAGAATATCGAGAATGTGGAAGTGATACCCACTGGGTCAATTGGCCTCAACTATGCACTTGGTGTGGGAGGATATCCCCGTGGACGCATCATCGAGATCTATGGCCCAGAATCAAGTGGTAAGACCACGCTCGCTATCCACGCCATAGCCGAGGCTCAGAAAGCTGGCGGCATTGCCGCTATCATCGACGCTGAGCACGCCTTCGACCGCTTCTATGCCGAGTCGCTGGGTGTTGACGTCAACAACCTATGGATTGCTCAACCCGATAATGGCGAACAAGCCCTCGAGATTGCCGACCAGCTCATACGCTCATCGGCAGTAGATATCGTGGTGATTGACTCGGTAGCCGCACTCACCCCAAAGGCCGAGATCGAAGGCGAGATGGGCGAGAGTAAGATGGGCCTGCAGGCTCGACTAATGTCACAGGCACTGCGCAAGCTCACCGCTACCATCTCTAAGACCAACACCACCTGCATCTTCATCAACCAGCTGCGCGAGAAATTAGGTGTTATGTTCGGCAACCCCGAGACCACCACTGGTGGCAACGCCCTCAAATTCTATGCTTCGGTGCGCATCGACATCCGCCGCATTGGCCAACTCAAAGACGGCGAGCAGGTGATTGGCAACCTCACACGCGTCAAAGTTGTGAAAAACAAGGTGGCACCACCATTCCGCAAGGCAGAGTTTGAGATTCTCTTCGGCAAGGGCATCTCACGCACCGGCGAGATTCTCGACCTTGGTATTCAGTTTGGCATTATCAACAAGAGCGGCGCATGGCTCTCCTACGAAGGCACCAAGTTCCAGGGCCGCGACAACGCCAAGCAGATGATAGAGGATAACCCCGAGCTCGCCGAAGAGCTTGAAGCAAAAATCTTTGAAGCCATGAAAAACCCCACCGCCAAGAAGTAACAAGCTTCTAAGGTTAGTCTCTGTTTCGAAACACCAATGCGGTGCGAGCCACACTTCAGGCCACGCACCGCATTTCGTTTTCCTCTGTAACAATTTTGCGAGACTCACGCTCGCAACACCTTAACCCCAACTTTGATTCATTGACAAATAATTCTTGCAAGGGCATTTAGCTGCATACATTGCTCACGTGTGATGGTGCGGCGCTCATTGTGATGCTCCCAAGGACTTATCAACAACAGGCGTCCTTGAACACAAGCATCAAATTGTCTGCCACTGGGTTTATGCATAGTAGAGATCCCATTCTCGAGCAGTAAAATCTGTGGAAATCCTGCCTCAAAGGCTCTACGCATTATTTCTTTCTCACCAGGACTTATGCATGGCGATACAAGCACAGCATCATTTTGGAAAGCTTGACTAAGCAATGCATCGCCTTTCTCCTCAATCTCGCTCTCTGTGAGACTGCGAGAGCACTGTACTTGAATTTTTGACGGATAGTCAAGCAGGAATTGGTTGCCAAGTGCCGATACCGCTGTGGCACCTATCTTCAATCCGCTAATAGTAGTGAAAAAATCAGGATTGTGGCGCTTCAGCCATAGTCGCCTGGGGTTGTCTCGAAGATATCTAAACAGCGTTTCAAGTTGACCCCTATGGCTCAAAATGCGGTCATGATATCCCCATTCCCAAAGGTTGCCTGCATTACCAAGTGTGGGTAGAGTCAGGGTATTGCGAGCGTCAGTCTCGCAGCAATTCTCACTTTTCAGTCGCTTCCAAGCATCATTGCAGCCTTTCTTAAAACCATTGATTACATGCCCCAAATGACGAGGCAGCCGCTCGGTGACATACAGCACTCCATGCAAATGGTCGGGCATGAGCTGAAGTGCAAGCACTCTTACCTGCGGGTAATATCGCGAAATACCTTCCCACTCTTTCTTGACAAGATTGCCCCACTCGCTGGCACGCACCCAGCAGTTGTCGTGAGTATCATCATTGCCACACAACTCACCAAGCAACGGTCTGCGATCGCGCAGCACAAGCGTAATCATATAAACACAACAAGAGCGGTAGTCATGCCCGGCCTTGCGTCGTTTCATTGTCCGGGTAGCCTGAACATCAGGATGATTCTCAGCCCATCGCTTTCTTTGTTCGTTTCTCTTGTCTTCCATTGTGTCTAAACCAGTATTGTTGGTGTCAAAGTGTTGCGAGAGTAAGTCACGCAAGAGTATTCTAAAAAAAGAGCACCCATTTTGTGATGAGTGCTCCTTTGTGTAAGGAGTTATTTAGCAGACTCTTCGCCACCCATTCGTGCCAGTTTTACTGAGCCTTGAGTGGGGTAAGTAGCGCAAAGTGTATCCACCGCCTCGGGTTTGTCCTTGGGCATGACGCTGGCGCTGGCGAGCACTTTGATTTTCCCTCCTTCTTTCTTGTGCTTCTCAAGCTGGTCCCTAACGGTTTTCTCCAGTTCCTTAGCCACATCGTCCTTGCAGTCACAGGTGACCTTCACTGTGGCTGGGTCGATGTCGGCCTCTATGTCCTTACCGTTGATTGACCATTGGCCTTGCATGGTGCAAGTCACCTTAGTGCTGTCTTTGTCGGTGGTGATGAGTGTTTCGCTGAACGACCCGTCTTTGTTGAGCGACAGTGAGATGTCGGTTGTGTCGCGTGCCATTCCTTGCCACTGTCCTACGTAGTCGTCGCGGTTCACATCACACGATATCAGTGATGCTGTAGCTATGAAGCATATACTAAGAAAACAGAATAACTTTCTCATATTTCAAAGTTTTTTATTTGTTATACTTTAAGTTAGAGGCAATGCCAGACGTCTCTTTAATCTTGAAGACGCAGAAGGTGCCTATGAGCAGCAGCACAGCGCTGATGAACATGATGTATTTGTGTCCACCCTCGCCACCAGTGATAAAGTGCTGTATCAGGTACATGAATCCATAACCGGCAATTGCGGCAATGATCTGTGGCAGACAGATGGTGCAGTTGAACAATCCCAGATAGGTGCCCATGTGTGGGTCGCCCTCAAGAGCGTTGGTGACAATGGTGAATGGCAATGCCAGCATAGCAGCCCAGGTGCAGCCTATGAGCGCGAAGGGTAGGATAAGGGCATACTGGTTGTGGATGAATGGTATCATGAAAAATCCCAGTGCTCCCATGGCTATGCTCAACGCATATACCGTCTTGCGGTTTTTGAAGCGGGGAATCATCGCTGCCCAGAACACTGCCGAAATAGACTGAACGCCGAAGATGACACCAACCCAGTCGCCTGCCGACTGGAATGCCTTAGAGTTGCCATCGATTGTGTTCCACACTGTGTCAGCAATGGTGCCGGTGGTGTTATTCCACATATAAAGGAAAGCTGCCCAACAGAAGAACTGCACAAGACCCACTTGCCAGAATGTGGCGGGAGCCTTCTTCAGCAGCGACAACATGCTCACGCTTTGATCCTCTTGCTTTGGCTCTTGATATTGCTTGAACTCTTCGGGGGGCATCTCTTTTACGTTGATACAAGTGTAGATGACGCAGATGAGCAGGATAGCGGCACCAATATAAAACGACCAAGTGAGGTTAGCGGGAATGCCAGTGTTTACCGCACCAGAGATGTACTCGGTCATGCGTCCGAACGCGTTGCCCTGCATCGACTCAGGAATCGCGGTGTCGTTGCTCATCATGAAAGCGAGCACAAAAGGCAGAACCGAGCCAACCACCTGACCTGAGTTCACCAGCAGGCTCTGGATGGAATAGGCGCGAGTCTTCTGTTTCTCATTCACCTTGTCGCCCACAAGCATCTTGAATGGCTGCATCGCCATGTTAAGACTCGTGTCAAGGAGCATAAGAATTATGGCTCCTATGAGCATAGAAATCCAGAACACGCTACTCATAGAGCTAATGTTTGGCAACAGGCACATCACAATCACCGAGACGGCGGCGCCAATGATCAGGTAAGGGATGCGACGTCCCCATTTTGTCCAGGTGTTGTCACTCCATTTACCCACGAAAGGCTGCACGATAAGCCCCATCAATGGAGGCAGGACCCAGAAGAAGCTCAAGGCCTTTGGGTCGGCACCCATAGTTTGGAAAATGCGGCTGATGTTGGCAGTCTGAAGCGCGTAGGCAATCTGCACGCCAAAGAAGCCAAAGCTGATGTTCCAAAGTTGGGCACTACTTAAATCAGGTTTTGTTTTCATTGTCAACAAAATTTTATAGTGTGAATATGTTTTTCCTGTATAGTGAACAAGCTAAATACTAACGAAGCAATTGTTGCTACATCATTAATTAAACAAAAAACAAGGGACTTCAAAACGCTGAAGTCCCCTGCTCGGTACTCGGAGTGGGACTTGAACCCACACAGCCGCAATGGCCAAGGGATTTTAAGTCCCTCGTGTCTACCGATTCCACCATCCGAGCAGCTGGTTTTGTAGACAAAAATGCGCCTGACAAATTTTGCGGTGCAAAGTTAAT
>JAEEGL017008980.1_pt1 | contig 12288 bp, 4 predicted proteins | sample 9134231 | NCBI WGS metagenome assembly JAEEGL01 (sample SAMN16246548, study PRJNA631951) | gut metagenome | biome: gut microbiome; feature: rumen; material: fiber-attached | host: Bos | place: Iran: Karaj | collected 2018-10 | reverse complement strand
TCACGGCATCTGGCGCGAAGACCACAAGTTCGGCGACGCCATCTTCCTCGCGGATCCAGGCGTTCAGTTCTGCCCGAGCGATATGGGCATCAAGCCGCTGGGCGGCATGCACGGCTTTGACCCGGCCGACGAAGATTCCGCTGCCTGCTGGCTTTCCACCGTGCCCGTTCCCGACGTGGTCACGCGCGTGTGCGACTATTTTAGGGTCATGACCGCATGACACTCTTCCGCAATGGCGGGCAAAGTGTTGCCATTGTGAAAGTAAATTTTACCCTAAAAACGGCAGTTGAATGCGCACGTGGTTTTTATATTTCCCGCAGAGGCGCAGAGACGCGGAGATTTATAAGAGTTTTGAAGCATTTGAAGAGCATTGCTGCTTTTCACCCAGGAGGTGAAGATTTGTAATGCTGTTTTGTTTAGGCCTAAGTGGCAGAATAACACAAATATCTAACATTCTCTGCGCCTCTGCGTCTCTGCGGGAGACATTCAACTGTGGAGTTTAGGATGAACGTGCGACAATGGCAGAGGGTTTCGCCCAACCTCGAACTTTGAACTTTGAACTCTAAACTATGCACTCTGCAACAACTATGCTATACTCTTGCCCATGAGAAAAGCAACCGCCATAGCAACTGCCGCCATCGCGTTAACCAGCGGCGCGGCCACGGTCACTGAAACCGAGATCGAGTTCGCGACTTATCCCTTCTTTGATCCCGATCCCGTGCCCGCCACGGGCGATATGCGCTCCCCGTACTTCTTCTTCGACGGCACGAGCGCTACCAAAGCGCCGCGCGCGCCCGGCAGATGGGCGCAGCTTAGAAGCGAACTCGCGGCGGCGCCTGCGTTCATGGACGTGTGGCCGGAACTTGCGCTTCGTCTTGTGGGCGTGCCGCTCTCTGTGGGCATCGTCTCCGGCACGACGCTCCTCTCGCTCATCACCATGCCGCCGAACGTGGACCTCGCCATGTGGCTTTTCAAAGTTTAAGGTATCTCCACCATGCGAAACATCCTTCAGGATTTCAGATTCGTGCCAGACGGCGCCACCACATTGGTGGACGCCTTGTGCAACTTCCTTAAAGAGAAAATCACGTTCAATCGGCTTAAGGGCGGCGAGAAGCTGCCGACCATCAACGAGATGTGCAAGGCGACAGGCCTTACCTTTGCCCAGGCCCGCCGCGTGACGGAATGTCTGGCGAGAGAGGGATACGTCCGCTCCAGGCCACATGCCGGAACCGTTGTCCTATCGCGCGGCGGCAACGTGCTGCGAGGGCGGGTGCTCTTCATCCTGCCCGACGTTGACGCAGGCCGATACCACCCGTGCCAGTTGATGGACATTCTGGGCCGCAGGCTGACGGCGGCCGGCTATTCTTTTTCAATCGCCACATTCTCCCTCGATCCAGCCGACGAGCTCGCGAATCTCAAGGGTGAACTTCTGCGCGCGACCGATCTCGTCATCGCCGCCTGTGCCACGCCCCATGTGCAGAGGTGCCTTGCGGAATCCGGCGTAAACCATTTCTTCTTATACGGCGACAAGCCGGAATCCGATGACCGTCCTTGGCTCCGGTTCGCCCCCGAAACGGCGATCTCGCACTTCGCCGACCACTGCGCAAGGGCCGGTGTGAAGCATGTTGCGCAGGTGCGCTTTGAGTCCGGCGAGATGATCGACGCGCAGCCCGCGCTCGCTGAAAGGGGAATAGACTGCTCTTGGATTACCATGGTGCGCAGCGAAAAAGGCTGGGGACGCTTCGATGGCATCGTGCGTTGCGGCTACGAAACGTTCGCCGCCATGCCGTGCACAAGCATTCCTGAGCTGCTGCTGTTCTGGAATTCCTTCTTCACTCAGGGCGCCATCATGGCCTTTCTCGCCCGCGGCATACGCCTGCCGGAGGACGTAAAAGTCGTTACACTCTCAAACACCGGCGTAGGCCCCGTCTTCATAAAGCCGTTTACACGGTTCGAAATCAATCCTGCCGAGGCGGGAGAGAAGATTGGCGATTTCGCCCTCGCCGTCCTGGCGAAAGGGCGCGTTCCCAGTCCGCCGCAAATCGCCCCGCAGTACGTCTTTGGCGAGACCTTCCCGTTCTGATTGAGCATTTTGCTGTTTTTGCGAAAGAACATGTTTAAATACATCTTCCATGAGCGGGGATGATATGGTACACTACTAACGCACTTGCCCCAATAGGCGTAGAACGGGGAGCAAAGGGGATTAAAAACGACGAGACTTTCAGAAAATGATGAGAAATGCAAAGGCAGGGTTGCGCGGTAAGGCGAATTGTGGTATAACTTTCTAGTTCTACGCCCTAAAAGGCTTGTTGGTGTTGGGGCGTGAAGTGTCAGATTTACGGTCTCTGGATGCCCGAAGCATAGTACGGTTGAAGGATTCTCGTATCATTCGCGGTGGTTTTTCTTGTACTCGCCACCGTGGGGTGATGTTTATTACAGAGTACAAGGAGGAGAAGAAGAGATGATGAAGAGATTGGGACTGGTCCTGGCCTTGATGGCCAGCGTTCTGGTGTTGGCGCATTCCGCCGACGCCAATCCTTCCATGTCTCGTGGTGGAGTGTCGCATCGCCTTGCGCGCAGGGGCGCCGCAGGCCAGATCGCGGTTCGCGCCGGACGCAAGCATTTCCCTGCGAACGCCGAAGTCTCGCTCACGCGCACGCATGCAGACGCGGCCAAACGCAGAATCAAGGATGGCCTTAAGAAAAAGCGCGGAGCGCGCCTGCAGGGCGCTGCGCGCTCTGGGAAGGATCCATCCGTTCTGGCGATGTACGACATCTCGATCCGCGCCGGCGGCAAGAAGTGGCAGCCCGACGCCGACGACCCTGTGCGCGTGGACGTCACCCTCGACGACCCCGTAGCCGTCACCGCCGAATCAAAGCTTGCCATTGTGCACCTTGCGGACGACGGAGCGGTTGAGAAACTGCCTGAATCCCGCTATGGATTCACATATAATGCGGGTAAAACGGCAGTTACGGCCTTCTGGTTCGACGCCTCCGGCTTCTCTGTGTATGCAATCGAAAACGAGGGCCCGGAAACGAGCTCGCCCGGTCGCCGCCTCTATGACTTCTATAGCCTAGAATTCGACAAAGAGTCTCCTTACTTCAATCAATATGTACCACGCTACTTCACCACCATCGAAGGCAACAAGACTTTCCGCCAAATCGTGAAGAGCGGTGAGGTGCTCTCGCGCCCCGAAGTGCTACCCTCGCCTCTCGGGCGTACGTTCGTGGGCTGGCATCTCTATGACCCTAGCAAGGCGAACACGACCGTGGATGGAGTGGAATACGACGAGGAGGGCTACGCGAAGACGAAGTTCGACTTTACTCAGCCCATCGTGTTCAGCGAAACGGGCGAGCATGAGTACATTCTACGCGCCACGTTCGCCCACGAAGGTTATGTGGTCTTCCACGAACAGCAGGTGGGCGGCGAATGGCCTATCACGGCCGTACGCCGTCACGAAATGGAGGAGAGGATTGAGACGGACGACGAAGGTCATCTCGTCACGAACATGTATGCTTCGGTGCAGATTGACGATGTCATTGTGACCTACGACGATACCAAAGACGAGACAGAGGAGCACTCCAATTCAACGCCCAAGATGATCTTCCGCGGCTGGTATGACCAGCCGGTCGAGCCAGGGACAACTGGCATTCAGGTTCTCTCCAGCCCGTATGTGTTCTTCCGCCCCATTGACACCTTGGCGCGCCCGCGCCACCTCTATCCTGTGTTCGTGAACATCAACTGGCTCACGTTCCAGTCCGCCAGAACGGGCGGCGGCGCCACATACATCCCGCCGAAGTTCTACTATGCCGATGAAGGGGCGGAAAGCTTCACGGACAAGGTACCCACGCGCCTTGGCTACACGTTCAAGGGTTGGTTCACGGCCGAGAGCGGCGGCGTGCAGGTGACCACGGCCACGGGCGTTCTGCTGACGAACGCCAACCTGCCTTCCAACTGGGGCGGCTACATCAGCGGCGGCAAGCTGATGCTCACGAAGAATGTCACGTTGTACGGGCAGTGGGAGGTAGCCGACACCAAATATGTAGTAGTGGTGCTCAAGCAGAGTATAGACGACAACAGGGATCTGCCTGACGACTTCAAGACTTACGATTTCTACGAGAGTTACCCAATCACCGCGAAGTCAGAATCCACTGCTACCGTGGCCAATCAATACAAGCAGTACACATCCACAAAGGCCGCCGACTTCAAGGGTTTCTATTATCGTACGTGCGACACCAACCAGGTGGTGAAGAACGATGGTTCCACTGTCTTGAGGGTGTATTATGACCGTTACAAGGTTAGGTACATTTTTAACGAACACACAACGAAGAGCTATGTCTACACCCCGGCGTCGTCCAGCTACTATACTTATGCCGAGACCGATGCAGGTGTTTACTCTTATGTGGCGACGAATTATGTGAGCACTGTAACTTATGAAGAGGCCTTTACAAGTGACAGTAACGGAAGGAGCAGTAGCGACGACATCGCCAGTCGTGAATATTATAGAATAGATAATGGTGAATATGTTAGGGTGTATTACAGGTACCGAACTTCTCAAAAACATTATTATTGGTGTTTAGATTCAGGGAGTTCAAGCCAGAATTTTTACAAGAACGGTACGATTTATTACCTTACGACTTCTGCTACTACGGTCAATACAGTTGGCCCTCAGTATGGTACCGAGAACGGGACTAGCCCCTATGATAGCGAGCCGTTTGAATTGTTCTACATCAATGGAGCCTGGCGCACAAGCAATGCTGCCGACGGCGAGGAGTACACCGGCACTCGTTATGCGCGGATTGAGACTGGAATGCAGTATGGTGTGACTGGTGCAAACCCATACGAGAGTGAACCATTCCAGATCTATTATGTGAACAAGGCCTGGCGCAAGAGCAATAGCGAGGATGGCGAAGAGTACAAAGGCACACGTTATATCCGTACTGGTCATATTACAGAGACGCACTATGGTGTAACAGAGGGGGGCAATCCATACGATAACGTAATTCAACTTTATTTCGTCAACGGGGCCTGGCGTACAAGCAATAGTGACGATGGCATGGTGTATTCTGGCATACACTATGTGCGCTCAACACCCACATATTCCGGATGGTCGCCAATGTCCAGCCTTCCCAATCCTGTCATGGTGGGTTTGTATGGGCAACAGTTGTCGATGTATGGATATGATTGGCCCAATAATCAAGCATGGTATGATAGTTATAATAATAGTTCTGTCGATGGCACGGGAATAACGTATCTTGATGCATTTAATGCCACTGACTCCTCTTATCCCAGAAAGACTATAGATGAGAACGCTCATCTGTACACCACAAGCCTCTTTAGCACTGGAGCGTCTGGTAGTGCGACTATTTACCACGTCCTCCAGGGGATTGACGGCGTGTATCCCAACGATTCGACACGATGGATAGAGACGCATAGCTCTGGCAATACGATCGGAACGTTCAATCTGACAGACAAGTTTGAGGGTTTTAAGGTACGTGGTTATTCATTCGGTTCCTTTACGACTGATTTCACAAAGTCAGATGCTGGTGGAACGGCGCAGCAGAATAATGCTACCGTTCTTTATGTTTATCACGAGCGAATGAAGTTTACCCTTAAGTTCTGGGATTCCGTTAACAATAACGACCTTTTCCCTTCTCAGGAAGTGTATTATGGTGCGCCGTTGGCACAATACAAGCCTGATACCGATCCCACGCCTTCGCTATTGACGATGGAGAAAGGGTATTCGTTCACGGGCTGGTTCTATGACGCACATTCCTCCACGCGCTTTAACTTTAACAGAACTATGCCTATGACGAGTATTGTGGCGTACGCAGGCTGGGAGACTGAATGGTTCCTAATCAAGATCGACCCAAATGGCGGTGAGCTTGCGGGGAAGCAGTCCCTCTGGTTCTGGGAACCATACAATGGTGACCCGATCGAAGAGTACACCACCGTCACACGCTCGTTCTCGGAGTCTCTCGACGGCAGATGGTTCTACGCGCTTCAAGACCGTAACTACCACGGACTGACTGAAGAATGGGAGTCGCGCGAAGACTACATTGAGGATCGAGGCGCCTACTATACGCAGAACCAGTCCGATCCGGCCATTGTGCGCGACGGCAAGCGCTACGAGCAGGCGGTGAACATGTACCGTTATGCCGGATGGTACCTTGTACATCCCGATGGCACGGAAGAGCTGTACGCCTTTGGACAGCCCGTCTTCACAAACACCACGCTGCGTCTCCACTGGAAGCATCTTGGCGCGTATCGCGTGATCTACGATGCGGGAGCCGGTGCAATCGACCACCGCGACGAAAACGAGGTGAACACGCTCTCGAAGCTCGATGTGGCCGTGTATGCGGACGGCTCCGAGATCCTCGTGACACGCGAGGCGATACCGCCGGAAGGATATGCGTTTTCAGGCTGGACGATCCGTAACGGCGACGGCACGGTATATCACCCCGGTGAGCACTTCGATTTCAACTCGGCATACACTATGGTGTCCGACGTGGACAACGACGGCAAGCTGGTGAGAACGCTCGTTCTCGATGCTGTGTACCATGTCGTTAGAACGGTGAGCCTTACAATGGACACGAACGGCGGCAGCCTTGATCCCGCCACGGCAGTGGACATAGTTCTGGGATACCCCAACCCCCCCTCGCTCATCACGAATATCACCGACACGGCCCGTACCGTCTCAGGCATGAGAAACAATGCCTACGGCCACATCAGCGACGGCACGGGATATTCGTGCGCGGTCCAAGACCTCTATGGCAATGAAACCAATCTGCTATTCGTCGGTTGGAACACGAGGGCGGACGGTACCGGCACCTCCTTCGCCGGTGGTTCGTACGTGGGCCTCGACACGATCGGCACCGAAAATGAAGACGGCAAGAACTTCCTCTATGCCATGTGGGCCGTGCCCGTCTATTTCGACAAGAACAACGACAACTACCACTGGGACCACCAGAAGTGGACCGACAAGTGGGGCGACAAGTTCAAGTACGACGAAGACCGCGACGAATACTACGAAGTGACTACCTTGAACGGCTACGCCACCTATCCCAACATCGTGGCGGATACCTCCGACAACGAGAACAAGATGTTCGTGTTCTGGAGCACGGAGCGCTATCAGGAGACAACGCACCTTCAGCCTTACGATTTCACGACGCCGGTCACTGGTCCGTTGGTTCTGTATGCCGCGTGGCAAGATCTCATATCGGTTCCCTTCCATGTCGTGGACGCGTCGGAAGAGACGATAGTCGATCACTCTAGGCTCGTCGGCGACGAAAGCGGGGAAGGGTGGCTCAAACAGCTGTCGTTGCGGGTGGGCAATGAGACGGACGTTGCCTTCACAAGTGCGCCAACCGAGTATGTGCAGGTGCCGGAGGGGGAAAACTACCGGTGGGCGTTCACATGCCTGAGCGACAGCGCGGACAACATCTCTGAGGCGCGCAGGATCAGGCGCGTGTACTTCAACTCCGCGCAGAACGTCCGTGCAGTGTGGGTGGAATACGACGACGCGGCGGAGGGCGAGGAGCATGGCACTCTTGCTCCCCTGCCGAGCAACATGGAAATCTATGTCGTCTATTTCAAGAATCCCAAAACACTGCAGATCGCATACAAGGAAATGGCAACCAATGGAACATTGGCCGACGCCACGCTCAAGGACAATTCGGGCGCGAAGACGTCCGCCTCCATTGAAACGGCGGAGGCGCCGTACAACATGACGGCCGACATTACAGCGCCGCTGGATTATCCCACGAAGGAATACAAATACTACTCGTATGCCATCGGCGACGAAAACGCCACAAGCGGCTTGCACCTTCGCATCATCACCGAGGCGAAGAGCACAAACGGTGACAGGCCCATGCTGAAGATGAGAAATTCCTGGCGTGGATACGAGTATTCGCTTGATGACGGCGCCACCTGGAACCGCTATGGCTTTACCGCACAGCTATATGTCGTGTACTTTGATTTATTGCCTACAATCATTACTCTCAAGGAGGTTACTGTCGGAACCGTTGAAGATGTCGCGGTGAAATTCGAGTATAGGGTTAGTATCGTAGAATCTACCGTGACGATTAATCAGAGGCGTAGTCGTACGTTAAGTACATCGCGAACAAGTTACACCAGTTCATATCCGAAGTCTTATGCGTACAGATATCTTAGTTCTTATGGGAGTCAGTATAATAAGGATTGGACCTATTATTATGCGGAGAGTCAATGGTCTGATTGGACCGAAGATCCGAATCCGGATACAGGTGCACCAGTATTAGGAGACACCGTTTCTACGACTACGTACTTGTTGTCTGATGGAGGGATTGAGACCATTACTCTGTTTGCAAACGTTGTTGACTCTAATGTCTGGGAGGATGGAGGGACGAATGCAACAAGTACGGCGAGCTATAGCAGCGCAGGTACGCTGACTCTGACAGAAACTCAGTCAAAGTCGATTGTGAAGAATGTTCAGCACCTTGTGATAGAGCAAGTCGTTGCCCCGGCGTTTACTACCAAGAACAACGGCGGTGAACATAGCGACGGCGACTACAAGTTCACATACGACTCGACTGGATCTGACACGGAAGTCACCTTCACGAACACGCGCAAGGCGTTTACAGTGCCGTTACATGTGGCGTTCTCCCAGAACGGATCCATCGACCATGTGGACAACGCCTACCGCACCGAAAATGTTTCAGGTAACACGCTGAAGGTGCCTTTGAGCGAGACGGGCGAGTTCTCTGTGACCTCCGGCAATCTCGCTGCCCGTAACAAGGTGTATGCGGCCGATACCGCCGATGACGGCCTACTGAGCCAGGCTGTTGAAGGTCGTACGTTCGTGGGCGTGTGGTATGGGCGCAGCGTCGAGACCGACAACGAGAACGAAAACAAGGTTGTGCTCGAAGGAAAGGTCACTTCCGTTGGCTTTGTCAAGCCGGAGCGCAGCGACTACTATGTCATATGCCTGAATGGCAACAAGGAATTGCCGCTTGGCGACTTCGAGCTCTTCTACGTCTATGCCGAGATGCCGAAGATCTACTACATGGCGGAGGGCGCTAACGGGGTGATTACGAAAATCAATCCGATAACGCTTGCCAACGCGGAAACGCACGTGCGAGAGCCGGTGTACATGAACGGAACCAACCCCGTGTCGCAGGGCGAGGCTCTGAATGTCGCCGTTGAGAACGGGCTTACAGTTGCCTTTGGCGGTTACGAAGGCTTCCGTGCGCCGTTGCTGCTGGACGGCGCCCACGAGGCGTCGCTTACGCCGTATCATCTGGCGGCCGGCAGCGAAGACGCCGCGAACATGAGCGAGATGCTCGGCGCCACGACGGCGGCGGCCGAGACTGAGACGCTCAAGCTAAAGCTGGTCAATGGCCTTGTCAAGTGGAGCCTCGACGGCAGCGAGTGGCACGATTTTGTGGACACGCCCACCGTGTATGCGATTTACAAGGAGACGGGCTTCGACCTGACGATCTTCGAGAATGCTCTTGCCTCGGAGGCGGACAAGGCCGTTGACGAGTTCACAGTGACGATCACATCCGAGAACTTCTCCGACAGTGTGCCGTATGTGATCAGCGGCTATACCGTTAACGGCCAGCAGCAGGACACGATAACGCCAGTGAACAACACCATAACGCTCACGATGAAGGGCGGTGATCGCGTCACCATCATGTCACTGCTCTTTAAGGCGAAGAAGTACACCATAGTTCAGACGCAGAAGCCGGCGCGCTATGCGCTCAAGAGCGTAACGATCGACGGCAATGCCGCCATTTCGGGCGAGCAGGTGACGGACGGTGTGGTAACATACATCGACCGCGACAAGACGGTGGAGTTCACGAATGTCAAGACCTACGCCGTCACATTCACCGACGAAGACGGCGAGACGGTGTTGAAGGCGGCGACGGATTACGAGTTCGGCACGGCCGGAAAGGACGTCGTGCGACCGGCCGAAGACCCCGCCAAGGCAATGGACGCCGATCATATCTACCTCTTTAATGGTTGGGATCCCCAGGTTGCCGATGTTGCGGGTGATGCCATCTACAAGGCGAAGTATACACCGGTGAAGATTCCACAGCTCACGCAGCGGATGAACGGTCAGAACCTTACGGTTAAGTTTGACAGACAGCAGGATCTTCTAGATGCGCTGTATGGCATGGGCGTGGACATGCTCAAGTCTTCGTATAGTGAAGAGTCCACTTCGGCTTGGCTTAACGAGGAGTGTGCGAACGGCCTGAAGCGTTGGGAGTGTCTGCGCACAGGTACGCCCGAGAACCGGCTGCTCCTGAGCGACGCCCTCGGCAGCGGTGAGAAGATGATGACGCTTCGGATGGCCGCCGATCCCGGCGAGATCAGCAATCTCGGCTACACCGTGCGCCACGTGCTGCGCAAGTTCAACGAGACTAACAGCACATGGGTGGATGTGCCTGGCTGTGGCCCGCTGACGGGTGCAGAGCCTGTCTTCATGAATCCCACATTCAATCTTGCCTTGCTTGACGATAGCGGCAGATCCATCGGTGCGGCAGGTTTCTACCGCATATTCACGCAGATCATTCCGAAGCACATGCCTGAGATCGTGAACGAGATACCGTCCAAGAACATCGTGGGCGTGCTTGAAGTTGACAGCTCGATCAAGAACACGATGACGGCTATTCCCTGGAAGGCACTTCCCACCGATCCAAAAGATCCTCAGCCCATTACTGTGGGATACTACGTGCAGAAGGGGCAGCTCGGCAATGGCGACTCCGTGTATGTGATGAATGACCAGGGCACCTACGAGCAGTGGACGTTCAACAAGGAGCAGGATACGGGAGGCGGGCTTGCATCCGCAGATCAGAATGGCGGCATTGTGAACGGTAGCTGGTCGAGAAGTGTGACTGTGAAGGATGATGAAGATACCGGTGAAACGCAAGTCTCCACCGCTCCCGCCGCAGACTGCCGCATACTTAATCGTGGTGGTGCGGCGTGGGTGGAGCGCGAGAGCCGCTCAATGCCCTACTTCCTCGTGGGACAGTACTTCAATGGCGATATCGACATTGCCATCGGAGCTGGCACGGCAGAGGCGCCCGTAAGCACAATGATCACGAACCCGAACCTTACTGCAATCGGCGTTAACGAAATTGCCTGGGGCGACAATCCGACCGCAGACGACAAGATTCAGATTCCTACCGACACAAGCGTGCCGTTGACGCTACGCTGGAAGAAGGACAAGACGGACGGCAAGTTCAAGTGGGGTCGCACGGTCACAGATCCTGTAACCTTAAAGAGTACTTGGCGTTTCGACTATACGATTCCGTCCGGAACTGGATTCTGGTACATCAGACGAGGCGGATCGTTCGACATCACGGTGCCCTGCACGAACCCAACGTTTGAGGAGTAGCAATAGTGAGCTCGCGCATGTTCAGATACTGGATAGCCGTCCTTGTTCTTGCATTATCCTTATTTGCTGGAGCAACTCAACCTGAGGTGTTGTGGTGGAGGGTTGACGAGGAAGATTCCGTCGACTGGTATGGTAGCGCCATGTCAGTGGAAGCTCTTGCAGACATGAAGAACGGAGAACTTTACGCCAAGGTCAGCGTACGTGATTCGTCTGGCAATTTTGTAAGCTACCTGGATCTCTATACCTTCGACGATAGTACTCCGCCGCAGGTGATACCATCAGGTGGTCAGACAACCCAGAAGCTAGGTGTGCCCCCCGTCAACTCTTTTGCAGATCTCACTGGATATAGCGGAGCGCAGTGGAGTTTCGCGGTAGAGCTTGGAAATGAGATCGAAGGACAGTGGGTTTCCTATGTCGTCTCCGAAGTGAAAGGCTACGCGTCTCTGGGTGAACACATTACCAATTGGCAACCCGGCATGACTTCGGTTTCGCAGCATGAATGGGTTCCGCGTTCCTTCACCGTCCCAGAGCCGGGAAGCGCTCTGCTGCTGCTTGTGGGCGGCGGGCTGTTGGCGCTCCGGCGGCGCAGAAGAGGATGAAGAGTTTCTGGTTTGAAAGTCTGAGGTTTTGAGGGTTTCGAAGTTTCGGGTTTCGAGGACAGAGGACAGAAGACAAAGGACAGAGGACTGGGCTGGAAGGCGCTTTGCGTTCAACAGCCACCATCCTTTGTCCTTTGTCCTTTGTCTTTTGTCCTGTCCTAAACTTTGAACCTAAATTCGTCAGTTGATTTCTCCCGCAGAGACGCAGAGGCGCAGAGAATGTTAGATATTTGTGTTATTCTGCCACTTAGGCCTAAACAAAACAGCATTACAAATCTTCACCTCCTGGGTGAAAAGCAGCAATGCGCT
>JAEEGL015438910.1_pt1 | contig 12288 bp, 11 predicted proteins | sample 9134231 | NCBI WGS metagenome assembly JAEEGL01 (sample SAMN16246548, study PRJNA631951) | gut metagenome | biome: gut microbiome; feature: rumen; material: fiber-attached | host: Bos | place: Iran: Karaj | collected 2018-10 | reverse complement strand
TCAGACATAATCTGGTATAAGTAGTTACAGCAATTAAGAATACTACAACTAAACATATCAAGGATATTATTCTTTTTTTTAAACCAAATCCATGCATAAAGCATGCCCCCTTTGAACTCAAATAATCCTAATAAATAAGGCATGAATTCTCCTTTTTTAATGTACGGCTTTATATTCTAAGTCAAAGTTTTTTAAAAGTCAACACAAAAATTCTAAAAGTTGCATAATTTTATTTTCACAATATATAAGGAAAGAAAAACAATAAAAAAATTTATTTCTTTATTATTATTTTCATTAAAAAAATAAATAAACCATAATCGACATAAATAGTGAAAATTCTCCAATAAAAAAAGAGATACTAGTTGTAAACCCATTATATATAAGGATTTGTCAACTAAATATCTCAGTAAACCGTAAAAAGAATATGTCAAATTGTCAATTACTTTTTGACAAATTGATTAGACATCTTATTTTACAAAAGAAAAAAGACCAATTGGTCTTTTACTTGTTTAGATACTTATAAGTATAAGCCGCAATAGCTGATCCAATAAATGGTGCCACAATAAATACCCATACTTGTTTTAAAGCTTCGCCACCTAAGAATACTGCTGGAGCAAGGCTTCTGGCTGGATTAACTGAAGTACCAGTTAAACGAATTCCAATTAGATGAACAAATGTTAAAGTTAAGCCAATAACAAGTCCCGCAATATGCTTATGATCATCATTACCAGTAACGCCTAAGATTGTATAGATAAATACAAAAGTAAGAACTACTTCAACAACGATAGCTCCAAGTAAATTGATAGCACTTGCTGATAGAACACCATATCCATTAGCTCCAAGAGCACTAACACCAATACTTGAATTTTTAAGTATTAGATAAAGAATGGCTGTTCCCGCAAAAGCACCAAGAACTTGTGCTAAAGCATAGAATCCAAATTCACGAGCTTTCATTTTCTTACTGATAAACATAGCAAGTGATACTGCTGGATTAACATGACATCCAGATATCTCACCAATAACATGAGCCATTGCTATAATAGATAAACCAAAAGCTAATGAAGTTGCAACAAGGTTTCCCCCACTAACAACTGCTGTACCACAACCAAATAAAACTAGCACAAGGGTACCAATAAATTCTGCTACATATTTTCTCATAAAATCTTCCTTTCTTAATAATATTATCCAATTAATTCCAATATTTGTCAATAAAAAAACTAACCTTCGTTAGTCTTCTTAAACACAAATAATTTACTAATTACATAGTTTCCAATTACCACTAGTACTTCACTAATAAGTTTTGATATCTTATCATTATATGTAAGTACTGTTACCAATATAAACATCGTTAACATATCGATACCTAAGGTAATTAATCTTGATAGTACAAACTTACTAGCTTCCTTTAATCTATTCTTATTTTTACTCATAAAGACATATTTGCGATTAGTAAAGTATGCAAATACAACTCCTGCTACCCAGGCAAGGATATTAGCAATCTGTAACTGCACCCCATCTTTAGGATTAAGAATAGTCATTGTTAATAAATAATAAGTTCCTAATGCCACAATTGTTGTAAGGACTCCCACAATAAAATAAGATATTAATTCACGATAATTTAATTTTTTTATATATTCTTTTATTTTCATAATACACCTCTAAAACTAGTCAAAATATAAAATATATGATATAATGTTTAACGAGTGTCCTCGTAGCTCAGTAGGATAGAGCGTCTGCCTCCTAAGCGGAAGGTCGTTGGTTCGATTCCAATCGGGGACGCCATTTTAATTATTAACAGACTTACGTCTTTTTTTTATTACCCTTTTATCAGTTATAATTTCATCCATTTCGATATCATATTTATCATTATCTATATATTCTACCATACACTCTTCATAAGTAATACCTATCTTATAGATATTTTTATCTTGGAAGAATCTATCATAATACCCTCCCCCATAACCAATTCTATACATATTACTTGAAAAGCATATACCCGGAGTAATCGATATACAATTACTAAAATCACTAACAATCTTATTAGTAATAGGTTCTAAAATATTAAAACTACCTTTCTTAAGTTCATCCATTGATTTAATATAATAAAAATAAATTTTCCCATCTTCTACCTTAGGAACTGCTATATCTTTCTTATTAAGAAAAAAATCTATAATCTTTAACGTATCCACTTCATTCCAATAAGAAACATATATTAAAATTGTTTTAGCATTCCTAATCATTTCATTATTAATAACTTTGTTATATATTAAGTTATCTTTTTTATATCTATTAGTAATATTATTTCTAATATCTAAGTATTTCTTACGTAATTCATCTTTCATACCATCACAAATTTATTATATAAAAAAAACTCTAATTAAACAAGTCTTAGAGTTTCTTTTCAATTATTATTCTTTTTAATCTTGCTTTAACAAAATTATTTTTTATAACATTATCATAATTAATATCAGGAATACTATCATATTCCTCTTTAGATAAATTAGTCATTCCATCTAATATATAATTAATTAATTCAATTATTTTTTTACTATCATATTTATCTAATTTAAGTTCTGGTAATGGCCATAAACCAAACGTTCCCTCTTTTTCAATATCAAGACGTCCCATTAAATACATAATACTATATAGTTCAAAACCATAATCATGAGCTACATAATCATGAATTATATATTTAGATATATCACCATTAATGGCCTTCTTAAGAATACCTTTCGTTAAAGATTCCGTATCATGATTAGCAAATGTCCCTATTCCATGTAATGATTTAGCCATCTTCGGAATAAAATCACTAAACATTCTATACATTTCAAGATTACTTGAAACCATTGATCCGTCTATTGGAAAATAATCATTATATTCAAGTCCTACCCTCATATTAGGTCTTTCTTTTCGTAAAGCCATATAAGTTATTCTTTCACCTAATTCTTGAGCTAAAACATTTTCTAATAATTTCCAACCATAACCAACTATACTATCAAGTTTAACTGGAGTAATATCATTAAACTCATTATACATCTCATTAAATGTATTAATTTCATCAAGATTAAAATTTAAAATTACTTTAGATAATCCTACATATAAGAATAATCTTTTTCTTTCTTCACTATTTAAATTTTGATCACTATAACTATTACTATTAATAACAATATTTCCTCTAAAATTGACAACCGGTCTTTTAGTAATCGTATGTTCTTGATTAGGAAATAATATATTCATATAATTAACAGAAGTAACGTTTGCTAACTTTTCACTAATGATTTTTTCATCAAATCCATTTCTAAGTAATACGGAAACATAATCTTCAATTTGATTAATAATCTTTATTGCTTCATCACTATCTTTTATTCTATATAAAGTATTGCTATATATTTGCTGTAAAGATACCCTAATATCACGATAATCTAACCAATTATATTTAAACATCCCAATTCCCCCTATTTATCACTATCTAACATATTTAATAAATTAATCTTAAATATATCTCTTTGAGCATTAGTCTTAGAAACCATTACTCCTTTATATGTCGTTAATTCTTTTTGATGACCTTCATTTAAAATATCATCCGGAGTAATATTATCCAAGATAACAATCCTTTGATTATGATATACCGTATAATGTAGAACAATATCTCCGTGTACCTTACTAAACATAGCATCGGTCGGTAATTTCAAATCATAGACACTGGTATTATCTTTATCACTATGTGTTACCTCTACCCCAGGAAAATATCCTTCTCGCATCTGAGGGTAATAATCAAATAAAAGTTTCTTATAGGCTAACATATTATATTTTTTTACAGCTCTTTCTTTCTTATGAAATTCATTCTCATTTAAATATTCAATAATATAATTATTATTCATAACCATCACCCCTATGGTATATTTATTTCTGCGGTTATATATATTAGCATATATTCTCTTATATGTCAAGGATTTATTTATATTTATAAAAACTAATGTTTTATATAATAAAAATAAATTGCTAAATACTATTTTTTCTGATATAATTTATACTAGGAAGTGGTATATATGAATACAATCAATAAAGGTAGTATTGTTACATTCAAAAATGACTACTCTATCTATAAAGTAGATGAAGATAGTATTAGTTATTACTTATGTATTCCTAATAATGATACCTATCGTGTAACCATGTATATAGGTATTAGTAATAATGATCTAAGTACAATGGAAAAAGACGAAATAGTTAATGAAATAGATGGTATCGGTAATAAAATATTTAAAGTAAATCCAAGTAGTATATATCTAGTTCCTGTTTTAAATTATGATAAATTAGTAAATGCCATCAATGATAACGATGATTATTTCTATAATAAATTATTAGATGATTTACATAAAACAACCCGTAGTGCTTATGAAACAATCAATAATAATAATTCAGTTGAAATAAATGAAAAAATATTAGCTATTAAAGATAATAATCGTATGGATAGATTTATCGATTGGTTAGATGTCAAAATGGCAGGAAATCTTGATACCATAAATATTAGAACAATTGATAATTTATATAATGAAATAGATTTAGAAAAAACCCAAATTATTCCTACCGATATAGTCGGTATGATAACTGAAGATACCACTTCCGGTAATGGCCCAAAAGGTAATACTGGAGGTCCTGGAAATAGTGAACCAGCTAAAACTAATGATGTAAAAGTTCGAAGAAAAATACCCCCAAAACTAAATCTAGGTTTTTCAAGAATTACCTTTATCACTTTAATTATTGGCATGTCAATCGTATTTGGTATCATTGCTGCCCTCTTAGCAAATAAATAATACTTCCTATGGAAGTATTTTTTTATATAAAAAAGCAGTAGTTACCTACTGCTAAAAGTCTTTATTAAAAATCCTGTCTATCTCTTATAAATGGAGGAATATCAAGATCATTATCATTATAATCATCTTCTTGATACATTTCCTCTTTATTTGTTGAATTAAAACTATGATATAGTGGTTCACTAGGTTCTTCAAAACCAGTGGCAATAACAGTTACAATTACTTCATCAGTTAAGTTTTCATTAATAACTGCACCAAATATTGTATTAATATCTGTATTGGCTGCTGTTCTAATAACTTCAGCGGCTTCCTCAACTTCAAATAATGTAAGTGAAGAGCCACCAGTTACATTGATAATAGCGTCTGTTGCACCATTGATTGATGTTTCCAAAAGTGGTGATGATACCGCTTGCTTAGCAGCTTCGACTGCTCTATTTTCGCCACTACCTACACCAATACCAATTAATGCATTTCCTCTATCCTTCATAACTGCCTTAACATCGGCAAAGTCTAGGTTAACAAGACCAGTAATAGCAATCAAATCAGATATTGATTGAACACCTCTATGTAGGACATTATCAACTTCTCTAAATGCTTCAAGCATTGGTGTTGATTTATCGATTAGTTCTCTCAATCTATCATTTGGAATAACGATTAAAGTATCAACATGCTTCTTTAATTCATCCAAGCCGGCAATGGCTTGTTCCATTCTCTTTTTACCTTCAAAACTAAATGGTTTCGTAACGATACCAACTGTAAGTGCTCCCAAATCCTGTGCTATTTCAGCAATAATAGGACTTGCGCCAGTACCAGTACCACCACCCATACCGCAAGTAACGAAGACCATATCAGCGCCCTTTAAAGCCTCTTCAATATCATCTTTACTCTCTAATGCTGCTTCTTTACCAATTTCTGGATTAGCTCCAGCACCAAGACCATCTGTTAAATCACTACCAAGTTGTAATTTAGTTGGGGCAAGTGAATCATTTAATACTTGTAAATCTGTATTAGCAACGATAAAATCGACACCTTTTAACCCCGAATCAATCATTCGATTAACGGCATTACAACCACCGCCGCCAATACCTATAACCTTTATTTTCGCTAACTGGTTCATTTCTAAACCAAACATATTATTCATTCTTGTTCCTCCTTATTTTTAATAAAGCCTTTAAATATCTTAGAAACAACCATCTTATCCTTTTTATTTTTATTATCAGGAGTAATTAATGATTCCGTATCTTCTTGTGACACCATCGAGTAATCATTTTTACCTCTAATAGTCATCTTATTGATAAATCCTTTTATCATTCCCATAGATGTCGTATATTTATTATCTCTAATACCTATCTCATCCATTGAATACATTATAACATCTTTTCCCAAAATTTCATATACTAAATTTTTAAAATATTTACTTTCTGTAACTCCTCCAGTAATAACTATATAATCAAGTTCCCGTTTTGTTAAACTATCAATCTCTTTTTTAACTAATTTAAGTATTTCCGTTAATCTACTTTGAACTACTTCACTAACTTCCATTTGATTTAATTTAACAATATTTCCTAAGTTATTCTTAAGTTCATATACTTCATTTAAATTAGTAAAACGTTTATGACTAATAGCAAATTTTTCTTTTATCTTTCTTGCATCTATAATATTAGTTCCAAATACATACGCTATATCATTTTCAACATTAAGTCCTCCTAATTGGATAATATCCGTATTCATTAGTTTTCCTCTATTAACAATTGATACATGCGTTGTTTCATGTCCTATATTAATAACTGCGCCAAGTTTACTATCAAGTTTCTTATTTCTAACTTGAAAATAATCAGCCAAACCAGATATCGTTATATCTTGTACATCTATTTCTGCTCCAGACATTACACTAAGAACAGAATATATATTCTTCTTAGGTACTGATATCATAATACCTTTAATTTCAAGAACATTTGCTTCTTTACCAGCAGGATAAGGATTATCCTCTACCCCATCAATAATAAAATCAAGAGGTATTACCGTAACTAGTTCATATTCCTTATCAAGTTTATTATAAACAGAATCCTTAATAACTGCATTAATTTTTTCAGTATCTATTATCCCATCGACATTTATTTTTCCTGTTACATACATAAACTTAACATTATAATCAGGTACATTAACAATAACTTCTTTAATAGGAAAGCCTAAATCTTCACTAAGTTCTTTAATTCCATCACGAATGGCATTAACTGCTAAATTAGCATCGATTATTAATCCCTTCCTAATACCTTTTGCTTTTACCGTTGTTCTAGCTAAAACATTAACTTTATCATTAACATCTTCACCAACTAAAAACTTAATGGTATCAGAACCAATATCAATACTTGTATAAATTTTCTTCATGATATCGACTCTCCCTAGATATACATATTAATTATACAAGAAAATTCAATGAAAATCAATAATAAGTAAAAAAATATATTGAAAAAAAGAAATTCTAGGAATAGAATTTCTCTTAATTAGACTTTTTATTCATAGCGTCCGTTGCATTCATAATCTGGATAAGACTCAACACATCTTGTTGCATAACTATTACCATAGCACCAAGTACATTGGCCTTGGACCTGGCACACTGCATTGGGACTATCTGGGCCATCGCCACTATATATCTTACAACAAGTATAGTTTTCATACCAAGTTGTACATACTTGGCCTGTTCTAGCACATCCTCCTGAACACATATCATGTTTATAAGTATATGTATGGCTATCAGTAGCAGAATTTTGTGCTAAATCAGTACAAGTTTTACTTATCGTCACACTAGCACCTGATAACGCTTGCGAACCATTTGCCGGATTTGTCGCCACTCCACTATGACTATCATTGCATGACCAACTAGCCGTACTACCGCTAAGCGAAAAAGCAATAGTGGGTGGTGTATTATCTAAATACATATTTTCGGCTAATGGAGTATCTAAAACATCCCAATAGTTATCTGCTGCATCATATATTTTACTTTCATTACAAACATATAGTTTACCTTGACCAGTTTGAGAATCGATAGTAACTTCTTTAGTAATTTCCGTATCACTATTTGTAACTTCAAAATCAAATGAATTAGTTAAATCACTACAACTAAGCGTACTATCAGACCATCCATATAAAATCCTATATGTTCCATTCTTTAAAGCAATATTATCAGATAAAGTAATAATTCCTGTATGTGTTTTACTATAAGTTGTACCATTATTAACAACTAATGATAATGTAGGAATTATCTCATCCCCTATTTTATATTTATATTCGACATGTACATTATAATCATTTTCTTGTTGTTGGGGAACCGATAAAGGAATATCAATAGTTATTTTACCTTGTGTATTAGTACAACTACTAGCGCCTATTGAGGCTATCTCATTAACATTATCAATAAGAACTTTTTCTTCACTGTCTTTATCCGGATAATAATATATTTTATTACCTTCTATTTCGATTCTACAACTAAATGCTTCCTGTTGATCTATTGCATACTGCATAAATTTATTAGTAATTATTGTTTGATCCGTAACAATCTGCGTTTCATAAAAAGTATCGTCATTTTTATTCTTTAATCTAATCGTTAAATTAATAATAAATATTGCTACACCAAAAGCAATAATACTTGCTAGTATTATTTCTATTAACATATATCCTTTGTTATTTTTCATAACATCACCTATTATCATTATAACACAAAATATAAAAAAAGAAATTCTATTTTCCTTTAGAATTACTTTTTCCTTTATTATTAACTTTTCTTTCCTCATTAGGATTATATTTATAACTAAATTTACTTTCAAATTCTTTTTCTTCTTTATCGATTTGCTTTTTATCTTCGTTACTTCTATCATGAGTAATTTCTAATGTTTTTTCTTCTTCTTTTTCCTTTTCATAAGTATCAGGTCTTTCAAAAGATATTCTCTTTTTCATATTAATTAGACTCGTTTCAGCATTATCAATCTCGATATCAGATTTATTAATTTGACCTATAGGATAAGTTTCGACAATTCCCCCAACTGCTGCCGCAATAACTAAACCTTTCGCAATATTACCAAGTAACATACCTAAACCAAGTCCAATTGCCGCTGAAGATATAGCTACCACTGCTGCCACAATATACATTAAATTACGATAACTTCTAAACCAACTAATTTGTTCTTTATAATATTTAACCTGTTCATCTTTATTTTCCATATATATCATTCCTATCTTTATAATAAGTTTAACATACATTTAATCTTTTTGCAATTATACTTTGTTACTTATAGCACTTATTTCTTCTCTAAGAGCTATTGCTTGAATATTTTTCTTAACAAAACTATCTATTTTAGATCCTTCACTATAATCAGCCCTAGCGATATAATTAACTCTACCTTCATCATATAATTCCTGTGCTACTTCTTTGCCTTTTGTATTATAAACAGCAATACTTACTCCCCCATTATCCTTAGTTAATTTCATACATGGTACATCAGTAAGCCCGTCACCAATATAAATCATATTATCAAAAAGTATTCTTCGCTCTTTATCATCCATTTTTTTATTAATATCGACATCATTACTAAGGTCTAAAACTCCCTTACTAATACGCATTAAGTATTGTGTTTTATTGGTATAATTAATAGCAATCTTAGGCCATACAGCATGTCCTAGTTCATCATAATAAAATTCACTAGCAAATATTTCTTTAAATTGTTTACCAATAATTGTTCCTTCAATAATTTCTTTAACTCCTGAAGAAATAATATAATGTTCAACTTTAACACCTAATTCTTTTCCATAATTGTTAATTCTTTCAAACCATTTGTCTACTCCCGAAAATAATTTAATATCTTTTCCCATTTCATTTAAATATTTTCTAGTAACGTGTTTCTTTAATTCATCTGTTTTTTTTACCATCAAATACATATACGTAAGTACTTGATCCATTTTATCAATTTCTCTTAATTTATTAGCTTCTTGCCAAAATTCTAAAGGTGTCATACCTAAATTAGGAATAAAAGTATACTCCTGCATATCCTTATCACATAAAGTCTTATCAAAATCATACATTATTGCAATCCTTTTCATCTATACCTCCATTAATTTATTATCGATAATTGAATATAAATACGTTGAAACTTGCTTATCCGTAATCCCCCTAATATATTCCTTATAACCATTTACTTGCTTAATATACTCTGGATCATCTATATTCTTAGTCTTATAATCAATTATATATATTTCTTTTTCATATTCAATCATCAAATCTATTATACCACGATACTTAATATTATCTTTATCATAATTAAATTCATATTCATGATACACATTAATAAAATTATTAGGTATTAAATTTAATAAATCCCTAACATATTCACTCTTTGGATTATTAAAATCATCATATTCCATAATTTCATGTAATTTAGTACCATATTCCATATCTTTTATCTTATCTAAAGATATTATTTCCTTTATTTCTTTAGAATAATGTTTATTATCATTTAATAGATAATTAATCTCTATATGATTATTGATTATTTTTTTATCATCATTATCTATATCTATATTTTTTATTTTTAATTTATTATAATCTTTCGTATAATTACTACTTTTATTTACCTTATATTTATCAGTAATTTTTAAAGAATTAATAATATCTAAAAAAGATCGATAATTCATTCTTATATTATTAGGAACTAACTTTTCATATCCAGTATATTCCTTATCATCTTCTGGATATAATATAATCATCTTTTCTCTTGCTCGAGTTAGTGCTACATAGAATAATCTAATCTTTTCACTAACTTCTTCCTTCATAAATCTAGCTACATATAAATCTTTTAAAATATTATTAGCAAGTTCATTATCTTTATCCATATATGGCATAATAATACCATATTCCTTATCAATTAAGAATCTACTGGTAACATCTTTAATCGTAAATCGATTATATAATCCCGTATAATAACATAAACTAAATTCTAACCCCTTAGACTTATGAATATTCATAATTTTAACAGCATCCTTATCACTTTTAGGAGTACTATAAGTAACTGATAATCCAAGATTATTCATATCATCAATATAATTAATAAACTCTAATAAAGAATACCCTAAATCATTTAAATTATTAGCAATAGTTACTAAATTACTAATTCTAGCGTTATTAGCATCTATTTCATTTAATAAAATTAATCTCTCATATACCTTAAATTCATTAAATATATCATCAATAATTACTGGTAACGGACTATTTATATCTATTTTCTTAGCCTTCTTTATTATTTCATCATCATAATAAGAATTATTTGTTAACTTATCATATATCTCTTGATCACTATAACTAAATAAATAAGATCTAGCTACGGAAGTAAATAGATATTTAAAATTGTTTTCTATCTTACTATTAACTTCATATACCAAATTAATTAAATTCTTAATAACCATAATAGTCGTATCATTATTAAGTTCACTATCCATATAGATACTACTAGGAATACCCTTATATTCAAGTATCTTACGATATAAATCCAAATATTTATTTCTATCAGTAATAATACATATATCTGAATATTTAATCTTTCTTAATTTATTAGTTTTCTTATCAAATATTAAATATCCATTATCAATCTTATTAATAATATCATCCGCTACGATAAAAGCTTCCATTTCAGCTTTACTAAATAATTCATTATTACTATAAGTATATACTTCCATATTATTATCATGTTTAGTATCTTCCTCTAAATATAACTTATTCCCAAATACCATATTATGACTAACTAAATAATCAGCATTTCCAATATCATTATCCATAATAGAATTAAATATCTGATTTATATTCCTAATAGTCTCTTCTCTACTTCTAAAATTACTAAGTAAATCTATTTTTATTCCCCCATCAGATCTACTATAAGAATCATATTTATCTTGGAAGATATATGGATTAGCATTCCTAAAACGATATATTGATTGTTTAATGTCACCAACCATATAAATATTATTATTATTAATATAACTTAAAAACTCTTCCTGAATATCAGAAGTATCTTGATATTCATCAACCATTATCTCATTAAAATATTCCTTTAATTCATTACGTACCCATATATTATCTCTAACTAAACTAATAGCCATATGACTAATATCATTAAATTCATACATCGAATTATTATCCTTATATTCCTTTATTTCTTTATCTAGTTTAATAACTACGTCAATTAATATATCGGTATATTTTTTAGATATAAGTAATTTATCTTTGATATCATTAATATCATCAAATCTAAATAATTCTTTTATTCTCTCAATCTTTTTCTTTAATTCTTCCTTTAAATCTTTTCCTTCTTCACTAACTCCCATAAATTTAGGAATAACATTACTCATAAATAATTTATAATCATCATAATTATTTCCATTAAATAATGGTTTAAAATAAACATCCAATTTATTAATTAAACTATCACTA
>JAEEGL014871680.1_pt1 | contig 12288 bp, 9 predicted proteins | sample 9134231 | NCBI WGS metagenome assembly JAEEGL01 (sample SAMN16246548, study PRJNA631951) | gut metagenome | biome: gut microbiome; feature: rumen; material: fiber-attached | host: Bos | place: Iran: Karaj | collected 2018-10 | reverse complement strand
TTTGTGAAAAATGGTTACAGCCTTAGAAATGTATTGGGCAGTTCCGAGAATGGCGAGCTTCTCCAGCAGTATAGGTACGGATTTGCGGATGTGGAACTTAGGATAAAACTGAGGAATTGCTCAACAGGACAAACAATCTCTAATCTTGGAATCCTCTCCCCGATAATCGGGCTTCCAGAATTCAATATGGGTGGAAACAGCGGGGACCCGAATGGCGGAAACCAGAGCGGAAACCTGTCTCCGAATCAAAGTGTTGTGTATGATTCTGGAAAGGAAAACTCGTTTATCCAGCAAATACAGAGTGTGACCAGTGCTGCCACAAGCCCTGTAACTATTACACTTACAGATAATCTGTATATAAAGACTCCAATAAACACTTCAAGTTATATAATCATTGATGGTCAAAATAAATATGGAATAGTGTTGGATGTTGCCTACGATTCACAAAATGCCGGGACATCATTTGAAAATGTAAAATTCATAAATGGTGCGGGAGCGATGGATATTGCAGATGCTAAACGCTTTGGAATGATTTACTGGTGTGGCGGTGGCAACCTTTCTTTTAAAAATTGTACTTTTGAGAATAATCAAACGACTGGTGACATAAGCGGTGGCGCGATTGCTCTGTTTGGAAGCACTAATACCAACACTGATCAGGTTGGAGTTTCAATAACGGACTGCATTTTTAATAACAATACCGCAAGTACTGGTGCGGCAATAGATATTGGTGGAAACGACAAAGTGACAATATCGGGCTGTACTTTTACCAACAACAGTGGTTCGTATGACATTTACTGCGGAAGCTCAAGCGCAACAGTAAATGGAAATGGAAACCGCTCTTCCAGAACAAGTGGTCCGTATGAAATGTACGGGCAAACGGAAAAGAATGGAAGTGTTATTCCAGGTGACTTCTGGTCTAATTAACAAAATTCCTGCTGAACCAATCCAAAATCTGTGGTAGAATATTGCAAGTTGCAATAGGAGTTTGATTTTGGCGGATTTTGAGAAAAGGGTGACACAGTGGGATGTTGCAAGGGAGGCCGGGGTTTCAAGGACTCTGGTTTCCTACGTTGTGGCCGGCAGTTCTCATGCAATGTCTGATGATGTCAGGCGAAGGATTCTGGAGGCAATCGATAGGCTGGGCTACCACTCGAACAAATCCGCCCAAAAACTAAGGAAGGGGATTGGCGAATATGTGTCCAATCTTTTTGGTCTGATTGTTTCAGGACCGGACGTTTTTTCAAATCCATTTTACGCAAAAATCATAGCGTCCCTGCACTCCGCGGCTTTTGAGAAGGGCTGCAAGATTCATTTCATCCGCTTTTTTGAGGAGCTTGGGGACACTCTTCTTTTCAACACCCTCATCCATCCGGACGAAATTGGCGGTCTTATACTTCTTGATTTGGACAAGGCTTCGTCGGGCGACAAAAATGGAATCATAATGGAAAAAATACGCTCGCGGATCAGGAACTCCGTGTGTGTCGAATGGAAAAATCCTTTGTTCCCGTGCGTGTGTTTTGACAGATACAAATCCGGCTGTGTCGCGGTGGACCATCTCTGGGGGAAAGGCTACACGTCAATCGGCTATGTTGGACCGGTGGACCAGAGGCTTTCGGGAATCAGGGACCAGATGGTAAAAAACCGTATCAGCGTTGACGGAATGATTATGCGTGGGGCGCACACAATGAGCGACGGATTTGAGGTGGCACGGAATCTTCTTTCCGAGGGGAACCTTCCTTCCGCATTGATTTGTGGCTCCGACGAGATTGCTGCCGGTATGCTCCTTTTTTTCAACCGCGAAAACATTTCGGTTCCAAAATCTGTCGCCGTAATGGGCATGGGTGACTCCGAAATATCAAGATTCACAAATCCACCGCTCACGACCATGGGAATAAAAATCAATGAAATCGGACAGACCGCAATCGACATGCTGACCGGTGGACCCTACGACAGCGACTCCATACTCCCTGCGGAACTTATCCCAAGACTTTCGACATGAATTTTGGTCAAAAAAATGGCTTGGATTATTGCGGCTTAGACTTGGATTATTGCGGCTTTTTTCAAAATTTATGTCCATTTTTAGCCTTTTTTTCATTGAATTTATTATCACTCCTATCTATAATTTTCAGTAGAAAGTTTTTAGAAAAAAGGTGGCAAAGATGGCACTCGGTCAGGACACACAGTTTCAGAACATCAAACAGAAATTTGAGGAGACTCTTCCAAAAAATCTTAGGAAGGTGGCGGAAAAGTATCCGGAGCTTGTGGCGCAGTATTCCCGCAACGCCTCTGGTGATTTTGATGAAACCAATTTCCACGACATGTACCAGATTGCCCTGGACTTTGGTGCCGGACTTCTTTCTCTTGGTGCGACCCGTGGTGAACGGATTGGTCTTATCAGCGACAACAGAAAGGAATGGGAGCAGGCCGACATGGGTCTTCTCGCGATTGGCTGTGTCGATACTCCTCGTGGATGTGACGCAACCGAGGGTGAGCTTTCCTATATACTTTCGTTCGCCGAGTGCGAGATTGTCATTGGCGAAAACAATGCGCAGCTGAAAAAGTTTTTGAACATACACGACAAGATTCCGCTGGTGAAGACCGTCATCCTTTTTGAAAAGGCAGCAGAATCCGATGTGGGGCGCGCAAAGGAGTGTGGAATCGAGGTCCTCCAGTATCTTGATGTCGTTGATTCCGGACACTCGTGGCGGAAGATGCACCCGGATGTTGTTGAGCAGGAGCTTGAGAAGGGCCAGTGGGATGATTTGGCGACAATCATTTTTACCAGCGGAACAACCGGAACACCGAAGGGCGTAATGCTGACCCACGGAAATTTTATTTCGCAGCTCGACGACATAAATGAGAGAATCTTTTTGAATCCTGGCGAAAGGGCGCTGGTCGTTCTTCCGGTGTGGCACGTCTTTGAGAGGGCGTGTGAGTACGTAATTTTGACACAGGGTGCCGGAATGATTTACAGCAAGCCAATCGGAACAATCATGCTTGGCGATTTTGTGAAGATGAATCCGCACCTCATGCCTGCCGTTCCACGTGTATGGGAGGCTGTCTACGACGGAATCTGGAAGAAGATGAGGAAGACCGGTGGAATGACTTACGCGCTTTTCCGCTTTTTTGTCGGCGAGGCCCAGCTATGGAGCGCGATTGACAGGAAGCTGAGACGCAAGAACGCACGTTTTGGCAGAGACCATCTGGGACTGTGGTGGCCGCTCCTTGTTCTTCCTTGGCTCCTCCTCTATCCACCGAAGATGCTTGGAAATCTTCTTGTGTTCAGGAAGCTGAAGAATATGCTTGGAAAGAATTTCCGTGCCGGAATTGCAGGTGGCGGTGCATATCCAGAGGCGGTGGACAAATTTTTCTGGGCGTGTGGAATCAAGATTGTTGAGGGCTATGGACTTACGGAAACTTCTCCGGTTGTCTGTGTCCGGCCAATCGTTGACCCAATCTGCCGTACTGTTGGAACGCCAATCCGTGGTCTGGAGGCCCGCGTTGTTGATGACGACGGAAATGATTTGGGACGCTGCCACAAGGGAAATTTGCAGCTCCGCGGACCGACTGTAATGAAGGGCTACTACAAGCGTGACGATTTGACCGCTAAAGTCATCGACAAGGACGGATGGTTTGACACCGGCGACCTTGCCATTTTGACCGTGGACAATGAAATCCAGCTGCGCGGAAGAAAGAAGGACACAATCGTTCTGATGGGCGGAGAAAACATAGAGCCTGTGCCAATCGAGCAGATGCTTGAGACATCAAGATATATCACCCATGCCGTGGTTATTGGAACCAACGAAAAGGGTGTGGACCAGCGCAACCTTGTGGCACTTGTCATGCCGAGCCAGGAGGATGTCGAGGGATGGGCGAAGGAAAACAATATCGCCGAGGATTCCTACGAAAAACTCCTGCAGCGCGATGAATTCAAAAAGCTGATAATGGACGAAATCAACAACCTTGTCTGCCCGAAAAATGGTTTCAAGGCCTTCGAGAAGATTGCAAGGTTCGACACATTCACAAAGGACTTCGAGGTGGGCGTGGAGCTTAGCGCAAAACAGGAGATGATGAGGCACAAGGTTCTTGAAATCTATAAGGACAAGATTGCAAAGCTGTACAAAAACGCCAACTGATTTTTTTACAGGGGAATACCCCTGTACGACCCCTTGCATTAAGGGGAGCGACAAACCCCTACTCCGAAGCGAGGTTTTTCTCTCCCCTTAAACCCCTCTCTTTACCGGCACGGCTTAGGGGTGTATCCCCTAAGAACCCCCAATTTTCAATAGAAGTAACTTTGCGTTGGCATGATAAAAAACAATGGATTTTTGCCATCAACTGGGACCACCTCATGTATTGCATTTGTCTGTGGTTTACTCGTAGGTCCTCAATATGTTTTCGGCGGTGGCTATTCTTGTCTGCCGCAGGTCCATGCTCTGCTTTTCGATGTAGTGCTGGGCCTGGTTTTCGGTCATCTTCAGCACCTGAATCAAAACCAGCTTTGCCCTGTCAACAATCCTGATTTCCTCAATCTTTTTTTGCAGCCTCGTGTTTTCGTTTTCCAGAATGCGTAGCCTTTTTTTGCTTACGGTCAAAAGTTTTGCGGCCTGATAAAAAAAGTCCGGGGTGGTTGGCTTGGACAGGGCGAACACACCGTAGTCCTCCACCTTTCCGACGGTCTCGTAGACATTTGTGTTGTCCACAATCAAGATGATTCCGGCGGTTGTCTTTTCCGAGGCCACTACCGCAAGTTCGTCCCCATATTCGTCGCCAAGTGGTGAGTCGATTATAATCAAGTCAAAATCCGAGTCGGTTATGCATCTTCTGGCCTGGGAGCCTGTCTGCGCCGTAACGATTCTGGAAAAATTTTCGGTCCGCATGAAGTCCGATATGATTCCCATCGTGGAGCCGGTGTTGCTGACAATCAGAACGTTGTCCATAAGGTCCTATATCTCCCAGAACTCGGGGTCCCTGTCGCCTGCTTTTTCCTGTATGTAGGATTCCAGAGTCTGCCCGGAGATTACGGATTTTACGAACTGTGAGTTCCTTGCCAAATCCAGAGCCTCGTTGAGTGTTTCTGGAAGCGTTTCAAGACCCTCCGTCGCCTTTTTGTCCGCGGTGTACAAATCCAAATCCACAGCCGGTGGAAGCTCCATTTTCTTTTCGATTCCATCAAGACCCGCCGCCACAATCAATGCGAGGGCAAGATACTGGTTGCAGCTACAGTCCGGTGAACGCAGCTCGATTCTTGAACGGTCGTCCGATGCTGCCGGCACACGAATCAACTGGCTTCTGTTCTGTCTGGACCACGAGATGTATTTTGGCGCTTCAAATGAGCCGAGCCTTTTGTACGACTGTCTTAGCGGATTCAAAAACGCCGTGATTTCCTTTATGTGCGAAAGTATTCCTGCAGTAAAACTGTCGGAGTCCGGTGTGCTTTTCGCGTAGCAGTTTTCGTTGCCACGGTAGAGCGAAAGGTTGATGTGAAGTCCGCTACCCGGCTTGTCGTCCCATGGCTTTGGGGTGAACGACGCAAAAAATCCGTCCTGTGCGGAGATTGTCTTGACAACATTCTTGAAGGTCGTAACGTTGTCGGCGGCGCGCAGCGCGGTGTCATATTTGAAGTCAATTTCGTTCTGGCCCGGTCCCGATTCATGGTGGCTTGCTTCCGGTGTGATTCCCATCTGCTCCAGGGTAAGAACAATGTCGCGTCGGACATTCTCACCCTTGTCAAGCGGTGCAAGGTCGCAGTAGCCCGCAAAGTCGCTCGGTGTCAGGGCAGGGTTTCCATTTTCATCTGGCCGGAAAAGATAGAACTCACATTCGGTTCCAACCTTTACGTCGTAGCCCATGGTCCTGCACCTGTCCATCACTTTTTTGAGTATGAGCCTCGAGTCACCCTCAAAAGGCCTTCCGTCCGGGTAGTTTATGTTGCAGTAAAGTCTTGCCACACGTCCGTGCTGTGGTCTCCATGGAAGAACCGACAGAGTTGAGGGGTCCGGCATTATGAACAGGTCGCTCTCGTTTACATGCAGGAATCCCTTGACCGCGTTCGCATCGAAGGACACCCCCCGCTCGAATGTGGACTTCAGGATTGAGGGCTGCACGGTCAGGCTCTTGATGTTTCCGTAGATGTCCGTGAAAAGCAGCTTTATGAATTTTACGTCGTTGTCCTCGATATAGCTTAAAACTTCTGATGCTGTGTATTCCATTTTGTTTTTACTCCACTGTCACCGATTTTGCCAGATTGCGTGGCTTGTCCGGGTCGTTGCCCCTGAGGATTGCGCAGTAGTAGGAGAAAAGCTGTGCCGGAACCACCGAGACAAGTGGCGCGAAGGAACTTTCGACAGCGGGAATCCGTATAACCTCGTCCGCGGTGTCCTTGAATGTGTCCCTGTCCGCCTGTGTGATTATAAGCGTGGATGCGTTTCGGCTCTTCACTTCGATTACGTTGCTCGCAATCTTTTCGTAAAGCTCCGGGTCTGTGGCCGTGGCGACAACAAGGGTCGTTGAATCCATCAGCGCGATTGGACCGTGCTTCAGTTCTCCCGCCGCAAATGCCTCGCTGTGCATGTAGCTTACTTCCTTCAGCTTGAGGGCGCACTCCAGACTTGTTGCGTTGTCAAAGAGCCGTCCGATGAAGAACACCTTGGACTTGTTGAAATTTCTGTCCACAAATTTCTGGATTGTGCTCTGGTCCTTCAGAACCTCCTCCACCTTGGACGGAATCTGGTTGAGCTGCTCCAGAAGATTTTTGTATTCGTCGCCTGAAAGAATCCCACGGCTGAATCCGCTTTTGAGCGCAAGAAGATAGAGGCACGCGAGCTGGGTTGTGTATGCCTTGGTCGATGCCACCGCAATCTCTGGTCCCGCCCATGTGTAGATTACATCGTCCGCTTCCCGGCTTACGGTGGAACCAACGCAGTTTGTGATTGCGATAATGTGAACACCCTTTGACTTGGCCAGCCTCATTGCCGCAAGTGTGTCCGCCGTTTCACCAGACTGGCTGATTACAATAAAGATGTCGTCCTCGTTCAGTATTGGATTTCTGTAGCGGAATTCCGATGCGACATCAACAACAACCGGGATGCGCGCAAATTTTTCAAAGGCATATCGGGCGACAACACCCGCATGGTAGGCTGTTCCACATGCTGTAATCACAATGCGTTTTGCCTTTTTCCAGTCCTCCGGAGTGAGCTTCAGTTCCTCAAAATTGATGTCAACAGGCCTGTCCTTTTCCATGACAAAGCGTGGCCTGAGAGTGTCGGTGAGTGCCTTTGGCTGCTCGTGGATTTCCTTGAGCATGAAGTGTGCGTATCCATCTTTTTTGGCCGAGGCAAGGTCCCAGTCAACATGGCTTGGCTCCTTGATTACTTTCGTGCCCTGGTCGTCGTACAGGTCAACATGGTCGTTGTAGAGGACGGCAACCTGCTTCTGGTCAAGGTAGTAGACTTTGCGTGTATGCTCCAGAACTGCCGGAACATCGCTTGCCAAAAAGTTTTCCCCCTCTCCAAGACCGATAATCAAAGGGCTTTCCTTTCTTGCCGCAATGATTCTGTCCGGGAAGTCCCTGCATATTACACCAAGCGCGTAGCTTCCCTCAAGACGGTGAAGGGCGTTCAATACAGCCGAAAGAATGTCTCCGTCCTGCTCGTAGAAATAGTTTATGAGGTGGGCGACAACCTCCGTATCGGTCTGGCTTCTGAAGACTATGCCCTGTTCCTGCAGCCATGCCTTGAGCTTTGAGAAATTTTCTATTATACCGTTGTGGACCACGGCAATCGTTCCGCTCACATTTGTCTGCGGATGTGCGTTTATGTCGCTGGGTTCCCCGTGCGTTGCCCATCTTGTGTGGCCGATTCCGAGTGAGCCGTCAATAACTTCCTTGGCGATATGCTCCTCAAGACATTTGAGCGCGCCCTTTACTTTCCGTACAACTATGTCCTCGCCGTTGAATACGGCAATGCCCGCACTGTCGTAGCCCCTGTACTCAAGCATCTTTAGCGCGTTTACCAATATAGGTGTGGCCTTCTTTTCCCCAACATATCCGACAATTCCACACATAGGACCGTCCTCCCGAATCAAAATCTTCTATAAAATTATACTAAACTTTCAATGATGTCTATAATGGCCGGGTCGTAAATTCCTGCGCGCCCCCTTAAATCCCTTATCGCGCTTTTTTTGGAGAGACCCTTGTGGTAGGTTCCCTTTGACCGCAGCGAAAGGTAGCTTTCCACGACATGCAGAATCCGGGCCACCAATGGAATCTCATCACCAATCAGCCCCTCGGGGTAGCCGGTTCCATTCCAGTTCTCGTGGTGGAAGCAGCATGCGTTGTATGCTTCGATGAAAAGCTCCCTTGGAAGAGAGGAAATCTGGTCCTCGAAATGCAGGACATGTTTTTTAAAGGACAATTTTTCTTTTTTTGTGAGGATTTCGCCAAAAAAGAGCTCCCCGGGAATCTCCAGAAAACCGCAGTCGTAAAAAAATGAGGCACAGAAGTATTCCGCGGCAGTCTTTTTGTCCACCCCCATCTGGATTGCAGTGTCATAGACAAGTGCTGGAAGGACGGTGGAATAATTTCTGCCTGTGTACGAGTCAACCTTTTTTGCAAGCGCCAATCCGCTGTCGATTATGCGCGAAAACTCTTCCCCGCTGACCGAATCCATTTTTGTGTTGATTACGATGGCCCTTGTCTCCCGGAATCTTGCGGTGTTCTTTGTCTTTTTTCTTCGGTTGACTATATGGACAATAATCGCGACGGCTACCCCTATGGCGAAAAGCACAATCACACCCAGGACCACCATGTTCATAAGTTCCTTCAGATCCTGTCCACCGTCGTCCTGCTGCTGGAAAAGCTCCTTCAACGTGAACATCGACAGGGAAAAATCATCCCCAAAATCCTGTCCGGCGGAAAGCTCCTGGGCGGCAAGCGGAAAAAGGGTCATGCCCTGTAGAATAAGGATGATAAAAAAAATGCCCCTGCGTCTCATTTTAATAGATTCTACCACAATTATAGATAAAATGGAATCCACAATCCACCCCACTTTCTTGGAAGAGAAAAAACACTAGCAAAATCATTGAAAATGGATTATAATCTATAAACAAACTTGAAAAGAGGAGTCTTGGAATGAAAAAAGCATCTCTTGTTGTTGCCGCCGTTGTGGCTTTGGTAGTGGGGCTTTCGGGCTGTCTTTCTTCTCTTGCGACGACATCCGGAAGCGGCTCGTCAACATCGTCGTCGTCATCTGCGACTTCAACGTTGAATATGTATCTGAATGTTCCCCGGGACGACATCTATGCCCTTGCTGCTGAAAAACTGGTGATTGAAAGTCTCGACACAGCCTACGACGGAAAGCTGACCTTCACATACACTGGAACTCTGAGCGTTTCCCAGCTTGGAAACATACTGAAATACGCCGGCTACTGCGAGGGAATCAGGAAGGCGATTGAGAGCGGACACAACACAAAATGCTCTTTGACCTACAACACAAAGGCTGACGGAAGCGGAACGGTATTGGCACTGTCGGAATCCGAGGCCCTCAGGACTGTTCTGATGATGGCCCTGTACAACTATAACAACATATACGCCATCTACAAGTTCTAGTTCTTTACATCATGCTGTGGCTGTTCGTGTTGCTGTATTAGGAGGGAGAGGAAAATGGATTTTAATATTTATACCGGCTTACTGTGGAGTGCGGCCTTTTTCCTGGTGGTTGCGATTGTCGCACTGACATGGGGGCGTGCTTCCGAGGCAAAGAAATATGTAATCTCCGCACTGAACGGTGTTTTGGGCTACACGCTTGGAACTATAATCCATGTGATAGGCTTTAGCGACAGGGGCATAACCATAGGTCTGAAAGTTCAGTATGTGCAGACTCTGTTTTTGGTGATCTCCCTCTTTATTACTTTCTGCTATGTCTATAACGAGAATGTCGGAAAGTTTTCTGCCGGCGTTCTGGTTGTGATAATGCTTGCCGTGAGTTTTCCTGTCCTTGCTGCCACTCCGGGTGGGACCGGTGTGTTTGGATGGTTCTACGGGGAATTCAGTACCATTGATATTGACGGTGTAAGGTTTATCAATCTGGAGTGGACTCCTTACCGAATATTCTTCCTCTGCATGGTCGCCATGTTCCTGGTGATGCAGTTCTCTGTATTCATACGGGCCTGCTACCTTTCCCACAAAGATAGATACAAAATCCAGCACCACTTTTTCTATCTGGCATTCATTCCGCAGCTTATCATTTTATTGGACCTTGCCTTCAACCTGTACACGAAGCGTATGCCTCTTGTTCCTGCGGCATGTGTTGTGGGTGTCATCATTGCGCTTATCTTCATTAAAGAAAAAAAAGTGTCGAACCTTTACGACATTTCCCGCATCGAGGTTTTCAATTCACTTGAAAATCCGCTGTTCATAATCGACAACAGGTTTTATGTGCGATATGCGAACAAGGCGGCCAAGGTTCTTTTCCCTGAATACAAGTCGCTCTCGGAGAGTTCCTTTTCACGTAGAAAGGCATGTTCGGAGCTTCAGAACATAATGGTTCCGCAGATTCACGAGGTGCTTTCACCGGATGATGATATAATCAGAATCGGCAACATGATTTTTGATTACGACCTGCACCGCATGGGAAGCGAAAAAAGTCTTCTGGGCTACGTCATAACATTGCATGACATAACGGAAGAGACGGAGCATGGAGATTTCCTTGAAAAACAGAACGTCGCCCTTGCCGCTTCTCTCAAATCAGTAAAGAGCCGTTCCGCCGCAATGCGTGACAAGTTGATTTCCGGGGCAATACAGTTTGTCGCGGACCACGACTCGGACACAGCGGCACACATGAGACGCGTGAGCAACTATACTTTCGTTATCGCGCGTGAGCTTAGGCGCATGGGAATCTACACCGAAATCCTGACCGACTCATACATGGAGACTCTTGGACAGGTTGCCCCCCTGCATGATGTCGGAAAATTCCTTGTTCCTGCTGATGTTTTGAAAAGACGCAACCTGAGCGATGAAGAAAGAAGCATACTGAAATCCCACACCATACTCGGTATGCAGATTGTGAACAGGATGATAGTCTCAAATCCCGACGACCTTTTCTACCGTCTTGCCCATGAGGTGACGCTCTATCACCACGAATGGTGGAACGGAACTGGACAGCCAAATGGACTTGTCGAAGTTGAGATTCCTCTTTCCGCAAGAATTGTTGCAGTCGCGGATGTGTTTGACTCAATCTCTTCAAGACATGTCGCCAGAAACCGCTACCAGTTTGAGGAGGCATGTGGAATAATCAGTGAGTACAGCGGAAAAAGATTTGACCCTTCCGTTGTCGCCGCATTCAAGAGTGCCAAGGAAAAACTTCGGGAGCATTACAACCGGATGTTCCAGAATTTTGACAGGAGCGACGGGTCTTCTGAATCTTACGGGGCGATGCTTTGAAAACAAAGATGGACAAAAAAAAGAATTCCATATTGATTGCGCTCTGCTCGCTGATTTTGATGGCCCTTCTTGGAGGGGCGATCTGGCTTTTTATTGCAAAACCGCTCCCGCTGGCGGCAAGGATTGCGATAGTCGTTGCACTTTTTTTGCTTGCCGCAGTTGATTTTATTTTGATTCAAAACCGAATCCACAGCCGGAAAGTGTCAACAGAATCTGACCGTCCCGCTCTTGGTTTGATTTCGCAAATCCAGACTTCGCTCGACAATCTTGTGCTGAAGACCAACGCGCTTCCCGAAAAAAATTTTCCTGAAAAAAAACGCATAGAGACTCTGGACGAAAGCGTGAACCAGATGAGTTCCGTCGCAACTATTGATGCCGCAAAACTTGAGCAGGAGATTTTGATGCACGTAACCCAAATCAGCAGCCTCTGTGATTCAGTGATTGCCGGAAGCGATGACGGTGCGTTTAAAAAAGCTCTTGCAGTTTTGGAAAACCAAATCCGTGAGCGCAATCTAAAAGAGAACCGCTAGTTCTTAAATCAAAAAAACATTTCCATTCTTCTCAAACTTTTTTTCAAAAATCCAAAAAAAATTTGCAAATTTTTTTACATTGGTGATTTTCAGGGCATATATATATAGCAGAAGCGTGAAAAAGCTGGAGGCTATATGAAAAAAGTTTTTGCTCTTTGTGCCGGTCTGTTGATTTTTTGTTCAACAATTTTTTCGCAGCCCGGTGTTGATGGATTTGAATTTTTGAACCGCGACATTTCGGAGATTCTGTATTCAATCAGCCTGTACCGTGGACTTGCAATTGTTGCGGACGACACTGTTGGCGGAAAGGCCACGTTC
>JAEEGL014416822.1_pt1 | contig 12288 bp, 13 predicted proteins | sample 9134231 | NCBI WGS metagenome assembly JAEEGL01 (sample SAMN16246548, study PRJNA631951) | gut metagenome | biome: gut microbiome; feature: rumen; material: fiber-attached | host: Bos | place: Iran: Karaj | collected 2018-10 | reverse complement strand
GTAATACTTCATTCCTATATGACTTTTAACACCCAAAGGTACTCATTTCTTGTTAAACAAAAGAAGAAAATATGTTATATATTACTAATATTCAAAGCGTTAGATATTATTCAGCAAACACTATTTAGTTTTGCAATTCTTCTTATTTTATCTCCGCCATCATTTTACTCATCTCCTTCATGTTTTTCTCAATGAGTTTATTGATGACTTTCTGAAGCTTCTGAAATTCTTTCGGCAAAGAGCCATTTTGTTTCGTTATATCTGTAAACAACTGATTCTGCTCTGTATAAAACTTCAGGATTTCCTTATAGCCATCACTTATTATTTCCACTTTGTCTTTTTGAGGTATTTCAGGCGAATTTTTCAGCGTCTTGATAAGATCCTGGAAGTTAGCGTCTAACGTCTCGTTCTTTTTGGCAATCTGCGAGGTGGTTTTGTCTATTCCAGAGAAGTTCTTGGTTTCATAGGCATTTCCTAACAATTGATAAGTTGCCTTGATGCTTTCCATACCAGTCTTGATAGTCATCAGTTTTGACTCAACCTTAACCTTCAATAATTCTCGCCATTGAGGTGCTGCTTCCGGGATAGAACGTTGAGCCTCTGGTACGTAGGATGGTATCGAATCAAAAAAGAAAGTTTCCTCTTCTAAAGGCAATTCAGCAACATCGTCGATGCCGCGCTTCTGACGCTCGTTCAGCCGACTCTTACCCGAATAGCGTCCCACGCGCCGCTCATAGTCGCGATCCTCGTCGTAGTAGCCGTCGTGAACGGTGATGCGATAGGTCTCGCCTGGCACGAAGTCGAGGTTGATCCAGGCTGAGCAGAGCTCACCATTGGGGAAGATGCAGCGCAGGCGTCCAGCCACAGGATGATCGAGCTCTGTCTGATACTCGAAGCGCTTGTTCACCACGGGCACGCAGGCCACGTAGTCATCATCGCCGATGTTGGCAAGTTCTTCGCCCGATTCAGCGATATAGATGTTGTAGAGCGAGTCCTTGATGTTGGCATCCACGCGACCCTCAATCTTGAAGATGTTCTTCGAGGTCTCCAGGTTCTTCGAATAGATGTCTGGGCGCAGAGAGGAAATCATATATACTGTACCATCTACATCTACACCATCACTCTCCCAAACGATGGCATAAGCATCGCGTAACTGAGGGTTCTCCGGGTTCTTGCAGCACATCATCCACATCTCCTGATTTTTATTGGTGCGAATACGTTGCGTGCTTTGAGTCGGACTCGTCCCATTGTTGTTGATAACCTTCAGCGAGACCATCTCGTTGCTGCCTGGCTGAACATGCAGGAACTGATACGCCAGGGGTTCGTTCTTTGGGAAGTTGATGGCCACAGCATTCAACACGTTATTGTTTTGCATGTGGTTTGCCTTACAGCGGAAAGGCACGATCTTAATACTCGACTCGATGATACCTGTGTTGGGATCGCGATTAACAGAATATACCTGTCCCTCGTTCTTGCCAAACATTTGATTAATAGTGTTTAGCGTGAAAATAACGAGCTCTGGCTTTTTCTGGGGGGCTGCCGATGGGTCGGCACTAATGGTTGTAATGGCGCTGCACGCGATGAGCAGCATGATGAATATACGTTTCATAATGGTTATGTTTTTTTATTTTTGGGCTGTTTGTTCTAAGTGATATTTCGCTATTTGGAGTTCCAGTTCCACCCATTTCAGATAGGCCTCGTTGGCTTGTTTCTTCATGAGGGCAATCTCTTCTGGGGTGTACTCGTAGTTCTCCGGACGGGTGATGGGAATGTCGCGTTCGCTTAGCGTTGTGGTGGCAGCCTGGGCGATAGCGGGTGCCTTTTCCTCGATGGGCTTGGCGGTCTCTGCAAGAGTCGTTTCCACAAGAGCTGTTTCCGCAGGAGTCGTTTCTGCAAGAGTCGTTTCTGCAAGAGTCGTTTCCGCAAGAGCTGTTTCCGCAGGAGCCGATTGCGGCTCAGCTTCGACTGCTGTCGGCTGGCTCTTCTTTTGTTTTTCAGGCGTGCTTTGTGCCATCTGCTTGGGCGCTTCCTTCTGGGCGGGCGCTTCCTGTGGGGGCGCTGCCTTCTGTTGCGTGTCCTGTCGGGGCGCTGCCTGCTTAGGCTCCACCTTCTCGGCCATCTGCTGACGCAGGTCTGTTCCTGTCGTCCTGTCCTTGGGCGGGGTCAGGAGCACCATCATGAAGCCAGCCACACAGGCTGCTGCAATCCAAGGCCATAGCCTTCTGACTTTACCCCCCTCACTTACAGGGAGGGGCTGAGTCCTCTGCATCACCCTGGCGTTGAGGTCGGCAGGCATCTGAGGGCTCTCTGCCTCTTCCTGTCGGATGGCGTCGCGCAGGTTTCTGTCCTGCTCTAGTAAAGCTCTGAGTTCGTCCTCGTTCATGACTGTAACACTTTTATGATTCTACAAAGTTTCTTTCTCGTTCGGCTCAGTTTCGAAGCGATGGTTGTGGGTATCGACTCCGTGATGTAAGCAATCTCCTTGAGGCTTCGCTCCTCGTAGTAGAACATCGTGATGATGGCCCGCTCGTCGGGAGGCAGATATTTCAGCGCCGCCCGTATCAGTTGCACCGTCTCCTGGTTGGCCTGTCCGAAGGTCTCGTCCACCTCCGCATCCGTCAGCGCCTCGATCTTGTTGCCCTGATCCTCGAAATAGACCACCGGCATCGCCTTGTGCCTCAGGAAGCTGATGGCCTCGTTGTAGGCTATGCGCGAGATCCAGGTCTTCAGCGACGATTTCTCCGCGTCATACCTATCTATATGTTGGAAGACCTTCACGAAGACATCCTGATAGACCTCTTCGGCATTCTCCACGACAGACACCAGCCGCACCACCAGTGCAAAGACGTCACGACCATACTGGTCGAGCATCTGCTGTTGGGCTTTGGGACTTTGCTTCATCAGTCCCGCTATCAGTTCGGTTTCTGTCATGATCAATTAATTTAGTCTTACATCTATATATACGCAGTTTATGCCCGAAACATTGCAATCACGCGAAAAAAAATCCAAACTTTTTTATTCGCCATCCATTTTTCACCAATTTACGACGAAAAAACGGCGGTGCTCCTCAGTCCGAGAAGTGCCGCCGCTCTCATGTAGAGTTGTACCTCATGCGGAGGGTTAGAGTCAGATGCTTGGCGCGAAGCGAAGCAGGCACCTGACAACCTCTGTGCCGTCGCTGCGACAGATGCGCACGCTGTACTCGCTGTCGCCCGTCTGTTCACGATAGAACGAGAGACGGTCGCCCTGGTGGGCTTCAGCCACGTAGGCAATCTCCAGGCGACGGATCTGATGCTCACGATACCACGTCAAGTCCCAGAGGTCAACGACGTGCTCGATATACTTCACGGAATTGATGTGACCGTTGATATCCACATCATTATAATAGGTGTCGATGGTGCGCACGAGCTCAGCCTCGTTGCTCATCTTCACACGCCCGCCCTTGGCTATGGGACACTCCTTGTCCTTGTCAATCCACTCGTTGATGGCCCCGTCGTGAATGGCGAGGATGTCGGTGGGCTGGCGCGTCTCGGTGTCGATCATGGCCCAGACGCTGCGTCCGTAGCCGTAGTTGCGCCCGTCTTCACCCACGACGTGGAAGTTGCGCTGGGTGAAGTAGCGCATGGCGCTCTCCACCCATGTCTCTACGTAGAACTTGTCGTACTGACGAGGCATCTGCTCCATCTCGATGGCGAGGCGCGAGAGCACCCACGTTTTCTTTATGGTGTTCAGATATTTCATGCCGAAGCCACGGTCGGAGGAGTGGAAGTCGGCTGCGTTGAGCATGTGATTGCCCAGATGTCCCATCATCAGCTGACCTTGGAAGTCGCAATGAAAGGGTTCGGCGAGAAACAAGTATTTTCCAATTTTATCCATGTTGCGTGTTAGTTATTTCCCCTTCAGCGGCAAGCGTCTTGCTGCTGGACGGGTCGTTTGAGGGAATGTTGGGGATGTCTTCAAGTTTGATGTCCTGCAGGCCTCTCAGATACTGCATGCGCATTTCCACCGCCTTGAGCCACTCCTCGCTGAGGAGCGCCCCTACGGGCAGGTCGATCTTCCAGTTGCCCTGTGCCTCCAGGCGGTCAACCATCACGCCGAGGTTCAGGTTTTGCAGGCTCTCGGCAGGCACATAGCGGGAGGCCTCGCCCTTCTCGTCGGACGACACCTCGATGACGAGTCGCGCCTCAATGAGATTGTAGAGCAGGTCGTTGACGATGCGAATTGGAATCTTGGTCTCCTCACGCAGGTCATCGGTGGTAGGAGCCTTGCGGCCATCGGCAAAGCTGCGGCAGATGCGCGACATGAGGATGGCGGAAAGCATGATCTGATAGCGATGGCTCAGGTCGGAGGTCATCGTGTTGTAGTCGTAATAGTCGAGATTCTGGCTGGTGTAGCTCAGCTCAGCGCCAAAGAGGCAGATGGTCCATGAAATCTGCACCCACAGCATGAACAGCGGCAGGGCGGCAAACGAACCGTAGATGGCATTGTAAGAGGTCATCCATATCTGTGAATGGATATAGAAGAACTGGAGCCATTGCATGGCGATGCCTGAGAGGATGCCCGGCACGATGGCGTTCTTGACCTTCACATGGGTGTTGGGCATGAACACGAAGAGCGCTATGAACAGCGCCGACATCAGCACATAGGGCGACAGCTCCACCAGGAAGGTCACAAACGAGCCCAGCAGCTCGAAGTCGGGCATCGACGAGGCAATCGTGGCGACGAAGATGCTCAGACCCGACGAGATGACGATCAGGATGGGGAACATGAAGAACATGGCCAGATAGTCGGTGAAGGTGCGGAAGATGCTGCGCGGCTTCTTCACCTGCCAGATCTCATTGAACGCCTGTTCGATATTGCTCACCAGCATGAGCACGGTGTAGAGCATGAACACCAGACCCACGCCGAGGAAGATGCCGCTCTTCGTGTGGACGAGGTAGCTGTTGACCCACCCGATGATGGCCTCGGCTGCCAGCGGTTGCGAAGCGAAGGTTTCGCGGAACCACACCTCTATATATTTATTGAAGCCGAAACCACGGGCAATGGCGAAGACCACGGCCAGAATGGGTACGATGGAGAGCAGGGTGCTATAGGTGAGCGCAGCCGCCTTGTTGAACACGCGCTTGGTGGTGAAGAAGCGGATGGCGAGATAGAGCACCTTAATAATCTCATACCACAGGTTGCGCACGGGCGACAGGGCATCTGAATCAATGCGCCAGATGTCCTCCTGTAGGAAATGTATGAGCCGTTTTATATTCATCACTAAAAAAATGAAAGCATTGCTCCTGTAAGCCGGGTTCTGTACTGGCCGAGGCCAGCGCCTGCCATTTATCTACTACGCACGTCGCCATGCGTCTCTAGCGTTCTACCCTCCATCGCAGGCCTTGCGGCCACTTGGGCGGGCAACCCTCTCTTTTGCTCGATGGTTTACATGAACTTGCATCCTCCAGACGGAACAGCCCGACGATCACCCGCCGGCTGGTGGTCTCTTACACCACCTTCTCACCCTTACCTCCTGTGACGGAGGCGGTCATTCTCTTCTCCCGTATCCAACTGTCGCCAACTGCTTCTACTTTCAGAAGTGGAGCGCCCTGTGCTGCCCGGACTTTCCTCCCGTCGCTTCCTTTCATTCTCCACTAGGGGAAAAGAGGTCAAGCAACCAGCGGCAGGCCGGAGCAGTGCTTTCGAAGTGCAAAGGTACTTGTTTTTTGTCAATCGACAAAATTTCGATAGGCTTTTTTCAATCGTCGGACGGCTCGGTCGCGAATCTGGCGCACGCGTTCGCGTTTCAGCTGCATCTCGTCGGCAATCTCCTGCATGGTCAGCCGCTCCTGTCCCAGACCGAAATAGGCGTTCACCACCCTACTCTCGCGCTCGTTCAGCGAGCGCAAGGCCCGTTCGACGGCAGCCTCCACGCTGGCGTTATAGACCCGCTCGTCGGTCTGAGGCACATTGCCGTCGGCCAGCACGGAGAGCAGACTCACATTGGCGCGTCCGCTCAACGGCGCATCGACAGAACGCGTCTGCCCGTCGGCCTTGCTCTCCACGCGCTGCTCATCGCTCTCCATCTTCAGCGCCTTCTCTATCTGCTGGCGCACGAAGACCACCGCATAGTTGACGAAGCGCAGACCGCGCTCACCGTCGAACTTGGCCGCAGCCTTCATGAGTCCGATGTTGCCTTCACTCACGAGGTCTTCCATGTCGAGGCCCTTGCCCTGATACTGGCGGGCAATGGCAACGACAAAGCGCAGGTTGGCTTCGACCAACTTGTTCAGCGCCCGTTGGTCGCCAGCCTTGATGCGAGCCGAGAGCGCTTTCTCCTGCTCTTCCGTCAGAAGCTGTTCGCGCCCTATCTCGTCGAGGTATTTGTTCAGAATGCTATAATCTTCCATGATCACTCAAAAAAGCTCCCTCAGCTTAATCGCTGATGGCTTTCAGCAACTGCACGATGCTCTTGCGGTCAGTCCAGCTGAAGTCTGGCAGGGCGATGATAGACTTGTAGATGTGGCGTTTCTCCTTGGGCAGGCGATTCCATATCTCGCGCTCATGAACACGGAAGATCTTGCCTTTATAACGATAGTAATAGATGCGGATGACGGGCAGCTGACTGCCTATCTCGTTGTCAATATCAATGGTCGTATAGGAAGTCATGTTGTTGCTGAAGTCGAGATTGGTGATGTTCTTGTTGTTCTTCAGCAGCTGCTCATAGGCAGGAATGTCGATGAGCGTGGTACAGAAGAGCTGATTGTCGCCGATGGTGTCGAGACACTCGGCCAACTTCTTTTCTATCTTCAAAAACGAGTGGCCGTCCATCTCCACAGCCAGCACATTGTCCATGTTGGCCTCCATCGTGTAGGTGCCGCTCAGATATAAAAGGGCTGCATTCTTCAGGCTGACGTTGGTCAGCGAATGGTTCACATTGCCTGATGCCAGATGGATGATGGCGGGCTTGAACTCGTTCAACAAGGTCAGTTTCGTAGTTACTTCCTGCGCCCAACCCATGTTCAGGCTGAGTGCTGTGCAGAGAGTCAATATCAATTTTTTCATCGCTATTACTATGCTAAAATAAAATTATAATTTTATGATTTGACGAATCTTTTCGTAAAAGGTTTATTTTCCCGTACCTATTTATTATTTCCACGCGGCGCCCTCACGCAGCACAAACGTTACTTTCGACTTTTTGGGCAGTTGCGGTTTCTCCCACGTACCCCCCAGAATCTGGACGACGGTAGGCTTGGAAGGATCAACCGAGAGCATGGCCTCGCTGAGACTGAGAAACTGTCCGCGACCTCGCCGGTCAACCGTGATGTCGGCATCGGTACGGTACTTACTGAGCAGAGGCACCTCGTCGCAAAGGGCGTCGGCCAGCAGGCGAGCCACCTCATGGGCCCCATAGACGTTGTAGTGGGTGTTGTCCTGACGGCCTTTGGGCACGCTGGGCTCTTCGCCGGGCTTGAACCACATGTGCAGTTTCTTGGAAGCTTCGGTGCCCAGTCCCTGCTCCAGATCGTGAGTGATCTGGTTGGCATCGACGAAGTGGCAGTTCATCCTACGGGCCACATCGCGCGGAGCCACCCGATAGAGTCCGTGGGTGTCGATGAGCGAGTCGCCCTCCACCATCTTCACGCCATCCATGAAGGTGGTCGTGCGCAGTTTCTCATCATCATCGTTCTCAGGAGCGTTCACGAAGAAGTTGCGGCGCACCACACAGTTCATCAGCACGGGAATGCCGCCGTGCTCACGCGTCTCACGCACGAACTTGGCCAGATTATAGTCGAAGGTCGAGCCTGGGTCGGTATGGCGGTCGGCCTTGGGTTTCTCGTCGTTATGGCCGAACTGAATGATGACATAGTCGCCTGGCTTCATCAGCTCCAGCACCTTGTCCCAGCGTCCTTCGTCGATGAAACTTTTCGACGAGCGCCCGTTGACGGCATGGTTGTCCACCACGATATGGTCATCGAAGAAACACGCCAGCGCCATCGCCCATCCGCGCTCTTTCTTGCCGCCTGAGATGTCTTTATTGGCTGCCGTCGAGTCGCCAATCACGAAGATCGTTGTACTCTTCTCCTGCTTTGCAGCCGACAAGAACATCAGCATGACTGAGGCCATCGCTATGATTCTGCTTAATCTTGAATTCATCTTGTGTATATATGGATTTGACACTTAGTCACCTATTCGGGGTGCAAAATTACGTAAAAAATAAAACTTTCAGACAGTTCTACAAGCAAAAATCACATTTTCGGATAACATTTTTTATAATTTTTGGCATTTTTCTCGTTTTTTCGTACCTTTGACTTCGTCGAAGGTACTTTCGTTCGGAAAAGCTCAAAGAAAATTTGGCTTTTCGCTCACTTATTCGTACCTTTGCACAATCATTTCCCAAACTACTCAAAAACGAATCAACACTAACATGACAAAAGGACAGGTATTCCAAGAAGAGAACGAGAGTTACACCATGATAGAGGCCATTCAGGAGGCGCAACGCTGCCTGCAATGCAAGGTGCCTCAATGCAAGAAAGGTTGCCCCATCAGCAACGACATCCCCGACTGGATTCACGAGTTGAAGAAGGGCAACCTGGGCAACGCCATCAGTATCATCCGCTCCAAGAGCAATCTGCCAGCCGTTTGCGGACGCGTGTGTGCTCACGAGAAGCAATGTGAGGGCAGCTGTGTGCTGGGCAAGAAAGGCCAGCCGGTGAACATCGGCAAGCTGGAGCGCTTCGTGGCCGACTTCGATTCGGAGAACCAGCTGACGCATGAAGACATTGCAGAGAAGAAGCAGGGTCGTGTGGCCGTCATTGGCGCAGGCCCTTCTGGCATCACCGTAGCCGGCGACCTGTCGCGCATGGGTTTTGCCGTAGAGATCTTCGAGATGGAAGCCCAGTGTGGCGGTGTGCTGCGCTATGGCATTCCTGAATATCGCCTACCCAAGGAGGTGGTGGCCCGCGAGATCCGCTACATCGAGAAGATGGGCGTGGTGATTCACCGCAAGACACATGTGGGCTATGACATCACGGTCGATAGCCTGTTTGAGCAGGGCTTCGATGCGGTGTTCATCGGCACAGGTCTTGGCAAGCCCCGTTCGCTGGAGATTCCTATCTGGCAGAACGGCCGCTGCATATCGGAGGGTGAGCACCCCGTTCGCTGTGCCGACCTGAAACGCATACGCATGGCAGCCCACTTCCTGCGCCGGGTGGAGCTCATCTCTGAGGGCTTCATGAATCCTGAAGAGACCCATGTAGATAAAGGTGCACGCGTGTGGATCATCGGATGCGGCAACACGGCAATGGATGCCTCGCGCACAGCCCTACGCATTGGAGCCAAGAGCGTCAACGTCATCTACAACCGAGGCATCGACACGATGTCTGCCCTTCATGCCGAATACGATGATGCTGTCAAGGAGGGTGTGCAGTTCAACTGGTGGAGCCAGATCGTAGAGATTCACGTAGATGAGAATCTCGACATCACCGAGATTGTGCTTGAGACCACAGAGCCCGACAAGGAGCCAACGCGCCAGACGCTGCCTGCCGACAATGTGATCATGGCTATCGGCGCTACACCCAACACGAAAATCGTGCGCACCACATCCGGTCTTGAAAATGATGACCGCAAGTTCCTCATCACGCGCGAAATACCCTACGGCATGACCACACGCCGAGGTGTCTTTGCCGGTGGTGATGTGGCCAACCGTCAGGCCACCGTCGTTCACGCCATGCAGGATGCGAAGCACGTGGCTGAGGGCATAGCCCAGTACGTGAAGGCGGTCAAATTGATGGAAGCGATCTCATGAAGCAATGAAGGAAAGCTGTCAGACACGACGCATGTTTGGGCACGACAACCCCCGCCGCTTCATGATGCGCCGTGAATATCCGAATCTGTTTCAGCGCAGCCTCTGTATCGTCATTGATGGCGTGCGCTACAGCGCCTTCGGTAATTTGCTTCTGCTCCGCCAACCAGAAAAGCATCAAGTGTTCTTTCATCGGCGCACAGATGGCATTCCCACCGAACAAACCAGCTTCTGGGAAACAGAACGCCATCGTCTGATATCGGCAGCAGAAAGTGGCGATGTGCTAGTCACCCCCGGTATATCAGAATGTGAAAAACGGATAAAGAACATAGCTTTAGAGCAAGGATTGCGATTAATACATGTCCAGTCGGAGCCAATCGGTCAATACTGGAAACCTGAGCGTAGCCGTTTTGAAGCCTGCGCCACTGGTTCGCTACTCATTCTTGCCCCATGGCCTGAAGACATGCCTTCATTCGCAAGTACTTACGACCGTTTTCATTACCTCAATCATCTTGCTGAAGCTATCTGCGCCATTAGCCATACGACAAGCGTAGCTGTACAAGGCCTATGTCCTGAGCACGGTGGATCCAATACTTCCAAATAAAAAGAAGAAAAGCTTGGAAGATAATCGAAAAAATGCCTAGTCTTGTAGCAGATCAAGACACGCTCAGCCATTCTTTGCAGAGCAAAGCGGCAGAGCCGAGCGTGAACAAGCTCGATGGCGTTCGCTTATCGCCTCACTTTAAGTTGACGGAGTTTCTTAATCTGAAAAAGTATGCAGAGAACGTCCCCACGATGCAGCACGTGGTGAACATGACCTATGGCTGCCTGATGCTCTTGGAGCCAGCACGCCTACTGGTCGGCCCCATTATCATCAACTCTGGTTATCGCAACCCTCGCGTGAACTCCCTCGTCGGAGGTGTCAAGAACTCTCAGCACCTCATCGGCCAAGCTGCCGACATCCGTCCCAAGGATCCTCAGCAGTTCCAGCGTCTGGTCGATTTCTTAAAGTCCCACGACCTGACCGACCAGCTCCTCACTGGCAATGGTTGGCTCCACCTCTCCTGGTGTCCTTTCAGCCCACCTCGGCATTATGTCAGGATTGGGTACTACAAATAACAAAAGTGTACAACGGAGTCGGTTCTTTCAGTCGCTTCGCTTGGTGAAAGCGAGCAAGCTCGAGCGCCGCTGTGCACTTCGTTCTTGATTGTCTCTTATATTTGGCGATATTAGGGAGACAAGAATCTAAAAGTGGATATTCTTTGACCTGAAGGTGCAAAGCGACCAAGGTCGATTACATCCTATATGTCCTTTTCTACAATTTCATTCCTTGCCCATAGGCATCTGAGGTTTTAAAGGGTTACACATTCTATTATATTTGCTGGATTATTTCATCCAAGCCAATAACATCGATTTTGGGAAAGTCCACTCTCTTCAGCACATCAAAGTGATTATCATCTGTAACCACAAATCTTGCATTACATGCTACAGCACAATCTACAAACTTGTCGTCATCAGGGTCAGCTTCGATAAGGTGGAAACGATAATAAGGCGTTACAAACAATGTGTACGGATTATTCGAAATTACGCCAAGGGCAGCCTCTGCAAACTCTGGGCTCGTGTAACGTTCCAATATCTCAGCATATTCGCTAAGGATTTCCGTAGATACGCACATAACATTCCTTCCGTCGAGGAATGACAACCACAAGTCGTGGTATCTGCTCCGACGGGAAATGCACTGTATCAGGCTGTTTGTATCAACAACAAGTCTTGCCATCGCCTCTTGAATTTATTTGGCATGTAGATCCTTATGGCGAAGTTCGTCCAGCTTTTCTTGATTCAGAATGCCTTCATCCCATAGCCGGTCTGCCTCTGCATCAAGACGAGACTGGAAATGTCGTGTAAGCACCGTCTGAATTTCACGGGCGTACTCCTCGCTGTTGTTGAATGCGAACAATTTCAGCAAGTGCATTTGTGTAGGGTTCAATGTAGCTGTTTCCATATCGATAAATACTATTTTCGCTGGCAAAGATATGAAATTATTCCAATACTTCCAAATAAAAAGTGGGAAAAGTAGAATTTCCCACCTTCCAGCCCCAATCACAAATACACTCACCTGTCATCCAATCCCCGACCATTATCGCTGGATAAGGCAAGGTTATTTGGGGTGCGAAAAATATTTAAGAAAAACTTGAAAAAAGTTGCTTAAATATTTGTGTATATGGAATTTATTTCGTACCTTTGCAATGTATTTAAGAGTGTAGAGTTTAGAGTGTAGAATGTAGAGTTCTTGCGTCCCTCTGGTAGCAAGCGTCCTTCGGCCGAGCGTACTACCGCTGCAGAGGTATAACAACCAACACCTAACACCTAACACCCAACACCCAACACCCAATAACGCGGGAATCGGCCACCCGATGTAGCTGGCCGAAGGAGTTTCTAATACCATAAAAAACACATTAAACGGTATGATTGAACTTTATCTTTCAAAGGTTACCGAGACC
>JAEEGL013913124.1_pt1 | contig 12288 bp, 10 predicted proteins | sample 9134231 | NCBI WGS metagenome assembly JAEEGL01 (sample SAMN16246548, study PRJNA631951) | gut metagenome | biome: gut microbiome; feature: rumen; material: fiber-attached | host: Bos | place: Iran: Karaj | collected 2018-10 | reverse complement strand
ATGCCGACCGCTTCGGCAAAAAAATTGTCGATCACGCCCTTGTAGATTCCGTATCCAAGCGCCGAAAAGACGATGGAAACGAGGAACAGTTTATAGGGCGAATCGGCGCGAAACGCCTGAAGGCGTTCGGTTTTGCCTGTCTTATCTGTCGGTCTGAAAATCATTTAAAGTACTTGTCAAGTATTTTGGAATCGAACGGTTTTTCTTCTTCCGGAGTCTCCGTGTTCAAAGGAACCTCTTTCAATTCTTCAAGATTGCGCGTGGTCAACGCAAACTTTTTTACAGGACCTTTTTCAGGATCGATCTCGTAGATATTGACGCCACCCCAAACTTCCGCTTTTTGCATGGGATTGTTCCGATAATAACAATGCCTAAAAGAGTAAGAAGTTACCAAAGTGGTTCCTGAGATAGCGTAATCGACGACAGGAATGTAATTAGTAAATTCGTAGTAAGATTTATGACCGAGGCTCTTAGATAATCGAGTATTATAATCATAACGATAATAATCGCTTACTAATTGACATGTTGTCGGATCTGCGTCTTCAACGATCCAATCGGGTTCGACGACGCGAAATTGTTCGTCTGGCGAGGGCTTTGCAAGCGCAAATCGCTCGCGTTTGCCGCGCCATTCAAGCGTATAAACAAACGGTTTTTGAATACAAGGCAAATCCTCGCTCAGGTTCGCATGAACTAACAATCCTTGATTGTATTCACAGCCTTCATCATTCAACCTAAACAGTAACCCACCATGTCCAAAGACCGTATGTTGAAACATTATTCTGTTTTCATGAAAAATAACGTTATCAACGTCAACTAGAGGGTAGATACGTTCGTCATTCCAAAGGTTTTGAGGGATTAGTTTTCTAAAGGAACAGACATATTCCCAATGATCATTATTTGAACGATAAAGCAAATAGTCGACTGTACAACCCAATTTAGCTCCGGGAACCTTCTGCGTTCTCCTCACAAACAACAAGTCTCTGGCGACAAAGAAACGGTCGCCAAACATAGAGCTCTTTTCGTCTTCCGAACAGTTACAGTCGTTTAGATTAATTTTCTGAAAGAGCCTGGGTTTGTCACCTGTCAGATCAAAACATTTAACGACCCCAATAGCAACTCCTTTTTTTTCGCACGGATCGCTCACTAATAACTGATCAGAATCTGTTAAACCAACGCATGTTGCGCAAACAAACGATTCTTTAGAATCTAACGAGTAGTAATAGCTCCACCTCCCGTCGACTTTCTTGAATATTATCGCTTTTCCCCGATAATCCCTCATATTTCCATTAAAATTTTCCGCCGACGTCTTTCGAATTGTTAAGACGAGCCAACGATCGTTGTAAGCAAGCCAGTTTTTTGCGAAACAACCGTGCAGTCTGTCAATTCCATCTAAGTGAAGAGTGTACTGCTTAGAAAAACCGTCTTTTAAATAAGGAGTCAAATCAATAATTTGAGATTTACGCCATTGTCCGTTTTGTTTCTCAAAATAATAGATTTTACCTTCCGGGAGATAACGAGAACTTGCTAAAACAATGGCGTCGTTCTCTCTACAAAACGGTTGTAATTCGTCTCTCAAACGTTCAGGATGCTTAGAAGGATCACTACAGCCTGTCAGACTTACCAAAAGAACGACTACTGCAATTAATACCCTTTTCATATCGTTTCCCCGAATCGTCTGGACTCAGAACTGTTGAGTCGATTCACCAATCGTTTTTTTACGGGCGCGCAAACGTTATTTGTCTCTCAGCGCCAACGTCAGCAACAGTCTTCGGACGTCGTCGGCCAATTTCGCGTCGTCGACGACGTCGATCGCGGCGCGGAATTCGCGTTCGGCGTCTTCTCTTCTGCCGACGCATAAGTAGGTCTTTCCCAATTCGACGCGCAGAGCGGGATCCCGCGGTCTGAGAACGAGCGCCTCGTTGAGGTAGTCAAGCGCGGCGACATGGTTTCCAAGCGCCGCGAACGTCTTGCCCAGTTCGATTTTAGCGTCAACGTAATCTTCGTCAAGTTCGAGCGCGGAATAGAACCGTTCCCGCGCGGCGGAATAGTCGCCAAGCAGGAAGAGCAGTTTGCCGAGCCGGTAGCAGACGTCGGGCTCGTGCCCCCCCGCGAGCGCGGCGGCGCGATAGACAAGCTCCGCCTCTTCCCAGTATCCTTCGCGTTCCAGCCGCCAAGCGTTTTGACAGAGCCGAACGATTTTTTGCGCCGTTGGAACAGAGTCCGGCGTTTCCAGAAGTTCGGCGGGTTCCGTCGGCGCGTCTTCTCCAAACAGGTCGAGAAACGCGGGGCGTCCCGACGCGTCGGTCGACGCTTTGTTCCACGCTGCAAGTCGTTCGGCCAGCGCGATTTGCTCTTCTTCTTCGGAAAGCTGCGCCGACGTCGGCGTTTCGAACGATCCGTCGGTTGGAAACGCCGTAAAGTCGAATCGGCGTTGCCCGCGCGCGTCGATCGGCCCCGACGCTCCGAGGTACAGCACGTCGCGACCGTCGCTCGAAAGGGTCGTTTTTAGGACGATTTCCGCAAGACTGGACGCTTGCGCCGCGGCGGACTCCTCGTAAAACGCGAACAGGCGTTTGGCGACGAAGTCCTCGGAAAGACCCGTCGAACACAGAAACGCAAGTCTTTTGGCGACAAGGGCCTCGCGCGTCGAAAAGAGCGGAAGTCGAGACGCGACGTCTATTGGAACGAGCAGTCCGCGCTTATGCCAGCGACGAATCGTCGCGACGGAGACGCCGGAGAGTTCCGCGACCGCCGCCGGCGTGTGTTTGGGCGACTCGACGGGACGGGCGCCGTTTTCGTCCGTTTCGGCGGCGCGTTTGGCCGCGCGCCTGAAAAACTCCCTTTCCGAAAGGACTTCAAGGTTGCCCGATTCAAAAGGTTCTCGCGAGACGTCGTCGAATTCGTCCGCAAGTCGCGCGCGGGTTTGCGCCAACGGCTCGCCTTCTCCCAAAACGACCAGATCGGGCGAGTCGTTCAGAGCAGAGGCGACGCGATAACCCGCCTCGCGCGCGGCGCTTTCCGCTTCGCGTTTCGTCGCGGAAAAGAGCGTTCCGTAAAAGTAGACGCTTAACTTTTTCATCGTTTTGGGGATTGTCGACGGCGTTGGGTTCTTTTCATAAAACGCGTAAAATCGCCGTTCAATCAGTAAAATTTTATTTTTAGGTTGACTTATGTAAATAAGTCGATAATATCACAGTAACGGCGTTCAACGCTTCGCGCGATATTGTTGAAATTGTGGACGTTCGCATTCGACGCCGCAGGGCGTCGTCGATTATACCGCAGTTTTTTCCCTTAAGTGGAAATTTTTATAAAAAACTTGTTTTTGCATTAACGCCGTGTTAAAATAGGCGAAACAAGCGCCTGTCGGTAAAATAATCTTGACAATTCAAGGCGATTTTACCAACATATAAAGAGAAGAAGCGAAGTCGATTTAAGAAAGCGCGCCGTTGGGAGACGAAGCGGCGCGCGTTGTTTTTAAATCGGCCCGACTTATGTTACGAAGAATCGATCAGGGAGACGGGATATGGAGAAGCCGAATCAAGACTGGAAGGCTCGAGTCGAAGAGTTGGCGCATACTCGGTTAAGCGACTGTTATCAATGCGGAAAGTGCACGGCGGGTTGTCCGCGCGGGGCGTTCATGGACATGCCGCCGACGCGATTGATGCGCGCCGCGCAAATCGGAGAAATCAAACGGGCCGCTCAAGCCGACTCTATTTGGCGATGTCTTTCGTGTCTGACGTGCTCCGCGCGCTGTCCGAAGTCGGTCAACGTTTCCGGCGTGGTCGACGCGTTGCGTCAAATCTCTGTCGAGACTAATTCTACGTCTCCCAAATCCGCGAAGATCGTCGGGTTCCAAAAAGCGTTTCTGCGAAACGTGCGCCGCAACGGCCGCACCAACGAAGTGGAAATGGCGACGGACTTTGAAGCGCGATATTTCTTCCGCCGCTTCGACGTCATGAACGTGATCAATACGGGCATGCTCGGGCCTAAGATGCTCGCTCGCGGCAAGATGCATTTTGCTCTTGGTTCTCCGGTCAAAGACAAAGAGCTTGTCAAACGAATATTCGCTAAGTGCGGCGTCGAACTGTAACGTCGTAGTTCGTTCGAAGGAGCGATCGGCTTGTCGCCTCGCTCCTTTTGCCTCTTCTAACGCTTGAGTCGTTAGAGGCGTCGTAAGTGTCTTCTTGTTCCGATCGGCGTTTTTTACGCGAGTCGCGTCGTTCGGACGTCTGCTACGGGAAGGATAGTTTAGGAAATGAATATCGGATATTATCCCGGTTGCGCGTTGCACGGTTCTTCCGCCGACTATGAAACTTCGGTCCGCGCCTGTTTAAAGGCGTTGGACGTTCAACTGGACGAACTTGACGACTGGATTTGCTGCGGAGCCACCGCCGCGCACTCGATCAATCATAAATTGTCGGTCGCTCTTCCGGCGCGCAACCTTGGGATCGCGGAAAAGATGAGCCTCAAACAGGTCTTCGCGCCGTGCCCGATGTGCTCGATGGAGCTCAAAAAAGCGAGCGACGAACTTCAGGCGGACGCCGCGTTTCGTAAAGAAATGGAAGAAATCGTCGAAACGCCTGTGAGCGGCGCGGTCGACGTCTGGAACCTTATTCAGGTCTTCCAGGCGGTCGGATACGACGCGATCGCCGAAAAAACGGTCGGCAAACTCGAAGCGTTCAAGCCCGCGTGCTATTACGGGTGTCTGCTGACCAGACCGCCGAAGACGCTCAAATTCGACGATCCTGAAGACCCGACGTCGATGGAAGAACTTCTGACGAAGCTCGGCGCCGCGCCGGTCGACTGGAATTGCAAGACGCTCTGTTGCGGCGCGGGATTGACGCTCTGCGACGAGACCGCCGTCGCGCAGCAGACGCAGAAGATTTTGCAAGACGCGCTCGATCACGGCGCCAACTGCGTCGTCGTCGCGTGCCCTATGTGCCAGGTGAATCTTGACATGCGTCAGGCGGACGCGAAAAAGCTCGGGCTGTCCAAGGACGTTCCGATCTTCTATCTTTCCGACCTCGTCGCGATGGCGCTTGGAATCGGCGCGAAGGATCTCGATATCGACAAACGTTACGTCGCCGTTCCCGACGAATTGAAAAAGGCGTGATCTTTACGGCGTCGCCAACCTTAAAAGGAAACGAAAATCATGACGAGAAACAACGAATCTTTCAGTTGCGATCGACGCTCTTTCTTCCGCTCGGCGACCGCCGCCGCGATCGGCGCGACCGTCGGCGCCGGGTTTAACGCGTCGGCCCAGGCTCAGGACGCGCCGGAGAAATCGGGCGCGCGGCGCGGCAACTTGATTTCCGCGTCGAGTTATTGCTATTGGCATTTCGATCAGGACGTTTCCGCGCCGATGGATCAATGCCTTCGCAAAACCGCCGAACTCGGCTTCGACGCGTTTGAAGTCCTCGAACAACAGCTCGATCGCACGGACGCGGCGTATTATCATCAGTTGCGTCGGGAAGCGTTTTTGTGCGGGATTCCGCTTTGCTGCATGTCGACGCACCAGACGTTCGTCCGTCCCAGCGCCGACGAGCGTAAGAGAAACGTCGAGAAGACGAAGCGCAGTATCGACGTCGCCAACGAAATGGGCATACCGACGTTGCGCGTCAACACCGGACGTTGGGATTCCTGGGGTTCGTTCGACGCGCTCATGGAGCATCGCGGAATCGAAAAGCCGCTCGACGGGTATACCGACGACGACGCGTTCGGCTGGTGCATAGCCGCGTTTGAAGAGCTCGTTCCTTACGCGGAATCGCGCGGGGTAATGCTCTGCCTTGAGAATCATTGGGGCATGGCGCGCACCGCCGCCGGAATGATTCGCATTCTCGACGCGGTCGACTCCCCCTGGCTGGGTTGCATGGTCGACACCGGCAACTTCCTCGACGACACGATGGAACAAATTGAAGCGTTAATGCCGCGCGCGAATTTCGTACAGGCGAAGACCTATTACGGCGGCGGCGTTTGGTACGAGCTGCCCCTTGACTACGCCAAAATCGGCGATCTCTTCCGAAAATATAACTATCGCGGGTACGTGTCCCTCGAATTTGAAGGGCGCGAAAGTCCCGACACCGCCGTTCCGAAGAGCTTGGCCCTCCTTCGTGAAAACCTTTATTTCTAACCCACCTTTTAAATTGAGGCTTTCCCGTTCGAGGCCTTTTGGAAGCGGGCAAAATAATGAAACGATTACTGTACGGAATTTGCGCCGTCGCTTTTTGCGCGGCGTCGTGTTTATGCTTTTCGCAGGAGAACGATCAAAACGCGAAAAACGAAGAAGGAAAAGAAATTGTCAAGATCGAGAAGGATCTTCCTTCCGGCGGAAAGATTCTCTTCCAGAAAGTAGGGCAGGAAGCGGCGTTCGCCACGCTTGACGTCGACGGCAAAAAAGTCGAGATCGACGCGTTCGAACCGATTTCGCGTTTCCCCGAAGAAGCGCGCCCGATCGTCGAAGAAGTCTGGAACCAACTTGGCGAGATTCCGAAAAAGACGATTAAAGTCGAGATCGACGTCGCCGAAGCGCCCGACGCCGAAGAATGGGCCGAGCGCGCGAAGAGCCGCGTCCTCTACTGGTATCCAAAAGTCGTCGCGATGCTCGACGGCGAAGAAGCCGTCGACAAGATCCCTGAAGATTTCACGATCAAATTGATCTTCAAAGATATGGACGGCGTCGCGTACGCCGCCGGTCGCTCGATCACCGTGTCGAGCCGCTACATCAAGCGCAATCCCCTCGATTTCGGCCTGGTCGTTCACGAAACGACGCACGTCGCGCAGGCTTATCCGCGCGTTCGCGAAGTTTGGGCGATGGAAGGCGAGACCGACTACATTCGCTACTTTATCACCGAAGCGCGTTCGAAGAACCATTGGCGCGTCGATCCGGAACGCTCGAAGTACACCGACAGTTACGGTATTACCGCGAGCTATTACGACTGGATCGTCCGCAACGTCGACGCCGACTTCATCAAGAAGATTCACGGCGTTTTCCGTTCGCGCGGCAGCGTCGAGAAATTTGTCGTTGAAGAATACGGGAAGTCGTGCCAGGAGCTTTGGGACGAATTCATTAAAAGTTTAGACAACCAAACGAGACAAAATTAAATGGCTAAGATTGGCGTTTTTACATGTTGGTGCGGCGAGAATATCGCTCGTAACGTCGACGTTGAAGCGGTTTCCGAAGCGATTTCGAAACTTCCGGGCGTCGTCTGCAGTATGAACTACAAGTACATGTGCAGCGAACCGGGCCAATCGTTGATCGCTACGCAAATCAAAGAGCTCGGGCTGACCGGGGTCGTCGTCGCAAGCTGCTCTCCTCACATGCACCTCAAGACGTTCCGCAAGACCGCAGAGCTTGCGGGCGTCAATCCGTATCTCGTCGAGATGGCGAACATTCGGGAGCAATGCTCCTGGGTTCACAGCAACAAGGAAGTCGCGACGGCCAAAGCGATCGAATTGATCGGCATGGCGGTCGCGAAAGTGCGACGCAACGCCGCTCTTGAGCCGATTAAGGTGCCCGTTACCAAACGCGCGATGGTTATCGGCGCGGGCGTGGCGGGTATTCAGGCGGCGCTCGACCTGGCGGCTGGAGGCGTCGAGGTGATTCTCGTCGAACGCGAACCGTCCGTCGGCGGCAAAATGGCGGGGCTGTCCGAAACGTTCCCGACCCTCGACTGCTCGCAGTGCATTTTGACCCCGCGCATGGTCGAAGTCGGACAGCATCCGAATATCAAGTTGATGACTTATTCGGAAGTCGAAAAAGTCGACGGCTACGTCGGCAATTTCAAAGTAACGGTTCGTAAAAAGGCTCGTTACGTCGATATCGCCAAGTGCACGGGCTGCGGAACCTGTTGGAACGCCTGTCCTAAAAAGAACAAAATCCCCAACACGTTCGACTACGGGCTCGGCAATCGCGGCGCGATCTATATTCCGTTCCCGCAAGCGGTTCCCGCGCGTCCGACTATCGACGCCGACAACTGCATCCGACTGCAAAGCATGCAGAAGGGCAAGGAGTTGTGCGGCATATGCTCGAAGGGATGCGGCTCGAACGCCATTAACTTCAACGACAAAGACGAATACGTCGAATTCGACGTCGGCGCGATCGTCGTCGCCACCGGATACAAGCTCTACTCCATTGGAAAAGAGCAGGAGAATCCGAACATTCAGGGCTACGGCGAATACGGCTACGGCAAATACAAGGACGTCGTCGACTCGCTGCAATTTGAGCGCATTATCTCCGCGTCCGGGCCGACAGGCGGCGAGCCGAAGCGTCCTTCCGACGGCATGACGCCCAAGACGATCGTCTTTATCCAATGCACCGGCTCGCGCGACAACGCCAAGGGCATAACCTACTGCTCGAAGATCTGCTGCATGTACACGGCCAAGCACACCATGCTCTTCAAGCATAAGGTGCACGACGGCGCCGCGCACGTCTTCTATATGGATATTCGTTCCGGCGGCAAGATGTACGACGAATTCGTGCGTCGCGCGATCGAGCAGGACGGCGCGCAATATCATCGCGGGCGCGTCTCGAAGATCGAAGAGATTACCGTCGACGGCGTGAAGAAATACCGCTGCTACGGCGCCGACACTCTCGCCGGAACTCCGTGCGTCGTCGACGCCGACATGGTCGTCCTGGCGTGCGCCATGGTTCCGAGTACGGGCGTAAAATCTCTTGCGCAAAAACTTTCCGTCGGCTACAACGAGTACGGCTTCTTAAGCGAATCGCACCCGAAACTTCGCCCGGTCGAAACGAACGCCGCGGGCGTGTTCGTTTGCGGCGCGTGCCAGGGCCCCAAAGACATTCCGGAAACGGTCGCGCAGGCGTCCGCCGCCGCCGGCAAAGCGCTCATTATGCTGAGCCAGCCGTTCCTTACGCGCGAGCCGGAAATCGCGACCGTCGACGAAAAGCTCTGCGCCGCGTGCGGCGCGTGCGTCAAAGCGTGTCCGTACAAGGCGATCTCGATCGAAGAGATTCGCGATCGCAAGGGAAATCTCGTCAAAATGACGTCGCGCGTGAATCCGGGCTTGTGCATGGGTTGCGGCACGTGCGTCGCCGTGTGTCCGTCGAAGTCCGTCGATCTTATCGGATTTACCGACGATCAAGTGTACGCTCAGATCGAGTCGTTGCTCGACTGACCTGCGGTTAAAGCGTCGCGTTGGAGCCGCGCGTTTTCGGCTCCGACGCGTGTCATCATTAGAAAGGGGTTTTTATGAATTCCGAAACGAACAATACAGACGCTTTCGAACCGAAGATCGTTGCTTTCGTCTGTAACTGGTGCACGTACCTGGGCGCCGACCTTGCCGGCACCAACCGATTGGAGTATCCCGCGAACGTTCGAATCATTCGTCTTCCCTGCACGGGACGTATTGATTTCAACCTTGTCGTCAAAGCGTTTGAAATTGGCGCGGACGCCGTTTTGGTTTCCGGGTGCCATCCGGGCGACTGCCACTACACGGCGGGCAACTTCCACGCGCGCCGTCGCTGGAAGCTGTTCCGCGAACTGCTCGACACGGTCGGCGTCGACACGAACCGCGTCTATTTTTCGTGGATTTCCGCCGCCGAAGGCGCGAAGTTCCAAAGCCTCGTCACCGAAATCGTCGACAAGACGCGCGCCATGGGGCCTTATCAAGATTATAAGTCGATCGTCGCCGAATCCTGATCGCTTCGAAGCGCTTTTGAAGCGAAATGGAAACTGTCCACTGAAATATCAATCAACGATTATACGATAGCAAATATGGAAAACGAACTTAGAAACGCGATTCGCGAGCTTCTTGAAAAGAAAGAAATCGACGTCGCGATCGGTTACGGGCGCGTCGGCGTCGACGGAGCCGTCGGAGCCGTATTCGTTACGTCCCCCGACGACGTCGATCAGATCGTCTGGAACGACGAATGCCGTCAGAATTTGGCCGTGCACCTCACGCGACCGGAAGTCAAAGCGCTGGGAAAAATCGGGATCGTCGTCAAGCCGTGCGACGCGCGCGCCGTCGTCGTCCTGGCCAACGAAGAGCAAATCAACCTTGACGATCTCAAGATTATCGGAGTCGTTTGCGAAGGCGTGAAGACCGCCAACCCGGACGGAACGACCTCCGACGTCTTCTACCCGAAATGCGAGTCTTGCGTTCAACACGTTCCTCAAAACGTAACGACGGTCGTCGGCGACGCTTCCAAAGGCGAAGCGCTCGACGAGAAAAACGCGCTGAACGCGGAAACAGTCGGTCATCATGCGAAACTCGCCAAGTTGCGCGCGATGACGACCGAAGAGCGGTTCGCGTACTGGCGCGAACAGTTCTCGCGTTGCGTGCGTTGCTACGCGTGTCGTCAGAGCTGTCCGCTGTGCTACTGCAATCGATGCGTGGCCGACAAGAATCGTCCGGCGCGCATCGACACGTCCGCGTCGTTAAAGGGGAATTTCGCGTGGAATATCCTTCGCGCGTTCCACCTCGCGGGGCGTTGCGTCGGTTGCGGCGCGTGCGCGTCCGCGTGCCCTGCCGGGATTGAATTGGACCTGCTCAACTTGACGTTGGCCGACGCCGCGAAAGAGCATTTCGGGCACGTCGCCGGAGCCGAAATTGGCGCCGCTCCGTTGATCGGAACTTACGCCGCCGACGATAAGGAGGAATTCATCAGATGAGCCAAATCGTAACGCTTGAACAGTTAAAGCAAACGCTTGGCGCGAAAATAGCCGCCGGCGCAAAAGTCGTCGCGCCCGTTCTGGACGGCGAATTCGCCTCCTTCAAGGAAATTAGCGACGTCGAGCAGGCGAGTTTTGTTCCGCGCGTTTGCATGCAGAATTCAATCAAGGAATTCTTCTTCCCGAAACATGAGACGATCTTCACGTTTGTGCGTCAGGGCGCCGACGTCGTGTTAAACGACGCGCCCGAATTCAACGTCGAACAGATCGTCGTCGGGGCGCGTCCGTGCGACGCCGCCGCGCTGCCGGTTCTGGATCCGTTGTTCGGCTGGGATTATCAGGACAGGTTCTATCAGACGCGTCGCGAGAAGACGACGGTCGTGAGTTTCGCGTGTACGAAAACTGACGCGCACTGCTTCTGCACGGCGGTCGGCGGCTCGCCGGAAAACACCTACGGCGCCGACGCGATCCTCTTTGATCTTGGCGACGGTTCCTTCGAAGTCCGAACGATCACCGACAAAGGCAAAGCGCTCTTCGACGGCAAGACGACCGAGTCCGACAAAGTCGGGCATGCGTGCGACGCTCCTGTCGTCGACTTTGACGTCGCGAGAGTTTCCGACTGGATTCGCGCGAACTTTTCGTCCCCCGTCTGGGAAAAAGTTTCGCTTCGCTGCGTCGGTTGCGGCGCGTGCGCGTTCGTTTGTCCGACGTGCCATTGCTTCGATATCGTCGACGAAGGATCCTACAACAAAGGCAAGCGCGTTAAGAACTGGGATTCGTGCCAGGAAGCGATGTTCACGCTGCACGCGTCCGGACATAATCCGCGCGGCACGCAGGGCAAACGCCAGCGTCAGCGTCTTTCGCATAAGTTCGTAACGTATCCGGACAAATTTCATTTCTATCTTTGCACCGGCTGCGGTTCCTGCTCCCGTTCGTGCGCTCAAATGTTCGGCGTGAGGCCGTGTCTGGAAGCGCTCGACAAAGAAAGCGCGAAATCGGAACAATGACGACGATCCGGCTCGTTCCGAATCTGTTTTGAGGTTCGGAACGTCAGCCTTGACCTATTCTTGGAGAAGAAGCTAATGGAAAATATTTACAAGCCGGATCCGATGGAAGTCATCCAGGTTACGCAGGAGACGGGGGACGTCAAACGCGTGCGCATTCGCTTTAAAGATCCGGAAAAAGCGAAGAACTTTCACTTTAACGTCGGTCAATTCGGAATTTACTCCGTCTTTGGCGTCGGCGAATCCACCTTTAATATCTGCTGCTCGAACTCGCATCAGCACGAATATATCGAGTTCTGCTTCCGCAAAGTCGGGCGCGTTACCGAACGCATGTGGGACGTCGAGCCGGGCGACACGATCGGGTTCCGTGGCCCGTTTGGAAACTCCTACCCGTTGAAAGAATGGGAAGGGAAAGATATCGTGTTCGTCGCGGGCGGCATCGCGATGCCCCCGATTCGCTGCGCGATCGAATACTGCCTTGAGAATCGCGACAAATACGGCAAGATTACGATCGTGTACGGCGCGCGAACCGTCGGCGACCTGGTTTGCAAAGACGAACTTGACGAATGGGCGAAGTACCCGAACGTCAACGTCATGAAGACGGTCGACGTCGCGCCGACCGACGGCGTCGAGTGGAACGGCCGCGTCGATTT
>JAEEGL012985052.1_pt1 | contig 12288 bp, 11 predicted proteins | sample 9134231 | NCBI WGS metagenome assembly JAEEGL01 (sample SAMN16246548, study PRJNA631951) | gut metagenome | biome: gut microbiome; feature: rumen; material: fiber-attached | host: Bos | place: Iran: Karaj | collected 2018-10 | reverse complement strand
TGATAAAACATTACTAAGTCCCCTGAACAACCCGCTATATTAGTAAGAGATAATATAACTAATACTGGATAATTAACTAATATACCTATTATTAAAGTAATAACACCAATTATAACAAATGGATATAATAATGAATGTAATATATTTCTTTTATTAATTCTTTGTTTACATAAACAACATAGTATTCCTTTTTCTAAATGAACACCATAAGTAATATTTTTAAAATCTGCTCCATAAATAACATAAGCTAAACTATGTAATTGTTCATGTAATACTAAATATGGTATATATAAAAATATAACTATAGTCATACTATCTTTTAATATATTAAGGGAATTACTTCCATATAATAAATAGAAAAATAATGAACATAATACTATTAATATTAATGAAAAACCATTTAATACAATAGTATTCATCTTAAACATATAATAATATTTTTTAGTATAATTTCTTTTAGTTTTGACAGTTTTTTTCTTAGTCTTTAAATTTGTCTTTTTCATATTATCACAACCATAATAATTTTAACACACAAAAAAAAGCAAATCAATATTTGCTTTAATTCTTTAATTGTCTTTTAATGGCTTCTACCATATCAGGTTTTAATGATTTAATTAATCTCATAGCACATTCATTATTTAATGCATCTGATAAATAATTAAATATTTCATTTAATTCTTCATTAGTAAAGATATTATTATGTAGAATATCTACTATTTCTTTATGGTTATCTAACCCTTTTAACCATTCATTATATTCTCGAATAACATAATCATATGCAAATTTTCTATTATTAATTTCTTTACTAAGACCTGTTATTAGTTCTTTTGTTGTTTCACTTAAATTATCATTTTTAGCTAATTCAAATAAAATAGATATTTCTTTTTGTGTATCAAAATTCTTTATTTCGTTAAAACTAGGTAATTTAGTAGAATAATATACTGGTTCAAGTGTATTAGCATCTATTTTTATATCACCATGATTAAACCATTTTTCATTATTTTCTTCATTAATATGAATATTAGCTAAACATTTTTTAAATGAAGTATTTTTATAATTAATATTTACTATTTCTATATTATTTTCAGTTATATCTTTTTCTTCATTTCTTTTCTTTAATGTATATACAATACCAGTATGTTCACCTGTTTTAATTCTAACATTAAATAATGGTAATTGAGTATTAAGTATTTCTATTCTTAATTCTCTACCATCACTACAGTTAATTATTATTACTGAATTACTACGATAAGTTATTTTACATTTAGAACCTAATTTACTATCATTATCTAAAATTGTTTCAGAATATATTGATTTAATATCCTCAAAATCAAACAATAAATGCATAAATTTAGTTATCATAGGAATATTAAGTAATATTTCACAAGCATTTTCATTTAAATATAATTCTTCTTTTTTCATAAATTACCTCTTATATCATACTTTTATTAATCATCTACTAATTCCATCCCCTACTAGTGCACAATAAATTCTTTTACTAAATTCATCATGATATATTTTATCTAAGTTCATCTCAATTAATTTAAGTTCATCTCTAGTAAAGGACTTTTTAATTAAATTATCAATAATCATACGATGTACTTTTATCATACTTTCTGATTCTTTAACTTTACCATATCGATTAACAACTCTACAATATGGTAAAAGAGATTTTTTAAACTTTAATTTACCATACTTTAAAAAATCAATATTTTCTTTTTTAAATCTATTAGATTTATATCCATTATCTTCTTTATAATATCTCGTTACACGAAATTGAAATAATAATTTTTCAGTATCATTCAATTTATATATGATATTTAAATAGTAATTATCATGTAAACTAGCATATTCAAGAGATAACTCTCTACCATCACTACAACTTAATACATACTTACTACCTGTTTCAGCTATATCATTATTACAATCTCTTCTAATTGTATAAATTAAAGCATTCTTACTATCGTCATTTGATGCATCAAATGATATATTATTAAAAAAGCGACTTTTATAGGGATTATATAATATATCACATAATGTCAAAATTTCCTCAAAAGCAATTAGATCAACGTAATTATTTCTTGTTTCATAAAAGTATTCATCCATATTTCCCTCAATGGCTTCATATTGTAACATATACTATTCATTTTTTCAAGAAAAAAAATATCACATAGTGATATTTATTATTTACTTAAACTAAGTAATTTACCATCTTTAAAACGATAGATTAATTTATTAAGTTTACTTTCATAATTAAGTAAAGAATCTCCTTTATAATCATTTATTTCTTCATTAGTAATAACATTATATAATTTATTATCTTTTATAACACCTTCAATAGTAGTTATATTAACTCTACCATCATCTATTTTAATATCTTTTATTTCTCTTACAATATTATTATCATCTCTAATTAAAATAGATTCACTCATATAACTTTCCATTTGTTTAACATATCGAAGTTTATTATCATCATAATTAAATGTTCCTGCTTCATATTCTTCAAGAAATAACTTTTCATACATCATTTTAAAAGTAGATTCTTTAATTATATTATAATCTTCTTCTTTATCAAGAGTATTAAAATTAAATGAATTAATAGTCATATATTTTCTCATATCACTATTTAAGTTAGCTTCATAAAAATCATTAAGATAAATAGATTTATCAGTAACATAATAATCATCTATTAAACTACCATATTCTTTTTTAAGTTCATCAAGAGTTGGTTCTTTAGGTTTTTCTTCTTTTTTTTCTTCCTTCTTCTCTTCTTTCTTTTCTTCTTTATTATCTTTCTTTTCTTTTTCTTCTATAGGTGTTTCTTTATTAAAAAACTTATCAAAGAAATTATAATGATACATTACAAATAATAGAAAACCAATTATTAATAAAAGAATAACTATAAAGATATTTCTCCATACAATCTTCTTATTCTTTTCACGTATTAACTTTCTATTAGCTTTATCAAGTTCATCAATAAAGGTTTTATTAATTTGTTCATCAACATATTCCTTTAATTCATTTTTAATACTTTCAGCATCAATCTTTTTATCTAGTAAAATATTCTCTTTTGTACTAACTACTTCTAATTCATTTTTCTTTTTTCTAGCCATAATTACCTCCAAGACATATAATAACATAACCCATTATATTTGTTAAGATATTTTACAATAAAAAGAAAAAGTAGGTTTTACCTACTTTAACAATATAATGTTTCTCTATTACGATAACACTTGTTATCTGCATAATAATAACCAGCACTATCACAATCATCATGATTAGTATTTGCTACTTCATTAGTATAACATGCATTACCTACTCTATGACCTGTACAACAACGATTCCACATTGCATACATATTAACTGTTAATTTAGTTGTTTTTTCTGTAGAACCAAGTTTATTATAAGCTGCTCCGGCAGCATATGTTTGACCAGTTGTTGATGTTTCTGCCCAATTCTTAAATCCATAACCACTCTTAGTAAATGAACTATTTTTAAGTGTCATTGCATATGAACCTAATTTAGATCCAGAATTAACAGTTCCATCTGGACTACCAATACCAGAATTATAATATTGAATAAGTGTTGAATCAGTTGTCGTACCAGAACCAGTATTAGCTAAATATTTAATAGTTAATGTTCTTTGATATTTAGCTCTCATTGAACCAGTTGATGCAGTATCTATTGCTGGTTTATATGATGTACCTGCAAGATTTGCAGCAAAATCAACTGTATTATTATTAGCACTATTATCTCCACCAATATAACCTATAAATGTCCATGTACCATTACTTTGACTAGACAAGTCAGTAGCTGCTGGAATACTTATGGCAGTACGATAACTATCTCCAGTATTACGTGGATTCCATATTTGACTTCTTGTAACATAACTCTTTGGTTTGATGCCACTACTGAATCGATAATTCTTTTGACCTAGTGCATATAAAGTTATTGTACTTGTGTATGTTCCTGGATTAATAGATACTCCATCAACATATGTTCTAGTTGTTGATGATACTGATGTAGCCCATCCATAGAAACTCCAACCACGATTTGAATTAACTGTATCATCTGCACTATATGGGAAAGCTTTATTAAATGATGAGAATAACTTTAATGTACAAGCAGAACCAAAAGTACATGTTGAAGTACCTATCTTAGTAACACCATTTGTACTAGTACCATTACCAAGATAATATTCTATTGTATAACTATTTCCATTAACAGTTGCATTATTTATAACTAATGTACCATTAGAATAATCAATATTATATAAATTAGTTACATCATTACCATCTTCATCATAAATAAGTGCATGTGATGGTGATATTGTACCATTACTTGTAACTGCAGTAGTACTTTGCGTTAATGTAATACTTTGTAAATGATCTCCTGCTCTTAATCCACCATTTATATTAACTTGATTAGTTGCAGATGATATTGTTGAGCCTAAATCAATAGTTTGATTTTTAGCTGTAATACCAATGTTTTTTAATACTATTTCTTCTGCCCCACTAGTATCTACTATATAAGGACTATTATATGTTCCTTTACCAGTTACTTCAAGACCAGGTTTAAGTGTTATGACTGGGCGAACGCCACGCGAAGCTGATGAAGAATTTGTACTTACAGAAGAATTAGACATATAATTTAAATGTATACTATGAGTTGCCACATAATATGGTGTACCAACATAATATTGTTGTCCATTCTTTGCATAATTTGTTTCCATAAGTCTAAGTTCTGGTAACGATATTAATCCGATTGGATAATTTAATTTCGCAATATTATTATTTTTACTAAATCTATCAGTTACATTAGGACAAGATAATGATGCATTTGTTTTGCTATTAACTAAATAATTATCGAAAGTAAAGAAATCGTTAAAATTACTGTTAGAAGTCCAAGATCCGTAACTTTTTACTTTTCTATTATTACAGTAAACAGCATCACTATCCAAGTAATTAGTAAAATTCAACAAATTACTTTCATACCAACTATCAACTATACCCTTTATTGATGAGTTATATCTATTTATTGTGCTTGAAGTTGAATTATCTACATTTAACATATTATTATATGCATCATTAAGTGTTTCACCATTTTTAAGTTCTATACTAAATATGTTGTTGCCATCACCATAATTTACATATAAAACACTATTGCCACAATCATTAGTATTTGTCTTATAACAAGTATAGCGAGCATTTTTAATATTATTTTTATCTTTATAAAGATCCCACATTTTAAGATATTTTGTCGAATCGATATTTGTATCTATTATATAAGAACCATTAGAATACGTCACACTATTACCAAAAATATAATTGTTACTAGATTTATTGTAATATATATATGAAATGTTAGTACTTCCAAAATGATATATTTCGGAGCAAGTAGTACTTGTAAAATCACTACAAACATACATATTTTTGTATATACCATTATTGTATACATCAGGCCAATCTTTAAGTAATAATTGCTGTGTTCCTCCACCGGTTAAAGTATACGTTCCATTACTTTCTGAGTAACTTGTTCCATATGTGAAACTAATTCCTTTTGTATTAATATCTTCGTTATTACTTAATTCTACATATTGTATTCTTGCATCAGTTGAATTTGTTAAAATATATCGAACTATTGCACAAGATTTATCAGTTCCAGTTAAACAAATATATTTCCCTTTAGCATTACTTCGAATATTAGCCCATGTGGAAGTGGTAGTTGGTGTTACATAATTACCATTACCATCATCAACTTTCAAATCATACATACTAGTGCTAGTATTCCATACGGCTTTGTCTCCAAAATAATAGCCTGTTGAACCCAAACTAGTAAATTTAGTAACAGAATAAGTAATAGGAAAATACTTTGTATTATTAGCGTATATCTTATTAAACATATATCCAGCTGAAGAAAGTGCATCACCATATGAATTAAAGGTACTTGTACCTATTTGAGTATAGTGCGTATTTGAATTAATTGTAAATTTTGTTGTATTAGCATAGTTATTATCTAAGCGTGCGCCAACATAATATAAATTATCACAAGTATCACTTGTTCCTGTTGGACTAGATGATGTGCCACAAATAAACTTTCCTATAATGTCTTCATATGTTGAATCGCTCCAAGTATATGTATTAGTATTTTTTAATTTAAATTTATTGGTTCCATTTACATTTACAATAGAAAAACTAGTTCCACATAATTTATTTCCTGACATAGAAGTATAATTATTTCCATTGGTACCAGTTACTCCTATACTAGCTGGTCTTAAACTATTATCATTATGACACTTGTTATCATTAGTTTTTGGTCCATTATATATTAATTTAACTCCCCCAGTTGCTGTTGTTCTTACTATTTGCCAACAAAAATCACCAAAAATAACATTACCATTTTGACCGGCTAAATTACTTGAATTATTGCTAGTATAATAATATACTGATTTATTACCACTACCATCAGGTGTATCTATTGGAGCACCTTTAGTTAAATCATATTTTTCAACATAAGTAATACCAGATTCATCACCTAATTTAGCAATTAAATCATATAAACTATGACTTTCATTTAATTCTTCTATAAGATCATCTCTAAGACTAACTGATGTATTATATCTAGTTTTTACAATACTTAATAGCATGTAAAAAATTGATATTAATAAGAATACCATTGAATATAAGATAACTGATATAGCAAACCCTTTATTATTCAATATTATCACCTATTATAAAGATATCACTTATTAGTATAAAAATCAATAAAAAAGACTATTCATTAAAGAATAATCTTTTTTTGTAATCTTTTTATCGTATCTATTTCTATACCACTTTCTAATTCATCGATTAATAAATTAACATATGCATATTCTAAATATGATATTGGTAAACCTAATGCTAATTTTTTATATAAAGTTATATCATCATTTGAATATATTAGTTTGGCATATTCTTCTGTAGTTATTTTAGTGTTTTTAATTATAGTATCTGCTACTTTTTCCGCAGGACTATTAATTGTCTCCCCTACTGTTACAATATCATAATTACCTTGTAATAACCATTTAATAGTAGCTAATTGATAACCTTTTAGATCTTCTTTAGTAAAGAAATTACCCGGTAATTTTTTATAAATATTATAAGCATTGATATATGATACATTAAACGCATTTACTTCTTTTAAATCTATATCATGTATATCTCGATAAAAAGGATCATCATCAGTAAATCTAAGAAATATAGAAAATATTTTTTTCTCAAGAGTATTTCTTGGTAATTCAGTTATATAATCTTGTCTTACATGAGCTAATTCATGAAGAATACATATTAAAAAAAAGAAATTAAAGTTATCAAAAATACTTCCTTCTGTATTATATAATTCTCTAAATGCATTAGCACTATCAGTAATATTATTAATTATTCCATCATAAAAGAAATATAGTTTCTTATCTTTTCTAGAATATAAACCTGTATCCTTTGGATATTTATTATAAACATCATAAATTTCAATACCATTTATCTTATAACCTTGTAAATTACATATATAATTACAAATACTTTTTATTTCATCTCGAGTAATTAATCTTCTTTCCTTGTTACATTCAAAAATTGTATTTGTTACAAAATCCATAATTACTACCTTCTACCTAATGTTTTCTTTAATACTGGTCCTTCTTCTTTTATTTCTAATTCATCTTCATCTACTTGATAAGGTATATAAGAATAATTAGGTTTTTCTTTTTCTAGTCTTTCTTCTTTTATTTCTTCAATCACTTGATCAAGTTTTGCTTTTTCTTCATTAGATAAAAAATCTGCATATACTGTAAATATTTTATCTTTAGCTTCCTCTTCAGTTAATAAATCATAATTATGAGTAATACGATAATCTTCTGATGAAAATTGAATCCTTTTTATTTCTATTTCTCTATTACCAATACCAATAATGGCAATATAATCATTATTAATTTTACCAAGACGATAATTACCATCTACTACTTCATTTAATCTTTTAACATCATCAAGTGTATAATCCAAATCTTCAATACGATTAGAATGTATTTTCATTAAACCTGAATCACCAATAAGAATATTTTTGCCAAAAGAACCAATATATTCTTCCTCTTCATTTTCTTTCATGGTATTAACTACTGTGTATAATAATTTATCTTTCGTTCTTTTAAACTCACTATAATCCTTTTTCTCTTTTTCAGTCATTGGAATAAGTCCATTTCTTTTCTTTAATTCATCAATTACTGCTTTACGATCAAAACGCACTTTAATTGCTGCATAAAGCATATTAATTATTGGCATAAAGAATAAGAATGCACCAACTATTCTTTTTAATTCACTTATCTCTTTTTTACCTTCTTCTTTATTTTCTTTATCCATTTCATCCATTACTTTTTTATCAATTTTAAATCCTTTTTTTGATAAATATAAAGCTAGGTTTACTACTGAGCTAAAATGAATAACACCAGTACCTATTATAGATAATAAAAAAACAACTATTGCTAATAAAACATTCATAATATCTCCTTAAGAATATTATAGTTTTTTTAGAATAATTGTTCTATATATTTGACAATACTTTATACTAGTCTTTTTTCATTAAATCTATTTCATAACTAATTTTATGTAATACTTTACCAATTATAGTTTTGTTAGAATATTCTCTTTCTTGTTCTCCTTGAATAGCTAATGTTTCATATAATTCTTTTACATCTTCATATGTACTTTCTTCATAATCAGGTCCACATATATATTTACTATAATTATATGTTCTAATAGCTATTTCTTTAATTAACTCTAGTAATACTGCACAATATAATTCATCAGTATCATCAAAATACTTATATTTAACATATTTATCATAACCTAATTCATTTCTATTTATTATCTCTAAACTATTATCATTAGTAAATAATAATTGAAGAATAGCTGCTTCTCTTGCTGGTAAACTTTCAAGTGGATTAATTTGATACTCTCCTCTTCTATTAAAGATAAAATAACTTGTTAATCCATGTAGAAAGAAATGAGCTAATTGATTAATATTACCTTCATCAAAATGTTCAACTGTATATATTGGATCAGCACATAAATAGTTCATATATCTATTTTCATTTTTATCATAAATAGCAAGATTTAATAATCTATTTTCTTTTCTATATAACTCAACTAAACAAGATAAATAATTAAGTTGTTCATGAATATTAATATTTCCTTCATTCATTTTCTTAGAATATTCATTATATATATTCATTATTTCAGGATTATATATTGTTACAACATCCATTGGTCTATTTGTATTTAAATTCATAATCTCCCCCTTACAAGGTTCTATATTATATCATAAAGGCTCTATAAAAGCAATAAAAACAGTCATTGACTGCTTTTATATTACTTTATCTAAATCACCATTAATAATTATTGGATTAAATCCTTGTATTTCATCATACAATAGTCCTTCAGGAATATCATTATATAAATATATATCTTTTCCTTCCATAAATGCTTCATATAACTCTAAAAATGTTGATCCACCAATATAGTTATCTATTCCTTTTTTAGTGAAATTAAGACATAATACTGCATCCATATTCTTAATTAAATCACGACTTTTTTGAAACATAAGTCCTTTCATTTTAGCATGTTCTTCTAACCCTTTTTCATACCATTCACTTTCTGATTCAGGATGAGTGTATGTATGTGGTACATATACTTCAAATCCCTTTTCTTCTAAAATTGGTTTAATACTATCAATTTTACTAAAGAAAGCTTTACTACAAATTATAAATATCTTTTTCATAACAGCTCCTATCTATTTAATAATAACAAAATTAATTAATTTTAGTCAAATAAAAAAGTAGTAATTTTACTACTTTGTTTTATGAATTATTTCTTTATCTTCATCAGTAATACCAAGAAGTTTTTCTAATCTTTCATTAGCTTCTTTATTATCTCTAATATATTTTGCTAATGCATTGCTTTCAAAATCTATTCCAATTTCCATATCATTGATATCATCATCATATGTTAATTGTGAATATAAGTATTCATCTTTTAATGTCCATTTATTTCTACCACCTAGTTCACTAACAACATAATCTGTATTTAATTTTAAACGTTTTGCGTTTTCTATTAAATATTCAGCTGCGATATAATTATTAATTTCTAAAGCTAAGGCAATTGCATTACCCCATCTACCAGTAGGTAATGGTAAACCTTCTTCAATAAATAGTAAAAAGTCAATAATTCCTGTATACTTTGGGTCACGATAAATACCATACTTATTCATATTAGATACTAATAGTGATGATTTAATAAATGCATCTTTTCTTATTTTCATTTGTGCTAATGTAATTATGTCCATAAACCCTCCCAAAACGAGATTTATGTTAACATAAAACAATTAAAAAAGCAAATATTTATTTATTTGCTTCTCTTAAAACTTTGATTAATTCTGGCATATAAGTTGAATGACAAAATGTATATTCTTCATCTTTTTCATTTACTATTCTTTCTAATTCATCTAATGAAATATATTTAACTTCACTTAACTCTTCTTCTTGAATAATATATTCATTTATTTCTTTATTTACTTTAACATAATAACAATATTGAAAACAATTATTATATTGTTTATCATTAAACTTTTTATAGATTTTATTTATAAAACAAAAGTTAAGATCTTCTTTCTTTAAAGATAAACCAATTTCTTCATTAGCTTCTCTTATTACTGTATCAATTGGTTCATCACCTGCTGTAATATGACCCGCAGTAGTACCCCATTTATTAGGTGCTTGAATTTTAGTAGCTGCTCTTTTTTGAACTAACACTTCTCCTTTATCATTTAAAATCCATAAAGAAACTTCACGATGCCATAAACCTTTTTCATGAACAATATTTCTTTCTTCTATTTTACCTAATAATTGATTATTATCATCAACAACATCAAAGTATTCCATATTATCTCCTTTTAACAACATATACATATCAACTTTTCTAAATTAACAATATTAATGAATAATTAATTTAATTCACTCTATTACTAATAATATCACAAATAGTATCTATATAAAAGTATGGTTATTAAATACTATAAAATATACTTCTCAAAATAAAAAAGTATTTTTGTGCAAAAAAACAGCCTATCTATCTAATAGACTGTTACCGCACCGTTGGTGCCTCTAGCCGACAGCTAGCGAACACAATAACCTCATTTCATTATAATTATTATTCTACTCTTGTCCAAATAATAAGTAAACAAATTTGTAATAAAAACTTTCAAATTATTTAATTAATTAAGTATCTTTCTTTTAACAGGCAATTTAGAATAAGATTGTTTATAATATTCTAGAATAGCTATTAATTCTTTTACAAAATAGATATTTCTTGGATTATTATTTTGATTATTTAAGACTAATTCTTCTAAAATATCTATTGGAACTAATTTTAGTCTAAAGTTATCTTTTTGTTCTTTTTCGGTTAAAGATTGTTTGCTTATACCTCTATATTCTCCAACATAATAATGTGTTGTAATTAATCTGTTTTTGAAACCACCATTTCTTTTTGGATAATCTTTTTGATAATACTTTAAAGTATTTAAATATGTTAATTCATCCTTAGAATAATCCATACCCATTTCTTCTTTTAATTCTCTTATAATTGCGTCTTCTACTGTTTCATTCAAATCAATTGATCCACCAGGAAGTAAAATAGTTTTGCCATAGTAGGCAATTAGTATATTATTATCATTATCTATAAGTAAAGCTCTTACTTTAGAATTAAATTCTTGTATTTCTTCAGTTTTTAAATTATTTTCATTAATTATTAATTCCATATATTCACCACAAACAATTATTATAAAACTAAAGTAACAAAAAACGAACACATTTGACATTTGTGCTCGTTAATATCTATGGTGCGGGTAACAGGAGTTGAACCTGCACTCCGAAGAACTGGTTCCTAAGACCAGCGCGTCTGCCAATTCCGCCATACCCGCAAAAAATAAATGGTGGACCCTAAAGGACTCGAACCTTTGACCGATCGGTTATGAGCCGATTGCTCTAACCAACTGAGCTAAGGGTCCAGAACATTCACTTAGTAATAATACCATAGATACCATATAAAAATCAAGTATTTTTATTATTTTTGCAAAAATAAAAGTACTACAAGAGTACCTCTATTTTTGTAACATGTTAAGTAAATTAATCTTAAACATATCCTTTTCTGGATTATCTTTTGAAATCATAACACCTTTATAGGCTTTAAGTTCTGTACGATGACCTTC
>JAEEGL012285902.1_pt1 | contig 12288 bp, 12 predicted proteins | sample 9134231 | NCBI WGS metagenome assembly JAEEGL01 (sample SAMN16246548, study PRJNA631951) | gut metagenome | biome: gut microbiome; feature: rumen; material: fiber-attached | host: Bos | place: Iran: Karaj | collected 2018-10 | reverse complement strand
GGAAGAAGCACCAAATGCAACAATCACTGAAGAAAAAGATGAGACTAAAGATTTCGTTGCAGACGATGATGCTGAAGAACTAAACAAATTAATCTCAGAGAACTTAAAAACTGAGACTTCTACAGAAGCTAAAGTTGCAGAAACTAATCCTGAGGTTGAAGAACCAAAAGAAGAAGTTGTTGTAACTGAGGAAGTTGTCACTGTTGACAACGAAGCAAAGGGATTTGATGGTGTTAAAACTGTTGAAGAACCTAAAGTAGAAGAAAAGGTTGAAGAAGTTGTTGTTGCTAAAGAAGAAGTTAAGGCTCCTACTGTAAGCAGCAATACAATCAATGCATATACTGGGGATACAGTTCAATTCACTTTTAGTGGAGAAAACGTTAAAGTATCTGGTGCTGACAACATTAGTGTTGTTGGAAACACAGTTTCTTTCCAAGCTGGAGATGAAGCTACTGTATATGAAATTGAAGTGGCAAACGAAGCTGGTTCACAGACAGTTATCGTAGTTGTTTCTTCACCATTTAACAATTAGTTAGTGTCGAGTAAGACACACGGATAATCGGAATTATTACATTTAGCTAGCAATAGTTTAGTGTAATGGTTAAGGCAGCGCACTGGATTTTGTGTAGATTTTTTGCAGAGTTTACGAACTGGCAACAGAAACATGAAGTACAAGTGCTTATTAGGTAATATAGTCTTTACTTATACGTAAAGTAATTTGGTCTGAGTTTTATTACGCAAGTAATAAGATGTTAATAATGAAAAACGTGTAAGTATTAATAGTTCTTTATGGATTAAGACTTAAATACAGAATGACTGTAATTTCAGATAATTACCTAAAACTTTATAAAAATTACCTGAATTTTCAGGTGCGCTCGTTATCCCATTAATATCAACACAGAAGACAATGCACCGCAATGACGGTTTGCAGAGAGGAAAACTTATGTGAAATATGGAATAGAGCGGGTTTATTAAACCGTTCTAATTTTTTGCCTTTTTTAAGGTAATTTTTTTTAATTTCTTTAAAAAAAGCAAAAAAAGGCTATCCCCGAAGGGATAGCTTGAAAAAAAATTATTAAAAAGGACATACATAATCTCACGATTAAGTATGGTAGATCAGATTCGAACTGACACACCAGCATTGCTGAGCTCTTCCTTTGAGCTTACTACACTTATATTATAACATTAACTAAGTAGAATTTCAAGAGGTTAAGACAAGAAAGGTAAAGTATTGATGCATATGGTATAATACTTCTAGGTGAAAAAATGTATAGATATAATAATTGTAAAATATGTCCACGTGAGTGTGGAATAGACAGAACAAAATACAAAGGAGTATGTGGTGCAACAGACAAAGTAAAAGTTGCCTTAGTATCAACACATAACTTTGAGGAACCATGTATAAGTGGAATAGATGGCTCTGGTACAATATTTTTTTCTAATTGTAATTTAAGATGTGTATATTGCCAAAACTATGAAATATCTAGAGATGGTTATGGAAAAGAAATTACAGTAGAACGTTTAGCACAAATTATGCTTGAGCAAGAGTCTAGAGGTGTAAACAATATTAATCTTGTTACTCCAACTATGTATGTAGATAGTATAATAGAAGCTATAAAGATAGCGAAATCTAAAGGATTATCTATCCCAATAGTGTATAACTCAAGTGGCTATGAAAAAAGAGAAACAATAGAAAAACTAAAAGGATATATAGATATATATCTACCAGATTTTAAATATGCAACAGATAGACTTGCCAAAAGATATTCTGGAATAGACAACTATGTAATTAACGCAAAAGAATCTATAGCAACAATGATTATGCAAGTAGGTAAACCAATATTTAATGATAAAGGAATATTAACTTCTGGAGTGGTAATACGTCATATGATACTACCAAATAATGTATTAAATACAAAACTTGTTCTAAAATATATTGCAGATAATTTTAAAGATAAAGCTCTAGTAAGTGTTATGGCACAATATTTTCCTACCGGTGAAGTAGATAAATATCCAGAAATAAACAGAAAGATTACCAAAGAAGAACTAGAAGAAGTAGAAGAATATCTAGAAGAATTAAATATAGAAAATGGATATATACAAGAGTTAGGTGAACATGAAGAAGAATATGTTCCAAACTTTAATTTAGATAACGTATAGCAGGTACATTGTACTTGCTTTTTTTATTTCTTGTTTAATTACAAAAAATAATATATAATATTTTTGGTGAAAAATATGGATAAAAATATAATGGATCAAATTAGAGAGTACGTTCCAAAAAACATGCAAGAAGAAAGAGATAAAGAATATATACTAGAAGCGTATGAAACATTTCCAAATATTTTCATTCGTGAAAATAATTTTGTACATTTTACAGCATCTGCACTAGTAGTAAACAAAGAAAGAACAAAAGCGTTAATGATATATCATAACATATATAACTCATGGGCTTGGGTAGGAGGACATGCAGATGGAGAAGAAGATTTACTAGCAGTTGCTCTTCGTGAAGTAGAAGAAGAAACATCAGTGAAAAATCTTAAAGTTTTAGGTGATGGAAAAATAATGACAATAGATGCTTTACCTGTAGCAGGCCACATCAAAAGAGGAAAATATGTCAGCAGCCATATTCATTTTAGTGCAGCATATATTTTTGAAGCAGATGAAAATGAACCAATACATATTAAACCAGATGAAAACAGTCAAGTTGCATGGCAGCCATTAGACAAAGTAGTAGAGCTATCTACAGAGCCACATATGAAACCAGCATACCAAAAATTAGTAGATATTGCTAAAACATTATAATTAAATTATTGAATAATGTTTTAAAAGATTATATAATTAATATACTAATACAAAAATAATAGTATTGGAGGGAGTATATGGAAATAAGAGAAATCTTTGATACAATTGAAAGTGACTCTAATATGGATGAAGAACTTCAAAGAGATATTCTTGAGAAGATAGATAATATAGCTCGTGCAGATAAACTAGTTGATGGTTTAGAAGCTAAAATAGAAGAGCACAAAGATGAGTTATCAGAAAAAGAATTAAAATATATTATAAATAAATGTATATCATATAAAAGTGTTTTTTATAGATTTAGAAATGGTGGAATTGTAGATTATGATCAACTAAACGATATTACTTCTAGAATATTTGCTCTAGAAGAGAGTATTCGTGTAAATGATTTTGCTAAATGGAAACAAGAACTATTAGAATATAAAGGTTCAAAAGAAGATAGAGAAGAAGACAAAATGCTTAAAAATATGCTTATGGTTGTACCAGAAGAAACAAACGTTGTAGAAAAAGTTACTAGAATGTTTAAAAGAGCATTTTGGAAAATAAAACAAAAATCTCAAAAGCATAAAGAAGAATCTGAAGAAGTAATAGAACTTCCACAAAATACTTTCGTAGATTTAGCATCAGAAGATGAAGCTATTAACCCAGATTATAATAAAGAGGCAGAAAAAACTACTGAAGAAGTAGATGAAGAAGCTTTAGAAGATAAATTTGGCGATGATTTCTTAGAAGAAGATACAGAAGAAGTTGTTGAAACTGTTGAAGATACAGATGTTGAGATGACAAGAAAAGAGTTTGACAACACTTCTTTTGAAACTACAGAAGAAGATGAGGAACTAACTCCAGAAGATACAGAAATTGAAAATATTGAAGAACAAGAAGTTCCACAAGAAGTAGTAGAAGAAATTGAAGAAGTTAAAGATTTTCAAGAGGAAGATGAACAACCAAAAAGAAGAAGAGCTGCTACTATGAAAGAAGTTAAAGAAACTCAAGAAACTAAAGAGGCAGAAGAAGAAGCTCCTAAAAAAAGAGTAAGAAAAGCAGTTCAAAAGAACAAATAGTATAATTAGATAACATACTTTGAGGTATGTTATCTTTTTTAAAGTCGTATAGTTGACATAACAACAGAAAAGTGGTATAATAATATCGCGATTGATTATATATTTGATGTTCAGCTATGATTATACAATGAACAGTCGTACAAAAATCTAGTCATATAAGGAGGAAAAAAGATTATGACAAAACAAAATTTTGTTAAAACAGGAAGCTCAAAAAAAGAGCAAAACAAAGTGGCTATGTATTTAGCCGTAAGAAGTGGTGATCACATTCAATATGATCCAAAACAATTATTGGTGATTAATGATGATTACTTAGTTGAAAGAATTTTTGTACTAGATGATGAAGAAGAATCAAATTATGGAAATTACAAGACAGTAAGGATTGAATTTTCAAACAGAGTAAACGATGAATCAGTATCAGAGAAAGCTCCATATATCGTAGATATCGTAACTTCATTAAGTTTAGGTGCATTTGAAAGGAAACTTGCAAAATGCAATGATGAGTTCGAAATTGAAGGATTGGATGTAAACTCTAACTTATAGAAAAATCAGAGGAAATTCTCTGATTCTTTTTTTTTGTTTTCTTAAAAGATCTGTTATGTTGCCTAAAGTTGAAAAACAGGGCAAAATGTGGTATAATATATGTAGGTATTATTCAAATGAAAACGGATGAAAATACATCCTGAGTTATATGCAAAAAAATAATTTTTTAGCAGATTGTTTGCTGAAGCTTTTGCATCCATTAATTTATGTTCGTTAATTGAAAAATACGTAAGAAAAAAAAGAAAGAAAGAGGTAGAAATTATGAAAACACTAAAGAATTTATTTAAGAAAATGGATGCAGAGGAAGCATTCGAAGTTTTAAGAGAAGGAAGATCTAACAAAAGATTCGAGAAGGCTTTAAAGACTGCCATTTATGAACCATCTATTGAAAAAGTATTTGTGGATAACAAAAAGAATGTTCAATTAGAAATGGGTTCAGGTAGAATAGTTAAAGTTTTATCTGAAGAAGTTATTGAAGTTGTTGGATGCTTGCCAGCTTTTTTCGAAAGATAAGCAAGATAATTATATAGGTTCGGATTAATCTCCGAACTTTTTTGTTGCTTTCTTGACTTTATTGAACATAAATGATATAATATTTTATGTAAACAACATAGAAATACCTTAAAAAAATTATTGAGAGGAGTGTGAGAATATATGTGTAATAATATTCGATCAAATTTTTTAAGAAAGCCGGAAAAGGAAGTCGTAAAAGACAAAATCACAGACTGGATTGAGGACAGACCAAAGTTACCTGCAAATGAAATTGCAAAAAAATCCAGAAAAATAGGTGAAGATAATATTACCTATGAAGTGGGTCATCCATTAAAACTACACGATGGAACAAGAATCCACAATATCAAATCTAAGAAATTAGATGATGAGTATAAAGAAGTATGTATTGAATTCGTGTTTGCAAATGAAAACAAAAGTAGTACAGTGCATATAAAGAGATATTTGACAGACGCTTTAGAAGCTTTAGAAAAGTTTTTAGAAAATAGCCAATCTATTTTTCAAACAAGGAATATAGATTTAAGTTATAACTAAATAGATGAGATGAGTTAAATCATCTCTTTTATTTTGCCTATTTGCCAAAATAAGAGACTTTTATGCTATAAATGTAAAGTTAAACACTAAAAATGAAATAGTTGCTAATTTTTTACGTTTTGTGTAAAATAAGATATATGTAGATGAAAAAGGAATTATTATATTATATATTTCAACAAAATTACAAAAAAATTGCAAAAAGATTAAAAAGTTTTTTAAAATTACTTGTAAAAATGAATATACTATGATATAATGAACTCCTTTTTGATGGGAGGTACAAGGTGAACTTAGAAATAGTAACTACACCTAATGGCGCTGAACTTACTAGTATTAAATACCAAGGCAAAGAATACTTACATCAAGGTGAAAATGTTTTAGATAAAACAGGTAAAGTGTACTGGAAGAGAAGAGCCCCTATCCTTTTCCCAATAGTTGGAGCTTTAAAGAATAATACTACAAAAATTGGTGAAAAAGAGTTTCAAATGTCACAACATGGATTTGCGCGCGACATGAAGTTTGACATTTTAACGATATCAGAAAGGGAGCATACGTATGTACTTAAATATAACGAAGATACTCTTAAGATGTATCCATATAAATTTGAGTTGTATGTGACCTACACTATACGCAACAATAGTTTAACCGTCACATATAGGGTGAATAATGTGGATAATCAAGAAATCTACTTCGGAATTGGCGGTCATCCTGCGTTCTTTATAGACTTAAAGAATAACAGGTATAAAGTTGAGTTTGATGATATTGAAGAAAATGTAAGGTTTAGACAATTAGAGAACGGACTTGTATCATATAATAATGATTATGTGAATAGTTCGTGTATGACAGATAAGAAATATATCAATATTAAAAAGGACACTTTTGCGCACGATGCGATCATAATGAGTGATTTAAAATCTAAAAAAGTAAGGTTGATAGAAAACGATAAGGAAAAATTAGAAATGGATTTTTCAGGGTTTAAGTATTTGGCTTTGTGGTCTAAGAATAACGCGCCATTCCTATGCATTGAACCATGGTATAATACTGCGGACTATACTGATTCAAATGGAATGTTCAAAGACAAAAAAGACATTATTAAACTTGAAGTTAACAAGTCGTTTAAATGTGAATATACAATAACATTTAAATAAATAAAAAAGTGAAATTTGGTTAAGGTATACCGTTTACTCGGTATACCATTTTTTTGCATAAAAATGACAGGGAAAAAATCCCTGTCTGCGCACGTTTAAAATAAAATTTGGTTATTAGTTATATATTTTTTAGTAATTCTTCTACTTTATCTGTTTTTTCAAATGATACATTTAAATCTTCTCTACCAATGTGACCATAGTGACTAAGGTCTGCAAATGGTAATTCCTTTAAGTTTAAAGATTTAATAATACCTTCAGGAGTAAGATTAAATACTTTTTCTATTGCAGCAAGTATTTTATCTTCTTCAACTGTGTTTGTTCCAAAAGTATTAATATAGATAGATACTGGTGCAGAAACACCAATAGCATAAGATAATTGAATTTCACATTTTCTTGCAAGTTTTGCCGCAACAACATTTTTTGCAATATATCTAGCTGCATATGCTGCACTTCTATCTACTTTAGTAGGATCTTTTCCACTAAATGCACCGCCTCCATGACGAGCATATCCACCATATGTATCAACAATAATCTTTCTACCTGTAAGACCACTATCACTCTCAGGACCGCCAATAACAAATCTACCTGTAGGATTAATATAATATTTAGTATTTTCATCTAGTAGATTAGAAGGTATAACTGGAAGAATGATTTCTTTTTTTACAGCTTCTCTTAATTCTTCAATAGATATTGTATCTGTATGCATAGTAGATACAACAACAGTATCAATTCTTACTGGTTTATCTCCATCATATTCAACTGTTACTTGAGTTTTTCCATCAGGTCTTAAGAAATCTAAAATGTTGTTTTCCCTAGCATATTCTAGTCTTTTTGCAAGTTTATGTGCAAGTGAAATTGGAAGAGGCATTAATTCTTCTGTTTCATCACATGCATATCCAAACATTATTCCTTGATCACCAGCTCCTAAAGTTTCTTCATCATCATAAGATGAGTTAACTCCTTGAGCAATATCTGGAGATTGTTGTTGTAATCCAATGATTACTTTACAATGCTCTGTATCAAAACCGGAACCTGCAACAGTGTATCCAATTTTTCTTAGTGCGTCTTTTGCAATTTTTTCATAATCTAGGTTTGCACTAGTTGTAATTTCTCCAAAGATAAATAATGTATCTTTAGAAATTGAAGTTTCACATGCAACTCTTGAGTTTTTATCTTCTCTAATTGCAGCTTGTAAAATAGAATCTGAGATGCAGTCACATACTTTATCTGGATGTCCTGCAGTTACACTCTCAGATGTAAATAAAAATTTAGACATAATAACACTCCTTTCATACTAAAATTTTTATGAATAAAAATATTATTAAAATATATAGGCATATACGAAAAAAGACTAGCATGTGCATGCTAGTCTAAAACTTATCTTTCGGTCTAGTATGCCGCAGGAATTAGCACCTTACTTTTAGCAGGTTGCTGGACTTCATAGGGCCTGTCCCTCAGTCACTCTGGATAAGATATATTTTAATTTGAAACAATTATAATACAATATGAGAGTTCTGTCAATAAAAAAAGAACAAATATTTGCTTTATTGTTGAAAAGAGGAAAAAAATAAAGTATAATAATTACACTAAGGAGAAAGAAAATGTTTGAGGATAACTTTGTAATAGTGGATTTAGAAACTACAGGCTTAAGCCCACAAAATTCAGAAATAATTGAAATTGGTGCAATAAAAGTTGTTAACAATGAAGTAGTAGACACAATGGATGTATTTGTTAGACCATCAAGACCACTTTCATGGTTTACTACAAATTTGACAGGTATAACAAATGAAATGGTAGATGAGGGATTAAGTTGTGAAGAAGCACTACGTGTATTTGATGAGTTTTCCGGAGATTTAAGGCTACTTGCACATAATGCTAAATTTGATATGTCTTTCATTAACAAATATATGCAACAAAAACTTGGAAAACAACCAAGACAAGATGCAATGGATACATTATTACTTTCTAGAAGTATTGTTAAAGGATTACCAAATTACAAACTAGGAACACTTGCTACTCATTTTGATATAGATTATAGCGGAGCACACAGATCATTAAGAGATTGTGAAATAACTCTAGATGTATATAATAATATACGTAAAATTTGGAATGGAGAAGGTGTATAAAGTGGATAACGTAGGACTAAAACGTGGATATTTAGAATTAATGGATTATAGAGAAGACTATAAAAGCATTTATGAAAAAGAAAAGGAAGAATTGGTAAAAATATATAAAGACAAAATATACAAAATAGATCATGTTGGAAGCACTAGCATAAAAAACATCAAATCTAAACCAATAATAGATATACTAATACAAACAAATGATTTAGAAGATTTTAAAGCATATACCGAATCTAATGTTGAAGGAGATATTTATACTGTAAAAAAAGAACCAACTATGGGAGGAGATTATTTAATCCGTAAAGAAGAAGATGGAAAAGTTAAAGCTTTTATTCATGTATATCAAACAGGAGATATGAATGGAATAACATCAATAATGTTTAGAGATTATATGAATTCACATGAAGATGAGGCAAGAAGATACGAAGCTTTAAAAGTAGAATTAGCAGAAAAATTTAAAGAAAATAGAAAAGAATATACATATGGAAAAGATAAGTATATAAAGGAAATAATACAAAAAGCAATAGAAGAAAATAACAAATAATTAAAAAGAGAATATAGCAAAAACTATATTCTTTTTTTAGCAATAAAATAGAATTAGAAAAACGGCAATAAGCAAAATAATCATCATATTACCATTACAAAATAAACTATTTATACAATTATTTCTCATTATATCAACCTCTTTGTATCAAAAAACCAAGTAGAGTTATCTCTAAATTTATCCATAAAGTCTATATAGCTATTTCTTGAATTAGAAAACATATCACATCCAGGTAACCAATTAGCAGGTGTTTGAGTGCTATTTTCAGTAGAAGATTGTAAAGCAGAAATAATACGAAGTATTTCTGGAATGTTTCTTCCAACACATCTAGGATATGAAAGAGTAGCTACTATGCATTGTTCAGGATTAATGATATAAACACAAGATTTATCCTGAACACCATACATATTGCATATAGAGTTATCTTCATCTGAAACAATAGGAAATTGTATAGATACACCACAATTTTTAGATATATCATTTGCCCATGCAATATGAGTAGGAACAGAGTCTTTGCAAAAAGCTAACACATCAGCATTCATATCACAGATATTTTTATATAATTTTGCAATTGCCATAAGTTCTGTTGTACAAACTGGAGTAAAATCTTTATCATAAGAAAATAGAATTAACCATTTGCCAATATAATCTGTAAGCTTTACTTGACCTTGTGTAGAATCAGCACAAAACCTTGGCGCTTTGTCTAAATAAGTCATAATAAATAACCTCCTTTGGTATAGAATATGCATTTATAGGCGTTTGTGACACCTTTTGTAATATTTTTGAAATATTAAAAACACTCTCAAGTCATATACAAAATGTTTTTTTAAAATATTTTTTTCAAAACTTAACATTTTTGTTTTTATATTATATTATTAAAATATACATACGATAGTTGGGGGAGGGATATGTATGAAGAAAGGAAAAGTTCTATTAGCAATTGCTGTGCTATTTGCAGCTGTTTTAGTATTTAATACTCATGCAGTATGTGCAGTAACAGAGTTTATGCAACCAAATAGACCACTTCTAATTGAAGAGGAAGAAGATGAAGAAGTTGTAGTTGAACCTACACAAGAAGAACCTGTTGTTGAAGAACAAACAAACGAAGTACAAAATCCAGCAGATGACAAACAAGTAACAACTATAGTTTTAAGTGAAAGACCAGCTATTCCAGAATACTATGAGGAAGAAGAAACAGTAGTAGTAGAAGAACCTGCTCAAGAAGAGGTAGTAGAAGAAATGAAAGAGTACAAAGCAGAAACTACTCAAGAAGTAAAAGAAGCTACAGCTGAAACAACAGATGTGGGTGATACTCAAGAAGAAAAGCCAGTTCACACTGGAGATATGGATATGGCTCAAATTCTAATGATTGCTATGTGCTCAATTTCAGGAGCATACCTTGCTGTTAAACAAAAAGCTGTTTAAGAATAAGATATAAATAATAGAGTGATATTACAAAGTATCGCTCTTTTTTTATCCAAATTTAACTATAAAAGTCTTCTTTTGTCTAAAATAATCTAATATATTTAAAAGCTTAAATTAAAGAGTATAATAACCTCATAAAGTTAAATCTTTATGTAAAAAATAATAAAAAAGTCTATCCATAAAATAAAGCAATATACATAAAGATAAAAACAAAGGAGGCGATAAGTATATTAAAACTAAGGTCATATAAATTAGAAAGTATAAAGGTAGGGGATTTTCCTCTACCTGTTTTTGTGTAACAAACGTGTAACAAAAACTTGAAAATTGCGTTAAATGAACAAAAATCACGACCAAATATATATAATAATTATTTATTATATTATAAAATAATTATTGTATAAAAAGAAATTGGGGGAAGGTATATGAAAAAAAGTAAAATTATTTTAGTAGCTTTTTTAATACTTTCAATGGTATTTAGCCAAAACTTAAATCTAGCAATGGCTGAAACATTGTACTTAAGTATTAACAAGCCTCTAGAACAATCAGTACTTGTAGATGATGGATGCAACTGTGGAAATTGTTCATGTGATACATGCGATGGCCGTACAGATTGTCATGATTGTCTAGAATGTGAAGAATGTTCAAAAGAATATACACAAAGACTAGACTTAAGACAAGTATCTACAGTAAGATTACTAGGAATAAATTATACAAAAAGAACAATAGACGTTACTTATTTAGCAATGGGTGACGATGTTGGTCATGATCATGTATATGAAACAAAATACGATTCAAACCAACACTGGAAAGAATGTATAATCTGTCAAAAGAAAACAGATATACAAAATCACTCATATAGTGAGGCATGGACAATGGGAGATAGCTGTGCACAAAGTAATAAATTAGTACATGCTTGTTCTTGTGGCTATTCTTATCAAACACCAAACACAAGAGCTCACAGAGATTTAAGAGGATGTGTGGCTGAAACAAACACTTATCATACAGTAAATCAATGTTTTTATTGTAGAGATAATGCTGGAGCATATAGTGAAATTCACTATGATAACGGTGGTCAACTTGGATGCGCTACAGGAAGAAGTGGAACATGTGTAGCATGTGGTGCCCAAGTAGATGGAACTATTCATGAGGCATGGATTAATCCTAATGTAACTAATGAAGTTGGAAATCATGATGAAAAACACGTTCAAGATGCTAGTTGTGTAAAGTGTGGAAGAACACTTGTATCAGATTATTGGGCAGATATTTCATATAATGGAACAATCATGAATTATACATTAAGAGTAAGATATAACTGGAATATTTCTGCAGCAAGAAGCTTTAGCGCAGAAGCTGGTTTTTATCCAGGAGAAACAGGTACAATACGTAGCTCACATTATTCTATAAATGGAAATGAAGTTACATATTATATTGAAGCTCAAATGCCTGCAAACTTTGAAAAATCTACTTGCTTATTTTATAACCCTACTGTTACAACAGCAGATGGCGTAAGATTTACAATTCACCAAGACTCATTAGTAATACCAGAAAAAACAACTCCACAAAATACTAATGTTGTTCAAGTAGATGTTACTTCACAAGATGATTGG
>JAEEGL011675846.1_pt1 | contig 12288 bp, 14 predicted proteins | sample 9134231 | NCBI WGS metagenome assembly JAEEGL01 (sample SAMN16246548, study PRJNA631951) | gut metagenome | biome: gut microbiome; feature: rumen; material: fiber-attached | host: Bos | place: Iran: Karaj | collected 2018-10 | reverse complement strand
ATACCCGCCGACAAGGCTGGCGAGGTGACCAGGGCGCTGGAAACCATCAGGGATGATTTCGAGCATGCGAAGGATTCCTTCATGGCGGAGTACGACGCCACCTGCGCGGACTGGATCAGCCAGCATCCCGGGTATTCCGGGATGCTCCGCAGCAGCATGGCGTCCCCGGACTACGTCCGCAGCCGGATCTCGTTCGCCTGGAGGGCATTTTCCCTGCGGATGTCACGCCATTCCAATATCCGCGCCGAGCTTGAACACCTCGGGGCCGCCATTTTTGCGGACATCGCGAAGGAAGCGAACGTGGTGCGCCGGGAAGTGTTCACAGACCGCGATGTGGTGACGCAGAAGGCGCTCAGCCCGATACGGAACCTGCACGGCAAGCTGTCCGAACTGGGATTCGTGCACCCCTACGTGGCCAACGCTGCCGCCCTAGTCCGGTCCTGCATGGAGCAGATGCCGCCCAAGGGAAATATCGAAGGGGTGCATCTGGCCAGGGTGCAGGCGATGCTGGCACTCCTGTGCGATCCCGAAGCGCTGGAAGACTGCGCCATGCGCATGGCAAAGGGCACAGACCCCATGGCGCTTCTGCCGCCGGTGGGAGAAACCGGACCGGCAATGCCGCCTGCTCAGCTCAGGAGCTATATCAGAAATGACGCCGGCCTCTGGTAGCCCTTTCGCAATGATCAGGGCCGCAGCCTTGCTGCGGCGATCAGACAAGGGTGACCGATAGAGCGGCGTGGACCAAACCAGAAATCATTCAACCTGCCCGTGTTCCCTGGGGACGCGGGCTTTTTCTTTTGGAGGAAACATCATGCTGAACAAGGACATCGAAACCAGGGACATGCTGATCTTCGGCAGCTATGAGCAGGAGAAATACACGGGTGGTATCCGGCGTTTTGAAGGCTTGAGCGCGCAGACCCTCGGGCTCCTGCTGAAGCTGGGGTTCACGGACCCCGGAGACAGCCAGAACGGCGCGCCGGCTGCTTCGGAAATGCACGCCTTCCTGTGCAAGTACCCTGACTACACCGCCCACGGCTACGCGGTCGGGATCGACCGGTCCGACTACCGCGTGAGCATCGAAGGGGTGGTGAAAGATCACGGCTATGACAGCGACCGGGAACTGACGGATTTCGTCAGGAGGTTCCGGGATGCGGACGAGCTTGAAGCCGGCAGGAGCAGGATGTTCTGCTGGTACGACTGACAGGAGGTCACATGAACACCGAAAACTACAACCGCAGCCTCCCGCTCCTTGCCGCTGCCTTATCGGATCAGCGCGGCATACGGGTGGACGTGGGCGGCGATCATGCCGGCACGGACGGGCATATCATCCATGTCCCCGCGCTCCCTCTGGACGCGGACGAGACCCTGCTTGGCGTGGCCCGCGGGTACATCGATCACGAGAGCGGCCATGTGCTGTTCACGGACTTCGGCACGCTGGAGGATGCGGAGCTGTCCCCGCTGGAAAAGCATCTTGCCAACGCCATCGAGGATGTCCGCATCGAAGCGCTCATGGCTCAAAGATATCCGGGATCGGCGCATAACTTTCGTGATACGGCCAGGCATGTATTTCTCGGCAAGACCCATGAAGCTGATCCCGATCCGGCTTTCGCTGTCCCCGGTTACGTCCTGCTGCGCCTGCGCTCCCAGGCCTGTCCTGAACTGGCTGTCAAAGCGCAGGAGGCGGCAACGGCCGTGGCGCTGCACTTTCCTGGCCTCGTCACCGAACTCGAGGATGTCTTTGCGGACATCAGGGCGTGCTGTCCTGACACGCAGGCGTCCATAACGCATGCCAGGCGCATCGCCTCGCTTCTGGTAAGCTATGAGAAGCGTCATGCCGGCCAGCCTGACCACAGGAGCAGTGCTGAAGATCACGGGCAGAAATCCGCCGGCGATGGCGTGACGAGCGAAGCCGATGCCGACGGCGGCGAACAGGTAAAAAGCGATGCCGGTCCGGAAAAGCCGCCGAGCCTTGCACCGCTCTTTGCGGATGATGCCGCCGGCAAGCTGCCGAAAGGTCTGGGTGAAGCACTGTCCGAAGAACTGGAAAACAGCAGGAGCTATGATCCTTACGGCGGCATGACGACTGCCGTCGAGGTGCCAGCGTCCTTCAAGCCGATGCCCCAGGAGATGCAGGACAAGACGGTCTGCCTGCAGTCCCTGCTGCGTCCCAGACTGCGCGGAGTGCTTCAGGCGGACACCTGCGAAGGGATCATTCCTGCCACCCGGGGCAAGCTGAACAGCCGGCGGCTGTACTCGGTGCCCCTGGGCAACGGACATGTGTTTACCCGGCATGTTCCGGCAAGGCTCATGTCGACGGCCCTGCACATATTGATCGACAGGTCAGGCTCCACGACGGCCTTCGTCCGGGACATCGCGGTCTCCGCGTACGCCGTCGCTCATGCGGCGGCGGGCATAAGGGGGATCAGCGTCGGCATGTCCGTGTTCCCCGTGAGCTACCCGGGCGAGGAGTACTGTCCGGGCGTCTCTACGCTCATACGCCATGGGCAGGCAGCACCGCGCCTTCTGGCTTTCGACGCCTCAGGATGCACGCCGCTTGCCGAATCGATATGGAGCGCACTGTCCAGGCTGATGTCCCGGCGGGAACCCCGCAAGATGCTGCTGCTTTTTACAGACGGATTGCCGGACTCGTCAGACAAGGCCGAAGCCGCGTTGCGTGATGCGGAACGATTGGGCTGCGAGGTCTACGGCGTTTCCTACAGGCAGACGGGCATCGTCGGTCTGCTCGGAGCGCAGCGGTCTGCCGTCATCCAGGACATCGATGATCTTCCCAACGCACTTTCAGGCATGCTGCTCGCCGCGCTCAGGCGGGCGGCTTGATCAAGGAGGTTTTCATGAGTGTACGCGACTGGCTGCTGCTGGCAGCCGCGATCCTGGGAGTTCTCATCCAGTGTGCAGACCGGGACACGTCCGGAAAATCGTAGGAGGATCACCATGGCCTATACATCGACCGCAGGGCTTGCGGTCACGGCAGCAGCCCATGAGAAACTCAGGGAATGGGCGGCGGCATTGCCGAAGGAGGACCGGAAAGCGATCCAGGATCTCTTGCGGAACGCCGATGCCCACAGGACAAAGCGCGGAGCGCACCTTTACTTCTGGAATCTCATCCCCTGGGATGACAGGTCCGTCGAGCGCCGCTTCATCGAGGGCTTCGTGAACGCTTTGCCCCAGGCGGAGCATCATTTCTGCAGGACGGGAGACGCGCTATTCGACAATGAAGACCGCGGATCCTTCCCCGATCCCTTCGACCTGCGCCTGCGCAGGGAAGTGGTCATTGGCTGACCATCAGAACTACTGGAGGAATAGATGGAAGCCGAAAACGACGTATCGATCCCGGTCAGCGGAGAACTGAGCCTGTGCGTCATTGCGGAAAACGAAGAGGAGGCCCGGCAGTGGTTCTTTGACAACTGGGACCAGCTCTCCGATGTTATCTTCCGGCAGGCGGAAGAGTGGATTACCAGGGCTTATGAGCGGGGTGAGATCAATGCAGAACAGGTCGTTCCTCTGCGTCAGGCGGAGTGACAGCCGGATAACCTTAAACATCGTGGCAGGGCAGGCGTTGCAATGCGCGCCTGTCCCGCTTATTTTATTTCATCTCAAAGGAAGAGACCATGATCGAAATTCAAGGCAGATTCAACGCGGCTATTGTCTACGCTGACGCCATAGAGCCATCGGCCAAAGGCCAGATCGAGGCGCTATGCAGCCAAGCCTTTACCGAAGGCAGCCGCATACGCATCATGCCGGATGTCCATGCCGGTAAGGGAGTGACCATCGGCACAACGATGACGCTTGCGGGAATAACGGTGCCTAACCTCGTCGGCGTTGACATCGGCTGCGGCATGCTCTGCATAAAGCTGAAGGACAAACGCGTTGACCTGCCCAGGCTGGACAAGGTCATCCATGAACATATCCCTGCCGGCATGAACATCCGCAGCAAACAGCACCGTTTTGCGGAAGATGCAGGTATCAGCGACCTTGTCTGTGCCCGGCATGTTCAGCTGGACCGTGCTGCTCTCAGCATCGGTACATTGGGCGGCGGCAACCATTTCATCGAGATCGACAAGGACGATGACGGCGTCCTGTACCTCATCATCCACAGTGGCAGCAGGCACCTCGGAGTGGAAGTTGCTGCCCATTACCAGAAGATCGCCGGTGATAACAAGCCTGCCAGCGTGCCCTTTGAACTGGCCTACGTGGAAGGGCAGGCATACGACGACTATCTCCATGACATGAAACTCTGCACGGAATATGCCGTTCTCAACCGCAAGAGCATTGCCGACGAGATACTGAAAGCCATGAAGCTCAAGGCGGAGAGCGAGTTCACGACCATCCACAATTACATAGACGTGGATTATGGAATCCTGCGCAAAGGCTCAGTGTCGGCAAAGGCTGGCGAACGCCTTCTCATTCCGCTGAATATGCGTGACGGCAGTTTGATCTGCACCGGCAAGGGCGATCCCGAGTGGAACTTCTCAGCTCCGCATGGCGCCGGAAGACTGCTTTCCCGGACGCAGGCGAAGGAATCCATCACGCTTTCCGCCTTCAAGGAAACCATGAAAGGCGTGTTCTCCACCAGCATCACGAAGGGCACCCTTGATGAGTCTCCTCAGGCGTACAAGCCTGCTCAGGAGATCATAAGCGCCATAGGTGACACCGTGACCATCAACGCTGTCATCAAGCCGGTCTATAACTTCAAGGCGGGATAAGCCATGAGGATACAGATCAGCTCTGGCATTGGCGGGCCTGTGGAATGTGAGTTTGCCGTGGCGAAGATGGCGGCATGGTTCGTGCGTACTCGCGGAGCCACGCGGGAAAACTCTGTTTTCGGCAGCCATGTGGGCAGCATGAAATCCGCCGTACTTTCCGGTGGCGATGATCTCGGTTCCTTCATCGGTTCCGTCCAGTGGATATGCCAAAGCCCCTACCGTCCGACCCACAAGAGGAAGAACTGGTTCATTGAGGTAAGTACTGTGGATCAGGCGGAAACGCTGGATTTCGACGAAAGCCGCGTCGTTTATCAGACTTTCCGCAGCCGAGGCGCTGGCGGGCAGAACGTGAACAAGCTGGAAACCGGCGTTCGTGCTACGTATCCGCCTACGGGCGACAGCACGGTCTACGAGGATGAGCGCAGCCAGTACGCCAACAAGAAAAGGGCGCTGGAACGTCTGCGTTCCCTGGTGGCCAGGCGTAACAGTGAGAGCGAGGCGTTAGCCGTCAAGAACAACTGGGGCAGGCATGCAGAACTGGAGCGAGGGAATGCCGTAGCAGTGTTTTCAGGGATGAGGTTCGTGCCTGTGACCAAATCTGGCCAGTGAGGCAAAGGAAAACACAATGCCGCCGGTTTTGTGCCGGCGGCTTTGCGTTTTAGATGATGGAGAACGGCAGCTCCTTCTTTGTCTCTGTCGCCATGCCTGTGCGGCAACGGCAAGGAAACCGGAACGTATCATTCCGGTGAGGCGTGCCTTAGCGCCATGTTTTTCCGGAACCATCGTGGGGAACGATACATTCACGCGGACCAGAGCCGGTTCTTTAACCTCGCAGGGTACAAGCTGAAACAATGTGCCTTCCGATGACTCCATGTCTTCCTGTCGGCATCATTAAGCGATTTGATCTTTGGCTTTCTCCATGTCAGATGGCTGGGGCAGACGTTCTCATTATTGACAAGGCTGCCCGTGATTGGCGGGGACGTGGCATGATGAGCGGCGGCAACATGATAGTCATGCAGCCAGGATCCAATTCTTTTACCCCATATAACAGTCTTTTCCACGTCGAGATGAATGGAGGGAATTCGGGGCACCCTGGATGCCTACTGGACAATTTTTAGGGATATAGGAAAATTGTCCAGTAGAAGTGGACAAATATTGAAATTGCCGTTAAATTGTCCATTAGGAATTTTACAATGCTGGAGCGTGGATATGATTAAGCGAGAAAAGTATATGGAGCCCATTCGGGAGTTTTATGACAGTGATTTGATTAAAATCATCATCGGTATCAGGCGTTGTGGTAAGTCCGTTATTTTACGAGCAATTTATGATGAGATTCAACGCCGGTCCGACAATGTCATTTTTCTTGATTTCGAAGACACCGCTGTTCTTGATGCAATCCCCAATGAGAACGCGCTGCTGAACTACATCGATGAGTTTCGTCGGGATTCGTTTTGCCATGTCTTTCTTGATGAAGTCCAGCGAGTAGAGGGGTGGGCCGGAGCCTGCAGAACTTTGCGCGCTAGAAATTGTTCGGTGTTTATCAGCGGTTCTAACTCCAAGTTGCTGTCACGTGAGTTTACCAAGGAGCTTTCCGGACGCTATGTTTCTTTTCGGGTTCGACCTTTTGTATATAGGGAACTTGCAGCATATGGAAAAGAATTAGGCAGGGATGTATCACTGACAGATTATATCATCTGGGGTGGCTTTCCGAAGCGGATCGAATTCAGCAGCGAAAGCGGGCAGAGGATCTATCTTAACGAACTGAATGAAACTATCATTCTAAACGATATTATTAACCGTTATCATATTAGAAAAACAGAAATTTTTAAGCGTCTTACGAATTTTATATTTTTATCCAACGGAAGGATGCTTTCGGCACGGTCTGTCGAGAAATTTTTAAAGGGTGCCGGCATTCCTTGCTCCATCACAACGATAACAAAATATATCGGATATCTTGAAGAAGCTTATGCAATAGCGACGTTGAAAAAGTATTCTGCAAAAGCTAAGCACGAGATGGAATATTACCTGAAGGTTTATGATGAAGATGTTGCCTTGAATTCTATCCGTGTCATGAATAATCGCTTCGACCTGACGCATAATTTTGAAAATGTTGTCTATAATGAGCTGATTTATATGGGTTATCGCCTCCAGGTATATCACGATGGCGTTCATGAGATTGATTTCGTTGCACATAAGGGCAACAAGCAATACCTCATTCAGGCCGCTTACTCAGTAACAGAGGAGAAGGCTTATGCTCGCGAATTCGGGGCGTTTTCAAGGATGGACAATTCTTGCCAGAAAATTGTGATCACAAACGATGACATTGAATACAGCACAAGCACTGTCCGGCATATCCGGTTCCGTGATTTTGTGTTCATGGATGACTTATGATTGCCATCGCAAGCAACAACTATGCCATTGGGGGCGCGTTGGGGCTGTACCATTATTACAAGACTCACCAAATATATCTCATCGTGCCCAAGGGACACAGGGGTAACGCCCAGGATTTTTCGCACAATTAATAGCAAGGTCGGTTAGGGTATTCCTATACCTCGACTGTCGGCTTGGCATTGTCCGTCGAGGCCAACGAAAAGTTCAAGGTCTGGGCTGCTGCACTGCCCAGGGAAGAGCATGCTTTCTTGAAAAGCGCTGACGCGCACAGGACGAAGAAAGGCATGCACGTCTATTACTGGAACTGCGTCTGCGAAGAAGTCCGCCGTTCTGTCGAAGGGTTCCTTTGCGCACTGCCTGCGGCAGAATTTTATTACTGCAGGGTAGGGGACCGTATCGACGACAATGAAGAAAGCGGAACTTTCCCGGATCCGTTCGACCTGCGGCTTTGCCGCAAAGTGACGCTTGGATAGCCATCAGCCAAGGGGTGGCTTTCCGCTGGAGGAAAATCATGGGCAGGGAAGCATGTGTAGCCTTGCTTCGTCATGGCAAAGGCAGCCGTTTATGCATGACAAAAGCCAGAAGCCGCCGGCTTAATGCCGACGGCTTCATTCTGTGCTGCCGCTAGGAAACGGGAATGCTTCCCGGCGGCTCCTTTGAGGTTGATGGCAGGAGTGATGCCCGGTTCCCCTTACATGGGGATGCCGAGTTTCTTTGTCTCGGCGTCAATGCGATAGTACTTTGCGGGCAGGATGCCATTGACTGGAACATCCCAGCCGCCGTCGCCCTCGAAGCAGGATTTCAGGGCTGCCGACTGGGCGTCCAGTGCATCCAGAAGGCTGACCATGGACTTGTTGATGGCTTCCCTGCTCATGTTGATTTCACCTGACTGGAGGACCTCCACCAAGTTGCCCAGGCTGGCCACCCCGTCGCTCAAGACGGCGACAACGCTTTCTCCTTCTCCGTTCACAGCGATTTCATTGCTGAGGAAAGAATTGGAAAGCAGGTCGTAGTTGTGTTCACCGACAAAGCCGATATGGTTGCAAAGCCAGGTGTTTTGCGGCGTGGGAAAGATTTCCCCGTCGCGGAGATCGCCTTCCGCAATGCTGATTTTGGCAATTGCCGTGTAAATCCTGGGGGTGATCGTCGTAAGATTACGGACATAGTTTTCAGCAGAGGCATTGCGGATGGCCTTGTCTGTCCCAGCGGCGAGTTCATAGGTGGTCACCAGTGCTTCCATCCCGTCATCGTCCCCGTCTTCTTCCTCTTCGGCTATCCCCCTGATGGTGTGCACGTTGTCCAGGATGATTTCCATGACGGGGCAGAGCGGAGAAACATAGGGCCTATTAATGTCTGGCTGAGCCTTCATCCGCGTCAAGCAGCGCTGGAAACCTTCTATGGCAGGGAGGATGCTTTTCCTGGCGTTGTCAAAATCCATGCACTGATACGGCTCCATCGCCTCGCCAAGAAAGTTCCTGGCACTCTCAAGATCCTTGAGGACCGGGGCAATCGTTTCAAAATGATACAACATAATTATGCTCCAGTGGAGCCCCGCCTTGGGCGGGGCTCCGTTTAAGTTACGCCGCCATCGTGCGGCACTGCTTGCAGATGAAGTCCCAGCTGTAGAACTCGAGCGGCATGACGCCGTCAATTGGCGTGTTCAGGTCTCCTTCCGGACTGGCAAGGGACTCAAGGGCGCTTAACTGTGCTGCGGTCGCCTTCAGGACGAGCTCAAGGGCGTTCATCCTGTCATCATCAGCCATATCCACATCGCCGGTGTGGAGGTCAAGGGCGACATTCGACATGTTCACCGCTCCCTTGATCAGCAGATGTTCCGGCGTTTCGTCATCTTTCTCGGGGGACACGTGCTGGAGCAGGCTGTTGAACACGGCGTCGTAGTTATCGCCGATGGCGCCGCCTGTATATGAGCAGAGCCACCCTATGCTATCGCGGCGGGTGCCTTCCGTTTCCCGGAGAAAGTCATCAGCATCGCTGATGACGTCATTGGCACGCCAGATAAAGGGCACGGTGCCCATAGCCACCTTAAAGAAGGAAGCAAGGTCGCCATCCCCCATGGCATTGGCGATTCCGCGGCACAGAAGATGCATCCTGTTTAATGTCGTCATGACTGCGTCATGATGGTCGGGGCCATCACCGCTGAGGCAGGCGACAAGGCCTTCGCAGTTCTTGATGAAAAGCGTGGCGATGGAATGAACGTCACTCGAAACGTCAGCCATTTCGCTGGCGCAGCTGAGCAGGCTGTTCCTTGCCTCTTCTGTGTTGCGTGCCGTTGTGGCACGGTCGCCTTCCGACATGGCGCCGAAGGCATTGAAAAGGAGATCAGAGATCTCGCCGAAGAAAGACTGCAAAGTAAACTTCATTTCAGAGTCCTTTTTCAGAGTGTTTTGTTCGTGCTGGGCATCCGGGCATTGACCACGGCCATGCGGTGATATAGGCTCGTCCCAGCGTGATCCTTCCGGCTCTTTCGAAAAATTGTGGAAGGGATCGTCCTTGCTTGTGCTCCCGCCAGATGGCCCTGGCGGGAGCACGCCTGTTCGCCTGGGGATAGCTATCCTGTATCCATTCTGATCACCTCCTTGTGATGCCGTTTTCAGTGAAAGCAGAACGGTAAACATGTCACGCTCCGTATCCGCAGTTCATCACATCATCGTGCCGCAGAGCATCTAGCCCATGTGCCACGCTCGTGAATGCAGGATGGCGAACTACGCCCATCCCTGTACCATCGTGATCGCGGTTTCTCTGGGTCTTGATCTGTTCTTCGATCTTTTCCAGTTCCGCTCGCACGCGGCGCAGGTGGCCAACCACGTTGCCGCCGCTAATGTACGCCATGCCTGCATCGCCCATTGCTCTTTGCATTTCACTCAGGTGAGCAATGATGGTGCGATCCAGACGGGGATCTACGTTCCTCATCTTCATACCTCCTGTTCCACAGCCTCAGAGTTCAACGCGTTGAACCGGGCCTCGTCGACATTTTCCAAAGCCGCCTTCCTGTCCTGAAACTTACCGATGATGTCATCCAGCTTGCTGCGGAAAGTCAGTAGGTTATCTATTATGGCAGTGCATTCCGGCATGGTAGAATGATTGACGTCGACCTTGACCAGCTTATCCATCGCCTTGCTGAAGGCGCTCCCAGCCTTGTCAAGGGGGTAGGGTAAGGCACCGCCTGCTGAGCGATGCTTTCTATGGTCATTTCCAAGCACCATGATGCGCTCTTCGCGATACCTGCGGTAATGCTCGACCATGGCAGCCTTTTCCTCTTCCGTCTGCCACTTCGTATAGTCACGGACGTTGCGGAGGGCGATAATGGGGCTGAGTCTTTCCGCGTCAAAGATTTCCTTTGGCAACTTCGCCAGCGACATGATCGTCGAAACCTCCGACTTGCTCAGCCCGTACTTTTCAGCCAAGGCAGCGTCCTCTTCGTACCCAAAGTACTTCTTGGCATCGTTGAGGGCCAGGTACTTATCGATAGGGCTCAGCCCCTTGTGGAACAGGTTAGCCTCGAACTTCCATGTGGCAGCTGCTTCGTCATCACCAAGAATGGAGCAGGGGAGCTCATCCTGGATCCCGTCAGAGGCGAGGTAGCGACGAGTTCCATCTGCGATGCGGTAGAGGTCATCACTTATCTTCATTACCTGGAGTGGCACGCGGATGCCGCCATGCTCCTTGATGCTTTCCGCAAGAGCCTCGATACCGTCTGTCGCCCTGTAGGACTTCATCTTGTCAGGGTCGGGTTCAAGGTTCTCTCGGGGGATCATCACGACTTTGGGTCTCAGCAGTGGCTCGCAGAGTTCCGGCTCACACTGGGATGGCTGGTTCTCAATGCTACCGAGGATCAAGGCCTTTTCCTTTGCTGTTTCTTTTTCCATCATATTTTTTTCCTCCATGGGATATTGATCCCTTTTTTGTAACTCACATATGCGCCTTTTTTCATATTTTGTCAATCAAAAAATGAAACGAATATATTTAAGTGATTACGTACTTGCATTTAAGAAGTTTTTTTGGTATCCACTAATGGCAACGGAGGCTAACATGGAATACAATGATGCTGACTACTATTGGATCAATGGCAGAGGGTTCAGGTACGATAGGCCTATTGATCAAGTCGTAGAAATTACTAAGATCCCGCCCGCTACGGTAAAACGCCTCAGGTTGATTTCCCTTAGGAACGCTACCCATTGGGACCGCATTCCGTGGGACACCCTCAGCATCGAAGAGATTGCGGCTAAACAAGAAGTTTCTGTTGATGATGTCCGTGAAATACGAAAAATGCTTCTCAAGGAAAAAAATCAGTGGACAAACTTAGACTACAGTTTAAGCGACGAGGAACTTGCCGCACAAACAGGGTTTTCAACACGAACGATACATACCTATCGGAAATATTTTGATAAAAATTTTGCTGAAAGAAAAAATGCCAAGAAGAAAGATTTAGCCGTATCAGTCAGAATGAAGAAGGAACTTAAGCAGGCTATCGACGATTTTTCAAAAATTGCCAACGTTTCCCCATCAGAGTTTATCAGACTGGTTCTGGCAAACATCATAAGCGGTTTGCCAAAAGAGTTATCTGAAGCTTCTTCTCAGCTTTCGCTTGATAATGACGTAGAATCTTTCACAAAAATGATTGAACGGATAAAAGCCAATTTGCCAAATTCAACGCGTTGAATAGTCCTTGTGCTCGTTATAGGCAGGCAAGCCGGGCGGTGAACATTCCGTCCGGCTTTTTGTTTTCCGTGCTGCCGCCAGGAGCAGCGGGGGGAGCATGAATACATTACGCGCTGCTGAGCATCGGCTCTTAGTTCAACGCGTTGAACTATAGCATGTTAGTTTTTTGTTATCCCCGCTGCTTGCCGTACCGACAAATGGGGATGTGTAGATGTTGTTCTTGTCTGAAGAAGGACGCGCACGTATAATCAATTCGACAAACGGAGATTGCTCCCTGATAGAGAATGACCGTAGCGTTGCCCTGCCAGCTTTGAAGCAATTTTACCTGCGTGTTAGGATGGGTGTTAGGACGAAGAAAGGGCTCACAGCATGATATGCTGTAAGCCCTTGAAATTACTGGTTGCGGGGGAAGGATTTGAACCAACGACCTCCGGGTTATGAGCGAATCTTCCTATATTTCCCGGTAGTTCCCTGCTGTACCATAATCTACCTT
>JAEEGL010965420.1_pt1 | contig 12288 bp, 8 predicted proteins | sample 9134231 | NCBI WGS metagenome assembly JAEEGL01 (sample SAMN16246548, study PRJNA631951) | gut metagenome | biome: gut microbiome; feature: rumen; material: fiber-attached | host: Bos | place: Iran: Karaj | collected 2018-10 | reverse complement strand
GCCGCCGAGAAGTCCAGCCCGACATCGCGGTTCACCTGCACCTGGTTGATGCCCGACATCTGGTATTCGACAGGGTCCTCGACGGTGATGAGCTTCTTGTCCGGCGTGTTGATCTGCCCGAGGCAGGCGTAGAGCGTCGTCGTCTTGCCCGAGCCCGTCGGGCCCGTCACGAGCACCACGCCGTCCGGCAGCTTGATGAGGCGCTCGAACGTCGCCTGGTCGTCGGTGAGGAAGCCGAGCTGCGGAAGTCCGAGCGACAAGTTCGACTTGTCGAGGATTCGCATGACGATGGACTCGCCGTGGTTCGTCGGCACCGAAGACACGCGCAGGTCGAGGTCCCTGCCGCCGACGGAGATCTGGATACGCCCGTCCTGCGGGATGCGCTTCTCGGAGATCTTCATCTTCGACATGATCTTGATGCGCGAGATGATCGCGCCCTGGAGCCGCTTCGGGGGCGAGTCCATCTTCCTCAGCGCGCCGTCGATGCGGTAGCGGACGCGGAACTCCTTCTCCATCGGCTCGATGTGGATATCCGACGCCTTCATCTTGATCGCGGTCGTGAGCAGGAGGTTCGCGAGCTTGACGACGGCGGAGTCGTCGCTGTCGCCGTCGCCTACGGCGAACCCGTCGTCGTCGCCGCGCGTCTGGACGTCCGCCGGATCGTCCGCCGCGTAGAGCTTCGCCATGGCCGCCTGCACCTCCGCGCGCGGGGCGATCACCGCCTGCACGTCGCGCCCGTGGAGGACGTAGCGCAGCGAGTCGATCGCGTCGTAGCCCATCGGGTCGGAGAGCGCGACGGTTACGGAGTCCTCGTCGGCGACGACCGGCACGACGCCGTACTTCTTCGCCATGTCGGCGGGAATTTCCTTGACGACCTCGGCGTTGATCGCGTCGGCGTTCACGTGGCAGTACTTGAGGCCGAACTCGTCGGCCACAGTACCGAGGACTTCGTCCTCGCCGATGGTGCCGCCCGAGACGAGGACGTCGAGCGTCGTCTCGTTCTCGGCCTTCATCGACTTCGCCGCGGCATCGACCTGGTCCTCGGTCAGGAAGCCCCGTTCGACCAGAATCCGCAGCACATACTCGTCATTGCTTGTCATTGTTGGTAGATATTATATCATAAATCACAGGCTTGCAAGGAGTCCGCCGCTGAGGACGATGTGCCTCTCGCGTCCGGAAAGCTCCGCGCGGACACGGAACGCCCCCTTCGGCCCCTTGACCTCAAGGACGCCGTCCCCCTCCACAGCCGCGCGTATCCCGCGCAGCTCGAGCCGGTCCCCCTCGGACACCTTGCCGTAGTCCCTCGGGTCCTCGAACAGGAACGGCACGATGCCGAAGTTCACGAGGTTCGCGCGGTGGATGCGCTCTATGGACTTCTCGATCACGGCCTTCACTCCGAGGTACATCGGGCAAAGCGCAGCGTGCTCGCGGCTCGACCCCTGCCCGTAGCTCTCGCCCGCGACGATGACGTTCGCGAGCCCCTTAGAGGCGTTCGCGAGGCACTTGTCGTGGAACTTCGGATCACACGGCTCGAACACGAACTTCGCGTACTCCGGGATGTTCGAGCGGAACTTCAGCCTTGCCCCGGCGGGCATGATGTGGTCCGTCGTCGTCTTGTCGCCGACCTTGATCGCCGCGACCGCCTTGAGGTCCTTCGCGAGCGGAAGCCCCTTCGGCACCGGCGCGATGTTGGGCCCGCGCACGATCTCGGCGCCCTTCACGCCCTTCCCAGCCGTCTTCATGTAGAGGAACATCGAATCGTCCACGGGGAACCTCTTCGGCGACGGAACCGCCGCGACCGGATTCATAGTCGGAAGCTCCACTCGCCCCGTGAGCGCGGACGCGGCGGCGGTCTCCGGCGAGACGAGATATACCTTCGCGGACTTCGTGCCGGACCTGCCCTCGAAGTTGCGGTTGCTCGTCCTCAGCGACACCGCGCCCGTCCTCGGACTCATGTGCGCGCCGATGCAGAACCCGCATGCGTTCTCGAGCATGCGGCATCCGGCTGAATGCAGGATCGCGAGCGACCCGTCCTTCGCGAGCATGTTGACGACTTGCCGCGAGCCGCACGCGACGCCGACCTCGACGTCGTCCGCGACGTGCTTCCCCTTCAGGTAGAGAGCGACCGTGCGTATGTCGCGGTAGGAAGAGTTGGTGCAGGAGCCGATCATTATCTGGTTGACCTTCTCGCCCTTCATCGACTTGACCGTGATGACGTTGCCCGGATTGTGCGGCGCCGCCATCATCGGCTCCACCTTCGAGAGGTCGAGCGTGAACGTGTCGTCGTACGCGGCGCCGCGGTCGGGAACGATCTTGGCGAAATCCTTCGCGCGCCCCTGCGCGGCAAGGAACGCCTTCGTGACCGCGTCGGACGGGAACACACTCGTCGTGACGCCAAGCTCCGCGCCCATGTTCGCGATCGTCGCGCGCGACGGGACGTCCAGCGTCGCGACGCCAGGACCAGCGTACTCGAATATCCAGCCGACGTTGCCCTTCGTGCCGAACTTCTCGAGGACGGTGAGGATGACGTCCTTCGCCGACACGCCGCGCCTGAGGCGTCCGGTGAGCACTATCGCACGGACCTTCGGCGTCGGGATGTGGAACGCACCGCCCGCCATCGCGACCGCGACGTCGATTCCGCCCGCGCCGATGGCGATCTGGCCGATGCCGCCTCCCGTAGGTGTGTGCGAGTCGGCCCCGAGCAGAGTCGTCCCGGGACGCCCGAACCGCTCGAGATGGAGCTGGTGGCAGATTCCGTTGCCGCACTTTGAGTACACGATGCCGTACTTCTTCGCCACGGACTGCAGGAAGTCGTGGTCGTCCGCGTTTTCGAATCCGATCTGGACGGTGTTGTGGTCCACGTAGCTGACGGATAGCTGCGTCTTCACGCGCGGCACTCCCATCGACTCGAACTGCAGGTACGCCATGGTGCCGGTCGCGTCCTGCGTCAGCGTCTGGTCTATGCGGATACCGAGCTCCGCATCCTTCGCGGGGTCTCCCTCCACGACATGCCCGGAGAGTATCTTCCACGCGACGTTCATCGGCGTCCGCTTCACGTTCTGGTGCTTTGCTTTCATGTGTACATTATATCATATTTTTCTTGCCCGACGACCATTATGCCGCCGCATTTTGGCGGGATGGCGAGGGCCACATGGAAGACGAGTCCAGAATCGGATAACCCGCTACCGTCGATCGAGTGCCCTGACCTTCTCGGCGCGCGCGTCCATGATGCGGTCGAACTCGTCGTCGTCCTCGAATTCGCTTATCTCCTCGGGGCGGTCCGGCGGAACCATCAGGTAGCGGAGCGCGGCGGTAGCGATACGGCGGAACACGGGCCCTGCGGCGTTGCCGCCCTGGTGGAACTTCCTCTTCGCCTCGAAGTCGAGCGTGACGAGTATCACGAGCCTCGGCGCGGACGCAGGGACCATTCCGCAGAACGTCGCGCGGAACAGGTGGTCGGAATAGTGTCCGTCAACTACCTTCTGCGCCGTCCCCGTCTTGCCGGCGACGGAATACCCCCTAATCGCAGCGCGGCGCGCCGTACCCTTAGGAGAGGCCACGCCGAGCATGATCTCGCGCATCTTCCTGGCCGTCGTTCCGCTGATCGGACGTCCCGCAGGCGTGGGTGCGTGGCGGTACACCTCGACGCCCTTGTGGTCAACTATGCGATCGACGATGTACGGCTTCATGCGAAGCCCGTCGTTCGCTATCGCCTGGTACGCAGAGCAGAGCTGAATCGCCGTCACCGAGACGCCCTGCCCGATCGGGGCGCGCGACCATTTCACCTTGTCCCAGCGCTGCCAGTTGGGGAGTATCCCGTACTCCTCGCCCGGCAGCTCCACGCCTGTCTTCGCCCCGAAGCCGAAATTCGCCATGTACGTCCAGAGCCTCTTGGGCCCGAGGTCGCATCCGATCTTGCCGACGACGATGTTCGACGAATGTACGATCGCGTCGCGAACCGTCATCATCGGCTCCCAGACATGGCTTCCGTCGCCGGGGAGCCTGTAGTACCTGTCGTCGTTGCGGTTCGTCGGATACCTCGTGTCCGGCCCGACGAGCTTGGAGTCGATCGCGGCGGCGACGGTTATGACCTTCATCACGGACCCCGGTTCGTAGGTGAAGTTCGTGACCCTGTTCACCTTCGCGGCATCGCCCGTCCGCCCGAAGGCGAGCGGATCGAAATCGGGATACGACGCGAGCGCGAGTATCGCGCCCGACGTGGCGTCCATCACGACGCACCACCCAGACGGCGCGCCAAACTCGCCGAGTCCCCACTTGAGGCCCGTCTCGGCCTCGTACTGGAGGTTGTGGTCGATCGTGAGGTAGATGTCGGAGCCCGGCACCGGTGGAATCGTCTCGATGCGCCTGTCGTAGATCTCGTGCCCGTGCGCATCCTTCATGCCGCGTATCTTGCCGGGGGAACCGGAAAGCTCGACGTTGTAGCGCAGCTCGATTCCCGCGGAACCAACGTTCTCGGCGTTCACGGACCCGAGGACGTGGCAGAGGCGGCGTCCGTGCAGGTACTGCCTGATCTGTGTGTCCTCGATCCTCACGCCTGCGACTCGGTGCGAGTCGCGTATGATGTCGTGTGCCTCGGGGTCGGACGATATGGCGAGGAACTGATACCGCTTCGACGTGTCGAGGGCCATCTTAAGGAGCTTTGTATATTCCAGGCCAAGCGCGTCGGCGACGGTCTTGACGATCTGCTCGCGCGTACGCGGCTCCTCGCCCTTGCGCCGCACGACGCGGTTTGTGAGCGCGACGGGGTCGAGGCGGTATTCCCAGACGGGAACGGACTTGACGAGAGGGTACTTGCTGCCGAAGGAATCGAATATCGAGCCACGGCATCCGGGCAGGTCTCTGGTGAATGTGTAGTCGATCGCATCTACGTCGGGATCGACATGCGCCCTCACGAGCTTCTGCGAGACATACCCTGAGAAGAGCAGAAGCAGTACGACGGGAAGCCAGAACCGCCAATTCTCGCCGCGCATCGGCATCGCGTCACCTTGACCGACGCACGGACGTCGGGCGCCTGCGCGCAACACCGCCGCGCGTCGACGAGTTGCTTGCCGTCTGCCCGATCTTGCTGCGCTCCGCCGCCTTCGCCACGGATATCTGGCCCGGATACGGCACGCCGCTGGAATTCATGCGGACCACCTGGTGCGATTTCGGGTACTTCATCGCAAGCCCATGGCGGAGGAGCGCCGACTCGAGCCGCTCGGATGTCTTCATCTCGTCCCAACGCGCGGTCTCGCGCTTGTACTCGTCCTCGAGTTTCGCAAGCTCCTTCTCCTTCTCGCGAATGGCGTTGTTGAGTTGCTTGCAGCTCGACGATGCGAGCATGTTGAGTATGACCATGGCAAACGTCATGACCATAACCGCGCCGATCTGGACCGAGCGACCGGCCATGACCGACATCTTCTTCGACATCCTGCGGTTTTTCCTCATCCCTGCATTGCTCCTTTCCTTTCCGCAACGCGGAGCCGTGCGCTCCGCGAACGCGGGTTTAACTCTACCTCGCCATCGGACGCCTTGAGCGCCCCCTTGAAGACCAACCTGACGCGGGGCTCCTCGCCCTCCCAGCGCTCCCCGCCCTGCGGCAGGGACACCATGCGCCCAGCATGCGCTGCGAAAAACCTCTTCACCGCCCTGTCCGTCAGCGACTCGAACGCTATCACCGCGAAGCGTCCGCCGGGCGCCAGCAGCTCCAGTCCGCCCCGGAGCGCACGCTCCAGCTCGCCCATCTCGTCGTTGACCTCCATCCTGAGCGCCTGGAACACGCGCGTCGCCGGATGCCTTCCGCCAGAGCGGGGAACGATCCTCTCCACGAGGCGGGCGAGATCCGCCGTCGTCCTGAACGGACGCCTCGCCCGCTCCTCGACTATCGCCCGCGCGATGCGCCTCGCGCGGGGCTCCTCGCCCCATGTCCTGAACACGTCCTCCAGTCTCTCCTCGCTCTCCATGTTCACTATGTCCGCAGCGGTCAGTCCCGAAGTCCCATCCATGCGCATGTCAAGGGGTCCCTCGCGCTGAATGCTGAAGCCACGTCCGGCTTCATCCAGCTGAGGACTCGACACGCCCAGGTCCAGCAGCACGCCATCGACCTTATCCCATCCATAGCCATTCGCAATCTCCTTCAAATCTCCGTGCCGGCCATGTACCGTGGCCAGCCCCGCGACGTCTCCTACCTCGCGGATGGCCTGGTCGTCGCGGTCGATGCCAAGGACCATCCCGCCCCGGGCGATTATCTCCTTCGCGTGCCCGGCCCGCCCGAGTGTGCCGTCCACGTATCTTCCGCCCGGCCTCACGGCCAAGGCATCCGCCGTCTCGCGCAGCAGCACCGGGAAGTGCGAACCCTTTTCCATCGCACCAGTCCCCCGGCATCAGAATGCAGTCGCCGCGATCGCGTCGCGGAGCGAAGCCTGGTCCACCTCGCCCTCCGGCGACAGCGCCGCAGGATCCCACAGCTTAATAGTACGCACCGCACCCACCATTGCGACCGTCGTCGTCAGGTTCGCGAACCGAAGGAGCCTGTCGCAAATGCGGATGCGGCCTTGAACGTCAAATTCGAGCTTCTCAGAATTCGCGCCGATTACCTGAAGGTGCTTCGCAAGCGCCGGATCAAATAGCGCCTTCTGACGCAGCTTCTCGAGTCGCGCCTCCATCTCGGCCTGCGGCACGAGATCAAGGCAGTTCTCGAACGGATCGGCCATCACGTACACGAAGCCGGTGTCTCCAAGATCGCTCCGCCATCCACTCGGAATGGTAAGCCTTTTCTTGGGGTCGAGATTATGCTCGATCCGGCCCATCAGGACCTTGGATTCCGCATTTTCAGCGACCGTCGACTTCGCGACACTCTGGTTGCCCTCTTTTGACATTTTGTGACATCATTATACACTTTTTGACACCAAATGTCAATACGGAAAAATTCAAAAATTTTTATCTGTTAAAATTTCTTCATATACCTCCTAAAATATGGAGTTTTCTCAATTAAAGCAAATCCCATCTCCAAGAAAACATTTGACACTACTTCATTTCGGCCTGTCGCCTTCCATGTCGCGGATATTTCCTTTACACCTTTTTTTATGAGCGCCTTCTCCACTTCCGCCTCGAACGCAAACTCAATCCGACGGTTCATCGCACGGCAGCTCATCACCCAATCCTCGATCTCGGCCATGTCCCCTTCCATCCTGACATGGACGAACGCAACGAGTCCGAGGTCTCCGAACCTGTCGGAAGAATGGAGCGTGAATATCGCGCGTGAAGGATCGGACGCGAACGCGCGGACCTCCTCCTCAGTCCACCTGTTCGCACAGACGTTGAACTGGTTTGTCTTCTGCGCAAGCTGCGCGACGCGAGGAATCTCGTCCTCCGTCATCGCGTGGATGTCATTGCATATCGCGAGCGAACACAGGTAGTCGTGATATGAAAGACCGGATGCGGCCTCACGCCGCTTCGCCTCGTCCTTGTACATCTGCGTCCGCGCGGCGTCCTCCGCAGTCGTCCCGGCGAATGGGAAATAAATGGAAAGGTCCGACGGAAACGGCGCGACCGCCACCTCTGGAAGCACCGCGCGCATCTCCGCGCGGTTGGCCGGATCGTCATCGACGAACACGAACGAATCGACGCCGAGGTTCAGTTCGCGAGCGACGTCATCTAGGTTCGCGGGCTTGCCGTTCCAGTCTATGCGCATCGCGGCGAAGTCGTCCTCGCGAATCACCATTCGTCGATCGTCCCATACTCCCTTCACGTCTTCCGCGTCGTTCCGCGAAAGCGCGACGAGCAACACACCCTTCTCCTTCAGCGACAGCGCCTCGCGTTGCAACGTCACGTCGGGGACGATTCCCCCTACGCCGTCCTCGCTCACGACGCCCTTCCACAGCGTGTTGTCAAGATCGAGCGCAAGAACCTTCTTCACGGGCGCGACGAGCTTACGCAGTTCAATTAGCGCGTCAATCGACCACGGCATCTTCGCAAGCGTCCACATCCTCTCGTCGTACGCGGCGTCGCCGAGGTCGGCGAGCAGGGACGCTACGTCAGGGATTACGACTGCAGCCTTTGGAAACGCGGACGCGAGTGCGCTCCGCGCGTCGGCGATGCGGTCGAATCCCCGCTTCTCTCCAAAGCGGGAATCGAGCAGAACATAGATGGCCTCGGGAGAAAACTCCGCAAGATCGGCAGGAGGATCAAGCGCGGTCTCCATCCATGCACCGAACCCTTGCGGCGTCCACACGGAATGTCCTTCGCGGAGCATCCCGGCGAGCACGTCAACGGTGACGTTGGATAGAAGCGCGACCCTCATCGCGTCAGTTGTCCACCCACCACGCAGGCGGCACTTGGTAGTTGAGGAAGCCGGTGTCGAGGTAGTCGGTGACCTTCATGTCGTTGCCGACCAGTCGCAGCGAGCGCTGGAACGACACGCCGTGCGAGACAAGCGAACCCCATGCGGCGTGCGATGCGCTCTGGTACATCTTCTCCCACTCCTTACCGCGCAGGTGGTGCCAGGTGGTCTCAATGAAACCGAATCCGCCAATCTTCGCGATGTATTCGGCCATCGGCTTCATCGCATTGTAGTTCCGCCACGGGCATCCGGCCACGGGGAAACCCTTGTCCTTGAAGTACTTCATCGTCGGCCAGTCCTTGCGCACCTCCTTCATGTCGCCGTAGGAATACTGCCAGTCGCAGATTATGACGTCCTTCGGGAGAGTGTCCGCGAGCGTCGCGGTCTCCTTGTTGCCGCAGTGCACGAAGTCCTTCCAGCGCGGATCGCCGCGCGCGAGGAGCATGTCGTGCCAGATCATCGGGCGCGCGCCGAGAGACTTCACGAACTCAGCGAGGCCGGTGATGTGGCGGCACACGAGCTCGGAGTTCGGCGTCTTGACGCACTCGGGACATGTCTGCGGCTGGGCCTCGTCGCAGCCGAGGTGAAAGTACGACGGCTTGCCGAAGTTCTCGTGCATCTCGGCGATAAGCTCTCGGAGAACGCGCTGCGTTTCGGGGTTAGAAAGACACCAGTTCCAACCACCCGGCTCGAAGAGCGGCTCATACTCTGGCGTGATGTCGAGCATCGCATGCTTGATCGTGCAGCCACGCGAGGACGACGCGTGTCCATAGCAGTTGATCTGCGGAATGAGCGTGATGCCGATGTCCTTGCCGACCGCGACGAGGCGGCGCACCTCCGCCTGCGTCATCGTCGGGTTGGGCCAGTGCCACCACGGATGCTTCTTGCTCTCGTACATCCCCCACGGCTCGATGATCGCGTAGTTGAACTTCAGGAGCGCCGCGAGGCGGATTGCACGCTCCATCTGCTGCGGACGCACCTCCGGGAACCAGCACAGGTGGATAGCGCGGAACGCGAGGTGCGGACGGTCCTCGATCGTAAGCTTCGGGAGTATGTACCCTTCCGTCTTGAACGTGCCGCGCTTCGCGATGGCGAGCTGGCGCAGGGTGTAGGACGCCCAGCGGGTTCCGGCAAGCGTATTGGCCGAGATGTTCACGCCTGTTTCGTCAACGGTGGCGGCATAGCCCTCGACGTCTTCTGGCGGGACGACGGAACTCGGCCCAGTCGTCACCTTCGGCGCGGCGTCGCCGTACCATTCCTTGAAATGCGATTCAAGCCACTTGGCCGCAGAGGGATCAGGGCACGCCAGCGTGACGGTCGTAGTCGCGTCGAAAGGCACATACGTCTTCTCGTCGCAAGTGTACTTCTGGAACACGGGCGCCTTGCCGCCCGTCTCCGCATTCGCCGCGAACGGAAGCGTCGCCCCCGCGACAACCGCCACAGCCATCCCCAGCATCTTGATAGTGTCCATGCTTTCTCCTATTTGGTTTTTAGTTGCCGTACATTATACCAAATCTTCCCCCCGCCTTGCAACGACATTCCTACGGAAACCATTTGTATATGCTCATTGCCAGTTTCTCTTCTGATGAGGAGCGGTTCAGGACCAACAGGGTCTGACGTCTCGTCTCAGGCGTGGTCCTTGCCGATGAACTCGCAGGGTGCGCGGCGCGCGACAAGCCCGCCCGCAAAGCGTATCCCGTACGTCACATGCGTCATGAACACACCGAGCCATGTCAGGAGCCACGTGAGCGGATTAAGCGAGAACGAGGAAACCGCGACGAGCAGGAGGTACGCGAGCATCGGCACGGAGATCGCGCCCTGCCACAGGCAGAAGAGCCATACAGGCATGACGTCGGGCTGCGGGATGACGACGAGGACGGCCCACGCGAATAGGTATAGGACGAACGCCGTCGGCACGAAGTACGAGAGGTGAAGCGAGTTAGACGGATAGCGCTTCACGAAATAGCCGCGATGGAAGGCGTAGCGTCCGAGCTGCCGCAGGTGCGCCCCTGGGAAGGCCCGCCGGTGATGGTACACCACTACCCACGGATCGTACACTATGCGCGCACCGGAATCGACTATGTCCTTGCAGAGGAGAGTGTCCTCGCCCGGCCAGAAGTCGGTGCGGTAACCGCCGAACGAGTCCATTAGCGGCTTCCTCACGAACAGGTTGCAGCTCGGGTAGTCGTCCACGTCGCGCCTCACCCCGCCAGCCTTGTAGCGGTAGCGGTATCCGCCAGAGACGAAGATGTTGTCATAGATGCGCCCGCCGATCCTCGCGAGGTACGGATCGTCCGGCGGAGTCACGCCGGGCCCGCCGATTGCCCCGATCGTCGGGTCGCCGAAGTACTTGACCGCGTATTCGATCCAGTGGGCTTCAGGGTACGCGTCGTCGTCGATGAACGCGATTATCTCGCCCTTTGACTTCGCGATGCCGAGGTTGCGCTTCTCGGCTGGCCTGACCTTGCCCGTCGGGACAATGGACAGGTCAAGCGCGGATTGACCATCACGGCTAAATGGCGCGTCGGGCAGGACGATCACCTCGAAGTTTCGGTACGTCTGCGCCTCAAGCGCCCGGAGGCACTGGTCAAGCATCCAGCTCGTGCCCGGGCATGCGATGACCACCGAGACCATCGGGTCGTGGTCGAGCCTGCGAGGCACCTCGGCCTTCGCGTAGTACCTGAGGATGCGCAGGCGGTAGAACACCGCGAGCGAGTCGAACGCCATCGTCTTCACCGTGTGCGCCTTGAGCGCGCCGAACTTGTTGCCAAACCTGATGACCACCGGCGCCTCGGCTATCTTCGCTCCGCGCTGGTGCGCGATCGAGAGGAGCTCCAGGTCGAATGCGTACGTCTTCACGAGCATCCTGCCGAGAGCCTCGCCGAGGACCTCGCGCCTGAAGAGCTTCATGCCCGTCTGCGTGTCGGTGATGGGAAGTCCGATGAAGAGCCGCACGAGAGTGAAGTACGCCCAGCTCACGACGCGCCGGTGCCACGGATACTGCACGACGCTCTTAGGATGCCGCTTCGAGCCAATCACGATGTCCGCACCCTTCTCGGCCATCGCCTCGAAGAACCACGGCGTCTGCTTCGGGTTGATGTCGAGGTCTCCGTCGAGGAGCATCACGTATTCTCCGGTGGACGCATCAAACCCCGCGCGCAGCGCCGCGCCCTTGCCGCCGTTCTTCGCGAGGACGACGGGGCGGACGACCACGTGGGCGTATTTCGCCTCGGCGGCGAGGCGCATGGCGTCCGCCGTCCCGTCTGCGGAACCGTCGTCCACCGGAACAAGCTCGGCGCGCACTCCGTGCGACTCGAAAAGCTCTGCGGTCCGCGCGATGTTCACGCCGATCTCGGCGGCGAGGTTGAAGACGGGCATCACGACGGAGAGGCGTCCGTCGCCGATGGTCTCCCTCACGAGCGCCCACCGCTCCTCACGCTTCGTTCCGCCGCGCTCAGACATCCCGACGAGACCTTTCCCTCGCCCCCGATCAGGCCCTGCCGTGGCGGCGCATCTGCCGCGTCGTCGGAGGGTCGATCACCTCCGGCATCGCCGCGCCGCCCGACTTAACGGCGGTCTGGCGGCGGATGATCCACATCTGCACGATCGAGAAGAGGTTCGAGAGGAACCAGTACAGCGACAGAGCGGACGGGAAGGAGTAGAACATGAAGAGCATCATCAGCGGCATGAAGATCATCATCATGCGCTGCTGGTTCTTGTCGCCAGTCGATGGCGTGAACGCGCTCTGGAGCGCAGTCGAGACGGCCATGAGGATCGGCAGTATGTTGAGTCCGCCGAACGGGAACCAGCTCGCGAAGAGCGCCTCCGGCTCGGAGAGGTCGCCGATCCAGAGGAACGGCGCATAGCGGAGCTCGACTGCGGAGCGGAGCACGTTGAAGAGCGCGATGAACACCGGGATCTGGATGAGCATCGGCAGGCACGAGCTC
>JAEEGL016647881.1_pt1 | contig 12289 bp, 10 predicted proteins | sample 9134231 | NCBI WGS metagenome assembly JAEEGL01 (sample SAMN16246548, study PRJNA631951) | gut metagenome | biome: gut microbiome; feature: rumen; material: fiber-attached | host: Bos | place: Iran: Karaj | collected 2018-10 | reverse complement strand
GAATTCAAGAGAACAATTATATGACAATGAAACAGATTGCTTTATTCCTCGCCGTCGTCAGCCTGGCTCTTTTCGCCAGCGCATGCGGTAGTAAAAGCGCCCAAAAGGCCGCATCCTCAAGTCCTGCACCGTCTCATACTAATCTTGTCAGCATCGCGGATGACTCCGTGGATGTCATCCTTCGTAGCTCCGGAGACACCCTAATGCTGAGCTCCCAGAAACTCACCGATTACGAAAATCTCCTGGAGGTTTTTGATAACCATAAAGACCAGGATTACCTTCATGAATCCACTCCTGCGACAAGCGCCTTCTTCTTCCGGGAGCCAGACATCCGTGACACTGAGACCGCCAGGACGCTTCAGGTCCGATACAACTACGCTGCAGCGATTAACAGAGTCCTCCATGGATATGAATGGTTCGAGCGGGTTTCTTCTGATGTGGATGAGGATGTGGTCTATTCAATGAAAGATACACTCGCCTGGATAAGGGAATCTCAACCAAAACTGTCGAAGTCTTTTATTGCGAAGGCTATTCCCAACAAGGCTGCTGCCGACGAGATATGCCGGATGCTCGATGCCTATCGCAGGTTCAATGGAGTTGATGACGAACAATCCGACTTCGCAAAGGAGTTCCAGGCAATTAACAAGGTCTTCGATGGTCTTCCGAATTTAGCGCCGTCCGAGACCTTCCAGGCTTTCAAGGATGGCTTCTGGGACTGGTACGATAAGGAAAAGATTGTCCCCGGGATAGACAAGAACATAAGGATGCATCTTCAGGATTTCAAGGGGGAGAGACTAACGGAAGACCAGGTTCGACAACTTGAACTGACGGTAAAGAGAGAGAAAGATATCGACAGAAGGACGGTCCTCGCCTTGGAGCTTGTGAAGTTCGCTCCCCATTCAGGCATCATGCTGCTGGGCGACATTCTGGAGTCAGGATTGTATACGAAGTATCTTCTGGAAACATGGATCTCCTGGAGGGCAAATCTCCAGATGGATTACAGCCCATCATCATTCAGTGTCATTCCGAACAACTTTTATGACCAGATTCGCGTAAAATGCCTGAATACCTTCCTTAGGCACTATCAGGTAAATAAGGATGGTAACACGTTATGCCTTATGGAGAACATGCTGCTCTGCGAGGTGCTCCACCGAATGGCCTCCATAGCGGGTAACGAAAGTCTGGCGACATGCGCTCAACTCTCATACGATTATTTCATTCACCCGAGGCTGCTAGACAATGAGTGACGCCTCCGGCGAACATAGGTTTCGTTTATATTCATTACCTTTGCACTATCAAATGATAAAGATATGCCCGTAAACAAAGACGCAATGGCCAGGTACCGCATCCTTGACAAGATGCTTTCTGACCCCAATCATGACTATACCACCGCCCAGATCCTTGAAAGGGTCTGCCGCGAGTATCCTACTCATAAGGTGTCCCTTAGGATGATACAGAAGGATATCCTGGCCCTGGAACAAGATTTCAATAAGGAGATCGAGAGGGGCAGGGGAGGACGCGGCACAGTCCGCTACAAAGACCAGTCAAGCCCGCTTTTCTACCAGGAGCTCACTTCCGATGAAGAAGAGATCCTGCGCGAAGCGCTTCGAAGCCTCGGGCAGTTCGAGGGCCTGGACAGCTTCACCTGGTTGGAACTCCTTCGCAAGAAGTTGGAGATGCCTCAGGGGAAGAAGGAAAGGCCGGTCATCTCGTTCTTCAAGAATGACCTCCTTCAGGTCGACGGCAACCTTCTGGGGCAACTCTTCCTCGCTATCTCCGGCAAGAAGGTTATCCGTTTCGGATATCGCAGGTTCGAGAAGAATAACGAGCCTTACCAGAAAATCACCGTATATCCATATCAGCTCCGTCAGTATAACGACCGCTGGTTCCTTCTCTGCAACCCGGTCGGCAACGAGCAGTATCCATTCGACCCCGCGCTTATCTACAACTACGCACTGGACCGCATGGACGGGAAGATTGAGGTTGTCGAGGGAAAGCCGTTCATAGAGACCCCGATAGACATTGATTCCAGATTCGAGGAGATTATCGGCGTGACCTATCAGAAGGGCGTGGCAGTAGAGGATATCTTCTTTGCCGTGAAGCCGCAGTCCGTCGATTATATCCGGACCAAGTACATCCATCCTTCCCAGGACGAAGTCAACTTTGAAACGGAAAAGGACTTCAAGAGAAGGTATCCTTCGCTCAAGGACTGCAAGTTCTTCTTTGTGAGCTGCCGGCCTAACTATGAGCTATACAGCCGCTTTGCTTCTTATGGCGACGCCATAATCATCGTGGAGCCTAAGGAGATCCGGGATAAGGTCCTGAAGACCTTCATGAATGCTGCGGAGAACTATTCCCAACTGGAAACGGTATGAATGCCTGGGGATACGAGACAATAGAAGTGGGCAAAGAGGATCTCGAGCAGCTTCAGGGTCTTGAGATTGTTGCTTTCCAAATAGCTGAACCGGGCGCGATGGGTTATCATGGCGGAGTGTTCTTCGTTACTTCTGACAAGAAAGTCTATTCCACCTGTTACCTTGAGCCCTCCGCATATACCGGTAATCATAGGGGGATGTCTTACCAGGATCTTGAATCCGTCTTCCCGCCACTAAGGGAATTCGACCACGGTTTATTAGGGTATAACGTTGTTGTGCCGGACAGTTGGCACTATTCTTATCTCGGGTGCGGAAATCACCTCCTTGTGAAGGAGTCGCTTTGGGATCCGTTTGCGAAGAAAGTCGCAGAAACAGATGCAATGCAGACTAAATCCTATTTGTACAATAACTGGCTGCAGGCGATTCAGAGTATCCTTTAAGGAAGAATGCAGGAACCCCGAACTCTTTGAAGATTTCGGGGTTCTCTCGTAAAAGGTATCCGGCAAGAGTATCTCGCTGCTCTGCAATTCCTATCAGCAGGTGTACTATTCCGACCGGCTTCTTGTCGACCAGGTTTGCAGTCAGTCCGGCAATCTCAAGCGCCTCCCGAAGGGATGCGGAGACCACCACTGATGAGTGATTGTCCTGAGAAGCTGGTAGGGAAGAAAGAAAGAGAAGAAGACGGCTCTTGAAGAAATTCGGATCCATAGACAGCTTGCGCAGACATTTCTGAAACTCCTGGTTGGAACTTATCAGAAACAGGACATGCTCAGGTGTTACGAAAGGATTATGAGACTCTTCCGCATTCATTCTGGCTTTCTCAAGGATATCGTAAGCCAAAGGACTGATTATCCTTTCTTGTTCGTTCATTCTAAGCACGCTTGTTTGTATGATGCAAATATATGATTGTGTAGCGAAATGATTTTTCGCACAACTGAGTGTGAATTAAAAACTTGCAATTATCATTTAAAGACGGTTTATTTATCGCTATCTTTGCGTTATTGAGAATCGATTATGAACTATTTAGCTAACAAGTCTCTACGGTTTATCGCTGACCGCTTCGAAGAATGGTCCGGTGGAATGTGCATATCACAAGGTCCTATAAATGCTGAAATTACAGCAATCGCAGACAAAAATGGTGTTCGCTTCGAGGTTATCGGAGCGGATAACCTCCGGATGCGCAAACACGCGTCCTTCGCTCCAATATCCGAAGGGGGCATGTCTATGGATATGGGGACCCGGCTGCAATATTTCAATCCGGCCTTCTCGGAGGGAGATCCACTTGACCTAATAGTTTGCCATGTATTTTACGAAGGGAGGACAATCTCCTATATTCGTTTTGCGATGAGTTTTCCTGACAGGATTATCGAATTCTATGGCAATACTGTTTCGTTCGATGGTATCGATAGACCGGTAGTCACTTCTGGCCAAAGGTATCCTAGTTTTAAAAAACTATTCATCGATGATTTGGCAGACCACTATCGTCTTCTCTTGAAAGAGAATTCTGTCTCAATTGCGATTGTCGACCATCAGTTAGCATGCGTGGCTTTCTGTATTAAAAAATACCTAGCCTTTCTCGCAATGGATAATGATTGTGACGGACTTTTACGAGATCAAGTTTTTAAAGATGTATCTTCTATAATTTCTGAATTCTACAGAATAATAGGTAACGATTCGCTTGACACGCCAAGGAGGTGGTATAGACAATTGATATCAAATCCTTCAGATGCTGAAGCCTTTATAGAATACTATTATACCTGCCTTAATTCAGGGCAGTCCATAGACGGGTGGCAGATTCAGATAAAATTTAGGCTATTATAGCTTACTAGTCAGGCAAAACGCACATTCTGAGCACATCGAACAGCGTCTCAATTAGCACATTTATCCCCATTGTCTTCCTTTCCAGACACTTATTGCGTTTATGGAAGGATGCAGCTTTTTCCTTGAATCTAACCGGAAGATAGCTTGATGCCTCGTATAGAATTAGCGATGCTGGAGACTCTGTTAGCGCCAAGAGTTCCTCTCCGGACAAAAATATATATTCCCGGAAGCGTCTGGGTAGATAACAAAGGTTCCAAAGAATAACATTCCCGTTTTCCGTATTCAAAGCTTTAATCTTTTCAGCGTTAAGCAGGAATGCTTCTTCATAATCCTGTTTCACGTCTCCATCAGAGATGTGAATAACCGTCGGCGGATATGAGAATCTGTTTTCTTCCTTGGCAGTCCACTCTGACAGCAATTCATGCACATATTCAAACGCCTTGTCGTACCTGCCCCTGGTGTCTTCGTCCTTAGGATCCACCCATCTGAACTTATCTCTGGGACCCTTTACATGGGAAAGCAACTCCATGGGAGAATGAAATGGTTTTTCTGCGAGATCGCCATTCCAGGCCGGAGATACATCATTCCCGTAACCAATCACGGCAATATCATATAAATGACTTATTGTGCCGTCATCCGCGATGCACTTTTTAAGAAAGCAGTTAATCTGTGTGTTGATTGCCTCTGCGACAAGATCGGAGATATAATCATACTCGACGTTATTCAAAATGGTACTTTTTGCCATTGAGCAGGATTGGTCAACGACGAACACAATTGCAGTTGGATGCACCTCCGATATCCTAGCCCATATATCTTCAGGGATATTTCTAATATGATTTATGTGAACAGCGCCTTCGATATCCACAGATAAACGGTTGATTATAGAAGGGTCTTCTTCCAAAAGATTTAGTAAATCGCGTACATTCTCTATGCGTTCTCCTCCAGAGTATGGATTATCGAGCCAGAATGATGTATTATGAGGGCGTAGCGCCTTCAGGCTAATTGTCAGCACAGAGAGCTCGCTGAAACGTCCCGTCGCCATCATAGAGGAAATGATCGATGGAGACGGATCAAAGGCGTAGAGGTGAACAGAATTCTCACGCCGTAGGCGTTTATCCAATCTTTGACTTATTGCATCGCCACCAGGCTTTGGGCAGGAGATTCCATTCTCCTTGATCTGAGACCATGATGCAAGGCCCCTTTCTTTCAGTATTGAAGCAATGTTGTCCTTATCCGTAACGTGATACAGATTGGTTATCCCAAGAGCGCTTAATTGCTCCAGGGTATTATCATTCCATCCTTTAAGCATGAGATTCGTCGATTGAATACCGATACTCTAAATCCTCGAAAGATGCGTTTTTCTGAAAGATTGATACCCTAATAATAGTATTATGCTCGGGTTCTGTTTCCACCTCGTAATAGGTGTACGGTCTGGTTGTATCCTCATAAGAAAGGATTCTGCCGTTATCATTCTTGAACCTAGCAAATCGAGGTTGCATAACGCCTAAAACCTCCAACTTCAATTTGGATCCCCATTGAGTGTAAGTCAAACGAATATCTCTGTGATTTGGCCGGGCAGATATTTCTCTTCCGCCTTCAAATCGTTGGAGAAATGTCGCTGAGTATCTTACTACTTTTTGATCATTTGGATGCATTTCTTTTTCTTGAGATGCGGGGCTGGATGATTTTTTCATTGCCCGGAGTTCTTGACACAACTTCCCGTTTTTGTCACAAGCGAGCATCCTGACGTGCTGGCTTTTTTCTTCGTAATCCCATTCATCCAGCTTCTTTAAACCCCATTCGAGAACAGGAACAACAAGATTGCCATGACAAACAAGGTAACAGAGCTTTCCTTCCTCCGTTTGAATGCTTATCTCTGGATCCACATATCCAACGATGCCATTTACAGGACAAATCCCTTCGCTGAGCCAGTAGTCATAATTGGCTCCAACAGAGACCTCTTCTGACGTATCTGGATTAACCAAAGTAAAAACCTTATCATTCTCTCCTCTAACAGCCTCCACGTTTGTAAGGATATAAAATGGGTCTTCAATGTTGCCAGCATCATCTTCTTCCTGCTCATTTCGTTCTTGGCGTGTGGATTCTTCTCTCTGAGGTGCCACATACGTCGGCATCCCAATCTCCTTATATACGTATGCAGCAGCCAGGACCATCATAGCATTATCGCCGATGATATCTATCATCATGTTCTTGAAGGCATACTTGGTCTCATCGTCAAGTGCCGCAACTATTTGGAAGCACTCTCGCTGATTATTAATGGCATATAGGACAGCCTGCCCGAAATAATTGTGCTTATAATCGTTATCCCAATTCCCACGCCATGAGTCATCGAAGCATTCTCGTATGATTATGTCCACCTCCGGATCGTTGCTGCGGAATCGGCCACCCTTGCCCTGTGCTTCTATCATGCAGGCAAGACTGACTATTGCCTTCTTGTTGGAGTCAGAAAGCCTTTGTAGTACTGTACTCATGACCAAATCAATGGTAAAATTTCTTTTAAACAGGCAAGGAGGAATCGAATACCCAGTGAAGAACCCGTTATGTCTCGATGAAGGACAGGGCGTCCGTCAGCATCAGAATAAAGCTGTCCGGATGAAGACGCTTCACGGAATAGAGGCTTTAGGTCAACCGAACTAAAGACCAAGGTTTCATCAGAGAAATAAGGACTATTCTGGAATGTCCTTTCACGCATTAAAGACACTCCCGAGAACTGTTTGGCGTTATCCGGATGTATGAGAGAGTTTCGAATCGCTATCAACTGTTCAAGTATGAAGAGGATTCCCCGGTCCTGACGGTTCCATGTCTGGAGATAAAGGGCTGCAACTTTGTCTTTCTGCGGGAAAACACCGTTGCGCTGAACGGTATGGAAAGCCATTGGTTTCTGCCCATATAGGACTCCGCTCCCAGTAGGGGAGACCAGCGCCTTCGAAGGAATGCGTCCGGGAAGGAGCAGTAGTTTAGTATCCTGCTGATGGGGATCAGTGTTGATTGTCCAATCCGTCAAATTTGATGTAACGACCTCCAATGTTTGGTACAATGCAAGGAAAGCATACCTGAAATCATTCTCCGTCCTTGCTCTGGCCGTCATTTCGTATGCTATACCTAGTTGGCTAAGAACTTCGCTGGAGAGTCCTCCTTCCGCTTTATCGAACTGCCCAATGAACGACCAGAAGTCGCGCAGGTACACCTGACCAAGACAATGCTCCATGTCCATAACCAGTGAGCGCAGATTTGCCGCCGACAGTTCATCAGAAAACTCATATTCGGGAGACTCCTTAACGAAATATCCATCCGCGCCGAGTTCACCATCCATCAAAGCCTTAAGGTTCCATGCCTTATTGGAAGCAGTGAGCATTATCACCTGCGTGCCCCTGTTCTGCTGTTTTATGTGCTGGAGAACCTTATATCCGGACATTTCCTCCGGTTCTACCACATAGTCCTCTCGAATTCCACCCAGACGAAGATCCAATAGGATTAAATCATACTTGCAGAAATCAATTTTTTCTTTGGCACTGTCTGAAAGCTCATCAAAGTTAAGGACGGACTCGGCTATCACATCATCTTTCGGATCGAATCGCGCATGGGGCATAACAAGAGACAATGTCTTCGCCCAACCCTTATCCGCTTCATCGTCGATAAGCAGGATATGTTTCCCAGCCGACCCCTTCACTTGATACTGCTCCTGGCCGTGGGCAAGAGGGGAGTATCCGGAAGAAATCTTATGTGAAACATATTTGAAGTATAAGCGCTTATGTATATCTTGAAAGTCCTTGAAGGCATCTTTTTTCGCGCCTTCTCCAGTTATTATCATGTATAACCGGCTGGCCCCCCATTGGTTTGCCAGGGAATGGTTACTGCCTTTTGGCGCCGGGATACTGATTCTATCCAGAAAGTCCGATCGGAAGGTGTCCTCATTCAATCCGGTAAAAGAATCCATTCGGCTCTCGACGTCCGCTCTGTTACATATGTACGCCCCTGTCGTCATAAACATCTGAGCTCCGAGGCCTTTCATAACCAGCTTGTCCAAATGGAGATCTGAGATGTATACGATGGCAGCATACTTGCTTTTCCCGGGGAGCGTATCTGTCAGGCGCAAATGCAGGGACAGCAACAGTATCAGTTCCGGATCTGCATCGGTGTCCAACAGGAACACCTTTGCCTCATCATGGAATGATTCACTTATGAAGTCATGAATTCGCACATCCGTGTCGCGCTCATTCTCGCCTTTGAGCGTTCCTGAACTTAACCTCACATACTTTCCACCTACTTTACTCGCCATGGAATTCATTCCATCCCTTCCTACGCAATAGATGGCAGGTCCTACCGGCTTGGATTCATCCACGACGGGCGCCAAATCAATGGCCACTCGGGAAAAGAATTCTCCGAAAACATTACCGGAGGCTATTGTCTTGCTCTTAAAGGATTCCTTTGTCTCTTCTCCCGCAAGAATCTTGAGATTGACCCGTCCAGTTTTCCGGTACTCCTTTAGGAATTTCGGAAGACGGGAATATAACGTACTCTTCTTCAATGAGATTATGTAATTATCTCCATTGAATCTGGCCTCTTGACTATCTCCATCGCTAAAGAGAACCACCGGTGCGACATCCCCAAAATCCGTTACATCCAGGACTCGTTTTTTCACGATAGTGTCCTGATAGGAGGAATGCATGAGGACACAGGATGCAGCCGCAAGAGAAACTACATCTTCCTCGGGAAGGAAGTCAATTCGCCGAAGGACGTCTTCATAATCTGTGACCTTCAAGTATCCTTCCAGCATCTGGACAGGGGTATCGTCTATCAGGTAGATCATGGCTTATGGATGATTGTTAAAATATGGGTAAACCCTTCTGCAAGGCTTGCTTCAGAAAGCTCTGGTTGCGTTTCGTCCCGCAGGATCCGCCATCTGATAGGGGAGTCTTTATCTGGCCATTTGGTCACGACATCCCAGTTGCACAGGCCCTTCAGTCGCTTACGAATCGTTCCAAAGGTTCCGCCATCACCTTCTGCCAATCTCGCCATATCGCGGGAAAGGGGATGGGCAGGGAAGGACCCCACTTGAGTAAGGGATAAACTGAATTTGGAGAAACCACCCTCCAGTTTGTCCTCCAGAAACGATATTGCGACCGTCCGGTAGTCTCCATATTCGCGCATACTGTTCAGTATTAGACGAAGCACATCTCTGATGGGGCCCGTCTCTATGTACATATCTGCGCCACGTAGCCTCCCAGGGACCTTGATTGCCAGTTCAGGGAACTCAGATAAGAGCTCTTTTCTAACGAAGAGATCCAGCGCTCCATTGCGGAATCGTATGGAATTGCGGAAGTCATCTATCTCCTTACCAAAAGTGGGATGATTGTTTAACGGGTGCTTACCTGTTTGCTCAAAATATGAGACGAACTCTTCTGAGGAAGCAAACGAATCATGTACAAGGCCATTGTAGTCTGTCCACTGAGGGCCAAAGATGAAGCCGGAAACCAGGCTATAAAGGCCTTCTTCCAGGTGCATTTTAGACCTGCAAGAAAGGATAATCTGCTGGCAACGATAGACATAGTCGATATAGTCAAAACCAGGGCTGAAATCATGAGTCAAGAACTTCAGCCCATTTTGGTCCTGGCTGAATAGATGAAGGAATTCGGCATTGTCCCTTTGAGTAACCATCTGCATAACTGCTATGAATTACAAAGTTACTAAAAATAGTCAAGCATACCGAAATTGCGAACTCACTTCGTTATATATCAGTATTTCTGCGCAAATGTAACTCAGTTAAGCGAACTGTTACTTCGTATATTATTCGTGTATAAAGAAGAAGCTGGCAGGGGAGCGGAATGATACAACCACCTTAACATAAGATAAATTGTGTAACCGAATTTACAAGGAGGGGAGTCACAGCTATAAGCCTGAAACTTCTTTGGATTATGGAAAAGAAATAGGAACTTTTTTACAGGGATATATCGAATATTTCGTAAACTCACAACATCAGAACGCTGTTTATAAGAATACTGAACAAATTGAGTTCCTATTTCCTTTTGGTTCCGATAATAATCAAAGTTGTGTAACAAAACTGGGAAAGTCTGGGGAGTGGCAGATAAAGGGTTGACGAATACTATTTTCGCGATAGTTTTCCGAATTTGAAATAGTTAGATAATTGTCATACATTTGTGCATTGATACTTTTAGTTAATTTGCCATTATTAAATCACAGAGTTATGGGCATCGGCTACATGGACAGGATGATTCTATCATCGTTCACTTCAAAAGAGAAACAGGCATTCTATCAACTGCTTTGCGGCGCCATGGTAATTGACGGCGACCGTGACCCCAGAGAAAAGGCCGTTATTGAACACGTCATGGAACTAATCGGCCTAACCGATCAAGAAAGGCAAGCATCCCGCTTATCATCGACAGAATCGCAGATTGCCACCATGAAGGCCATGGACGAATCCAAGAAAAAGTATTTGGGGAAATACATGGCTCAAGTGATTCTTGCGGACGGCATTGTTACACCCAAGGAGCAGGGGTGGTTCAATTTCATGCTGAATCTCCTGGAAATTCCAGATATCGAATAGTTCCCAACTAAACGGAAACATTAATCAGTCAAAGCTCCCAGAACGGGCTTTGACTACTTCCCATTGTGCATAGCATCGCTCAGCCTTATCATATTCGCCTTTCCACTTATAGAAGTTGGCCAATTGGTAATAGTCCTTCTTTCTGGTTGAACCCAAGGATATTGCCAATTCATAGAACCGCATCGACACATCATAGTCTGAGTACTCATAGTAATCGCCATATAAACCGATTACATCAGTGTTAATCGGATATATTCTGAGTGCTTCAGCAAAATATTTCATTGCGATTGCCCGGTCATCGTTTCTCCAATATGGTACCCCCTGATTGAAGATCCGGTCTGTCTCATACGCCAGCCGGTACTTTTCAGCCATATCCATGCTGGAAAAACGTCTTTTAAAGGCCTCAGCATTGCGTTTTACCGTATCAAAGTCAACATCCACGTAATCGGTTTCAGTCAACAACGCACCCTCGCTGGAAAGGTTTAATCCCAGCAAGTCGTATCGATTGCTGGTATGTGCGTACTCATAGCTCTTGTGATTGTCATATCGATAAAATGCAATCTTCCTTATCATGTTGTTTTTCAGGAAAACTGCAACACCATAATCGGTATTCCCTGGATCTATCAGTCCAAATGGACCGAGGGCCAAGACATCGTAGCCCCTGAAGACCAGATAATCCTTGCAAGCCACAACCAACCGTACCGGTTTGGTCCCGAGTTGGGCCCGCCCAAGATCATCATTATAGATGGTAAAGAAATAGCCGTCACCTGGCCGTACATCCGGGTATGAACTATGACCTGACTTATTCACCTCCAAGACAGCCCGGCGTTTTACTCCTTGGTCGACAGTCAGTGCTTCTCCCCCAGGGAGGTAAGTAATGAAAATGTCCGACTCGTATTCGACACCTTTGAAATTCAAGCGCAGATAAGAATCATCAAAAGAGTCATTGACTTCAAAGTCTTCCCAGGTCAAGTCCTTATCGAGACGATAATTGGCAGGTAGCATGTCCATATGAATCAAGTTAACTATTACAAATTTAGTTTCTTTAGTGAAGAATAGCAATTACAGAGCAGAAAACTCTCCCGCATCGCGAAGGGATTGTTCGTTACGCGACTCCAACGCATTGTTTTTTGCTATTCTTTTTTGCAGACTCACAGGACTGTTGTATTTTTGTAATACAAAACACAACAATATTATGACCTTCCCGAAATTACAGTACCAGAATGTAACTCTAAAGCCAATAACCAGCAGTTATGACAATACCGCATTCATCAAATCTCTCTTTAGACTGGAAGATATTCAGAGGGAATACACGCTGAGAGATGATCATGCAGCCAATCTTGACTCGTTCGTCAGTTACATGGCCAACGGGAATGCAAATGGAACTGGCATATACTGCATCATAGAAGACAATTTCAGCAGCTCTGTGGGATTCATAACTTCTGAGCCATACAGAGATAACATGAGCGGAGATATTGCATGGAATGTCGGTATTGCCATTCACCCG
>JAEEGL015387765.1_pt1 | contig 12289 bp, 10 predicted proteins | sample 9134231 | NCBI WGS metagenome assembly JAEEGL01 (sample SAMN16246548, study PRJNA631951) | gut metagenome | biome: gut microbiome; feature: rumen; material: fiber-attached | host: Bos | place: Iran: Karaj | collected 2018-10 | reverse complement strand
ATGAAGAAGATCAGTGGCAAATACACGACCCTTGGAGCCATTTCCAAATTCCTGGGTTCGAATGTCAGGTGATTCCCATGGAGTGCGTTAACACAAGCGGAAAGAGAAAGACAGCAATCGCAAGGGCAGTCGTGAAAGAGGGTACCGGAAAGGTCACCGTCAACAAGATCCCGATCGCACTGTACACACCCGAGCTCGCCAGGCTCAAGATCGAGGAACCCCTCGGACTTGCAGGCGACAAGGCAAGCAAGGTCGACATCGCCGTCACTGTCAACGGTGGCGGAGTCATGGGACAGGCAGCAGCCGTCAGGACAGCCATTGCAAGGGGTATGTGCGAGTTCTTCAAGGACGAGGAGCTCGAGGCGACCTACAGGGCATACGACAGGACTCTCATCATCAACGATGACAGGAGAAAACTGCCGAAGAACCCGCTCGGTCCCGGTGCCCGTGCAAAGAAGCAGAAGTCATACAGGTGATGTGATAGCATGATCATTCCCGTCAGGTGTTTCACATGCGGCAAAGTCATCGGTTCCGCCTACCCCGAGTACGTCAGACGTGTCGGAGAGGGCGAGGATCCCCAGAAGGTACTCGATGACCTCGGTCTTGAGAGATACTGCTGCCGCAGGATGATCATTTCACACGCCGACCTCATCAAAGAGATCTCACCTCTCGGATGAAGGCTTCGTCAAACCCTTTACCTTTCAAACATTTTTCAATAAGGGCCCTTGGGGTAGCTTGGTATCCTTCATGCTTGGGGTGCATGTGACTCCAGTTCAAATCTGGGGGGGCCCACCATACCTGCTTATTATTCTTTGAAATATGATCGGTCCGCGGTCAACTGGCATACAATCAATGAATACTCACTACCTATCGGCTATTTATTCTGAAGACTGGGTACGGATTACAAGCAGATTGAGGGTGGATGGATGAAGAAGGCAATCGCGATAATCATCGCAGCGGTCATGCTGTGCGTGATGTTCACGGCCGATTCGGCGGATGCAGCCGTCCCGCACTTGTACATAAACGGACATGCCGTGACAGAGGATGAGACGAATAGCGAGGAGGGTTGGTCATATGACGCTTCCACCCCTACGCTCACGCTCAACAATGCGACTCTGGACGACGGTGTCTACTATCACGGTGGCTCCTATTCAACCATCTATTACGATCGATATGATACATTGAACATCATATTGATTGGCGACAGTACGATCGACGTACAGGTTGACGCTGGTGATCCAGGTGATGGGATATACCTACAGAAATCGATCAATATATCGGGAAACGGCAGTCTGACAATAACCAATCCAAGCTCATTCAGTAGCGGTATTTACTCCTACGACGGTGACATCACTATTGCAGGCGGAGACTACACAATCGATGCCAGAATGCCGATCTGTGCTGAGAACATAGGAGGTCATGGAGGAAACATCACCATCTCAGGAGGGACGATCCATGCGAACAATAAGATTGGAGGCGTGGACAATGTGTCTTTCGATATGACTGGTGGGTATTTGGAGGTCAGCGGACTGCTCGGCAACGAACTTGCTGTAGTATCTGATTCAATCAATCTGCACGGTGCTGAAACGAGCAATGCCACGATAAATGCTGTTCAAATCTCTGCAACAGCGGCAGGTAATGTGATAATTTCACATTTGTATGACAAGACCGTAACCTTCAATTCCAACGGAGGGGTAGATTCACCCTATTCCAGGCATACAAACATCGAGGGGAGGGTCTTCATGTCTACTCCCGGCAAACCAGGATATGTCTTCAGAGGGTGGTTCACGAGTCCTTCCGGCGGAGACCAGAAGACCATCGCCTCAAGATTCACCGAGGATACGGAGCTTTACGCACATTGGGCGCCGGCCATCTGCACGGTGTCCTTGGAAGCGAACGGAGGTTCCTGTGATACAGATTATGTAGAGGTAGCCAACGGGGAAACGGCAACCTTGCCTGTCGCGACCCGCGAAGGATATGCATTTATCGGATGGTTCACGAGTCCTTCCGGCGGAGAACAGATGACCAACGATTCGCATTTCTATGACGATACGATTCTCTACGCCCATTGGGTAAGGCAATATACCGTCACCTTCGATGCGAACAGTGGTCAATGTTTGGTCACATCAGCCGTCACTGGAATCGATGGAAAGCTTGATTCGCTTCCCGATGCTACATGCGAAGGATATGCATTTATCGGATGGTTCACGAGTCCTTCCGGCGGAGAACAGGTCGGGCCGGATAACGTGTACGATTCGGACAGAACGGTCTATGCCCATTGGACAAGCAACCCCAATCCTTCTCCGGATGAGAGACCGTCTCCGGATTCACCGGATTCAGGGGATGACAAGAAAGCCAACAACGGTCTGCTCATCGGTGGCATCGTCGGCGGTATCGCCGCCGTGGCGGTAATCGCCGGAGTGGTGATCTTCTTCATCAGGAAGCACTGACAGGACCTTCGAGTCCGGGGGAACCGCCCCTCGCTCCAACGACGATTGAGGTATAGCTCACAGTGTACATGTTCTGGTTATGAGTAAAAACAAATAGTTTCCAGATACTTTCATTTTTATTAAATTGCGTTCAGCAGTGATAGCATGGATAAGAAAGTGATTGTAGCGATAGGTGTTGTCGCAATCCTCCTGATCGGAAGTGCCGCTGCGGCGATAATCATTCTTGCCAACAGCGGTGACGATCTTCCCACGAAGTTCGACCAGCGCGACAAAGGGATCGTGACATCGGTCAAATACCAGAGCCCGTGGGGTACATGCTGGTCATTCGGAAGCACCGGTGCTGCGGAGACGAGTGTACTGACGTATCTGGGAAAGACCGTACAGCAGTATAAGGAGGAGAAGGGTCAGGATCTTGACTTTTCCGAGAAGCATCTCGCATGGTTCGCACTCAATACGGTGACCGATGCCGAGACTGATACTCAGGCAGGAGAGGGATTCATGCTCCTGTACGAGAGCGATTACCACTACATCTACGACAACGGCGGAAAGGCATCGATGGCCGCATCGCTGTATTCGACGGGTGTCGGTCCTGTTCTCGAGAAGGATAATTTCAGATACATGGGTGCCAACGGCATCACGGCCGCCGATTATTTCAGAGGAGAGGATACCGCGGCAGGTATCGCCAACACGAAGGTCTATCTCGACTTCTTCGCCAAGGATCAGCTCGACGATACCACATACATGCATTATCTCCAGGACATCGAGGAATACAAGCTGAACAATCTCCTGGGAATATACAGGGACTGGGGAGTGGCCCTCGATCCGTCCTTGAACGCCGCACAGATCAAGGCCGATGTCGATGCGGGATACAACACCCTCGTTACGGCACTCAGGGACTATTACATCAGCAAATATACCGAAAGCAACGAGTATTCGGAGATGGACAGCTGGCCGATCGCACTCGGAGCACCCAGTCAGCGCAATCTTACCGCAGGATACACCATGATCAACGGCAATTCGCTGCCAGCACCTTACAAGGTGAAGGATAGCAAGTGGGACGGGCTCAGCAATGCACGTATGGAACTCATCAAGAAGGAACTGTATGCAGGCCGCGGAATGGGCATGTCGTACTATTATGACGCGAACACCCTGAACAATGATACGTGGGCGCAGTTCAACACCTTCGCGGATGGTGAGAAATCCATCGGTCAGACCAACCACGCCATCCAGGTCGTCGGATGGGATGACAACTATTCCAAGGACAACTTCAAGGACAAACCGGAGAGGGACGGAGCCTGGCTCTGTAAGAACAGCTGGGGTTCGGAGACCGATTACAAGCCCGGTGACATAGGATACAGCAAATGGGGAATAAAGAACGAGGAAGGCAAGCACACAGGCTACTTCTGGCTGTCCTACTGCGACAGGAGCATCAACAGGATCATCAGCTATGAGTTCGGTGCGGCCCCTGACGAGTATTCATTCAACACATACGTCTACGACTTCCTTCCTTCGCACCGTGAGGATACCCTGCAGTCCGACAATGTCCTGAAGACGGCCAACATCTTCACCATCGAGGATTCGAAGGAGATCCTGAAGTCGGTATCCATCAAGACAGGATACATGGGATCTGACGTCAAGGTCGCGGTATACAAGCTCAACGACGGATACAAGAATCCGGAGGACGGGACCCTTCTCTGGAGCACATCCACGAACTATCAGCTCGAAGGATTCCACAGGATCCTCGTCGATAAGGAAGTCCAGATGACCCAGGGACAGAAGATCGCTGTCGTGGTGGAGGAGAAGAACTCCCACATAGTCGACGGGGAGACCACGTACATAGCCGATTACAACTACGGTTATGATGATGTCAGAGCGAAGTCGGACGAGTCCAAGAAGGCCATCTACTCCGTGACCAAGGTCAATGAGGGCGAGAGCTTCTACCTGATGGACGGTGTATGGCACGACTGGCATGACACCTGGGTGAAGTCCATCGACGACAGCCATCTCATGATCGACAACTTCAGGATCAAGATGTTCACTGCAGATGCACCTGCCTGAATGGATAAACGCGGGGCGACCCGCACCTTTCCTTTTACTTTCTTTTCGTCGAGAGCAAGGATTATCATATCGGACGGTCGTATCGCAGACATGGAGCCCATACTCATCGTTGCGACAGTTATGATTTGGATAGTCGCAGCAGTGATCCTCTACATGACATATCTGGGGTATGATGTGAGGTCGCGCGGTTTCGAGTCAAATGGGATAGTCCCTGCGACACTTCCGATGCTGGGTATAACCATAAAGGACTATTACGGGAAGAGAGGGGAACACCCTGTGACGGATCCCGTACTGGCCAGGAAGGCTAAGATGTCTCTCATCGCCATGGCAGCGGTGTCCATTGCTGCCGTAGCGGTGACGGTTTCCATGTTCTTCATCTGATTACCCATAGTTTTTATCGTCATCAGATGATACACGCAGTATGCCGTGCCACGTGACTTTCCAGCCTGAAGGCAGATCCGTCGATGTACCGGAAGGTACGACCATAGCGGATGCCGGGATCAAAGCGGGAGTGAAGATCAAACTCCCCTGCGCAGGCAACGGCAGGTGCGGAAAGTGCATTGTGGAAGTGGGCAACGAACGTGTTCTGGCCTGTCAGACCAAGGTGTCCGACGGAATGGTCGTTACGGTTCCCGACGAGGATTCCGGGAAAGTAATAGCGGCCACCGAGCACAGGGCGCTGGATGTCATCGACATATCGCCAGTATCCGACGGATACGGACTTGCCGTGGATATCGGTACCACAACCGTCGCTGCTGAGATAATCGATCTGTCCAGCGGTAAGGTGGTGTTCCAATCGGCGGATATGAACCGCCAAAGGTCCAGAGGAGAGGATGTCCTCGCAAGGATCGAGTATGCGGGCGAAGGCGGTACCGAGGAACTGCGCAATCTGGTGGTCGATACGATAAACGACATCATCGGCCGCTGTTCCATCGATCGTGACGATATAAGGTCGGCATACATCGCCGGCAATACCGCAATGACGCATCTGTTCCTGGGTGTCGATCCGACACCGATAAGGTTCCCTCCTTTCGAACCAGTCGTGAAGGATGCCGTGATAACGGGAAAGGAGAGCAGGCTGAACATCAATCCCGATGCGAAGGTCATCTGTATGCCCTCGGTCTCATCGTACGTAGGAGGGGACATAACCAGTGACATAGTGGATTCCGATATGGACAGGAATGATGAGCTGGCACTTCTCATCGATGTGGGTACGAACGGGGAGGTAGCCATAGGCAATGCCGACATGCTGCTGTGCTGTTCCTCATCGGCGGGACCTGCATTCGAAGGTTCTCAGATGACGTCGGGAATGCTCGCGAGAGAGGGTGCGATCGACAGCGTCAGGATAATCGACGGCAAGGTCCATTACACGGTCATCGGAGGCGGAGAGCCGAAGGGGATATGCGGTTCGGGGATAATCGATCTTGTAGCGCAGCTGTTCCTCGCAGGGATGATCGACAGGCGCGGCAACTTCACCGAATCATCGGGTGCGAATGACGGTGTGTTCACCATAACCGGGGACGTGGTCATAACACAGAGCGAGATCAGCAATGTCATAATGACAAAAGCTGCGATCTATTCCGCGACGGGCACGATGGTCCGCAGTCTCGGAATAGGATTCGAGGATCTCGGAAAGATATACATCGCAGGCGGTTTCGGTAACTTCATCGACATGGAATCCGCGATAACCATCGGTCTGTTCCCGGATGTGTACCGTTCCAAGTACGAGTATCTCGGAAACGCATCGCTGGCAGGCGCAAAATACGCACTGCTGTCGAAGGATGTCAGGGACAGGGTGGACACCGTATTCCCGAAGATGACCTACGTCGATCTGGGCTCCGATCCGGTGTTCTACGACGAGTACATGTCAGCGCAGTTCTTGCCTCATACGGACGATTCGAAGTTCCCTTCCGTGGCGACACATAGATTATAATAATCAGTCGCAATTTTCAGTCCGATGGATTGGAATTTTGCTACGACGCTTATCGGTTCGATGCCTTACAAGAACTCTGTCGAAGCCATCGACAAGGTCCTGGACGGCAGGATATCATGCCCCTCATGGCCTCAGCTTCCGGCAAGGGGATACAAGGAGAGCATGTACGTCCAGACGGGAGCTCACCTTCCCGGTCTGAAGATCGACGGCGACAAGGCGATGGTGGATCTCAACGACTACGATCCCACCGAGGCCTACATGGCGATCCTGAACGATGACGTCGATTACTTCGTCTATCCCACCGATCTGTTCGCAGGATTCTTCGAACTGCTGGAAAGGGACACTTCCTCATTCCAGGCGGTCAAAGGTCAGGTCACGGGCCCCATAAGCGAAGGTCTTCAGATCCTCGATGCTAACAACCGTCCGGTGATCTACGACGAATCCTACGGTGAGATAGTCAGGAAGACGGTCAACATGTCAGCCAAATGGCAGGCGAAGAGACTGTCCTCGATGAATTCCAATGTCATTATCTTCTTCGACGAACCCTCGCTCTCGATGCTGGGAACACCCTTCGCATCGATATCGGACGAGGATGCCATGAACTGGATCAACGAATCTCTGGACGGTGTGGACTGCTACAGAGGGATACACTGCTGCGGCAACACCAACTGGCAGATGCTCCTGAAGACCAACATCGACATCCTGAGCATCGACGCATACCAGTACGGCGAGAACCTTGTGATGTTCCCCGACGAGCTTACCGAATTCTATGAGAAGGGCGGAGCGGTCGCATGGGGAATAGTGCCTTCCAACAACGACCTCATCGAGATGGAGGATGTCGATTCCCTGGTAGAGAAGATGGAATCGATCTTCAGCAAGATGGAGGAGAAAGGCATCAACAGGCAGATGGCAGCGGCTCAGTCGCTCATCACGCCCCAGTGCGGTCTGGGTCTTGTGGATCTCCCCAATGTGGACAAGGTCTTCGACATGATGAAGGGCGTCTCCGATAAGCTCAGGGAGAGGTACGGATTCCAATGATCATAGCTCTCGTCGGTAAGGGCGGAGTGGGCAAGAGCACGATATCGTCGCAGCTTGCCAGAGCGCTGTCGAAGAAGGAGATAGTCCTGGCAGTGGATGCCGATCCCAATTCCAATCTCTGCGATAAGCTGGGCATAGAGGTCACCGACACCATAGGCGGACTCAGGAACGAGATAGTCGCAAACCCTGAGATGATACCCGCAGGCATCAGCAAGCAGGATTACATCACGATGCACGTCCGTCAGATCATGACGGAGACCGACAGGATGGACCTCCTGGTCATGGGAAGGCCAGAGGGAGAAGGGTGCTATTGCTTCACAAACGATGTTCTCAAGCACTGCTTCATGGAGCTCATCCCGAACTACAAGTACACTGTCATCGACAACGAGGCGGGAATGGAGCACCTCTCGCGCCGTGTCCTTCCCAAGGCCAACGTGATGATATTCGTCTCCGATCCCACCAAGATCGGTGTAAGGACCGCAACCCGCCTTTCCAAACTGGCGGATGAGGTCAACATAGAATCGGACCGCAGGATACTGGTCATCAACAACGTCTTCGGTCAGATATCGGACACTCTCATGGATGAGGCCAAGGCCGCAGGATTCGATGATGTGTTCGTGATGCCTCACGACGATTTCATCAGCGAATCCGCGATGGAAGGTGAGGAACTGGACGTTCCTTCGGATACACCATTCGGAAAGGCCATGGCCCAGCTGGTGGAGCTCATTGAGAAGTAATCTCTTTCAGATGCTTGGGGATGTTCTTCGATTCGGTGGTACCGACGATGACCTTCCTTCCCAATGCTTCTTCCAGCTTACCTGAGATCCTGGAGACGAGACCTGGTATGATGACGACGCCGTCGCTCTTCTCCATTATTCCGGATTCCTCGAATGCCGCTTTGATGTGATCGCTGTCGAACTTGCCTGCAGCGAACGCTGTGAGAACCGACAGACCGTCGGTGTTGACGATCTGCAGCCATACTGGCACTTTCGATTTCTCTATGTCTGCGCGTACTGTGAAGTACGTGAGGGAGAAGTTGACTGTGAACATTATCGGGGAGTGTTCATCGGGGTTGCCGATGGGGTAGATTCCCTGTTTGACCTGGATCGGGACCTGCGGGTCGGTGTAGATGTTCTGCCTGAGCGTGAACAGCGGCAGGGCCTCGTAGTTCTTCAGGTCGTCGAATATCACCAGGCTGCCGTATTTCAGCGTCGATATGACCGCTGTCATTACTGCATATTCGCCGGAACCGGTGCGGTTCATCATCGGATATCCGAGTGGTTTGAACTTCTTCTTGATGGCAGCACGTCTCGCTATGGTCTGCTGTTCTAGGATGTCCTTGATACCCTTTGCGCCGAGATCGAGGATTATCTCATCGTATCCGGATGCCTTTGCTTTCTCGGTGAATGTGACTGCTTCCTCGAGTGATGATACCTTGATTCCGAGAGGTACCTTGTTCTCCTTGGCGACGGAGATCATCGCATCGAAGTTATCCGGTGTCGCACCGTATACGAGAGGAACGCGTGCTTTGCAGACCGCCAGTGCATCCTTGATGACCGCGGGATCGTCGGATTCCAGCACGAAGGGCTGGTTCCAGAGCTTCATGACATTCTCCACAGCGGTCTTGAACTTCGCAGGATCCTTGGAATCGTTCCTGACCGAGACCATGTCCACCTTGAAGATCATTCCGATACGGTCGAAGCAGATGCTCTTGATGTACTCGATCCTCTTCGCTATCTCATCCGCACCCAGTTCATCCGAGACTGTGAGCGCGTATGCGGTGGGGTTGATGAAGCGTCTCTCGTGTCTGTACAGCACCGTCTCCCCGCCCATGGGGATCTTCGCATTGCCTGTACCGACGGTTATGGTCTTGACCGGAGGAGCGGAGGCCTCGGCTATGGTGTCCTTGGCACCGCTGTCCACGTGGGGACAGTCCTCGATCTTCGCTTTCTGATTGGCAAGCTGCATGGCGAACGCCAGGCATGTGGGCTGTCCGCAGTCCTTGCAGTTGGTCTTGGGAAGGAGTTTGAAGTATTCTATTGCCGTAGGCATCAGAGCACCTCCGTCAGTTCGCTGGCATATACCTTCACCATATCGGCGGCGGGTGCTCCGCGTATGATCAGGATGTCAGCACCGGATATCATAGCGGCCATTGCAGTGATGGCCTCCCACCAGGTGGCCCTGAACGTGACATCGCCCATGGTTCCGTCATCCTCGCTGGTCGCGTCTCCCACATCCCATGATGCCGTACAGTCGCAGACCATGGGCACCTGGAGCATCTTGTCTCCCAGGAGGGCACCCATCCTGATCCTCTCGTTGACCGAATAGGAGTAATCCAATCCCATTCCGAGAGCTGCCATCAGGGGATCCATGACGATGTCCTTCCCTTCGAGACCGTAATCCTTCAGGAGGATGTTCATCTGCTTCGCCAGGTTGACATCGAGATTGGAGAATCCCAATATCACGTGGTTGTTCGCCATCGCGGCCGCTGACAGCTTCTTGTATTCGTACTCGTCGACCTTGGAGATTATGAGTCTGGTATCCTTTACGGTGCTGCATACTTCTGTCAGCACCTCGATGTCCTTCTCCACGCTTCCGGATCCGCAGACCATTATCGGGAGGTTGGTCTTGTCGGAGATCCTCTGAACGAGCTTCGCCGCATCCTGAGGTGTCGTATTCTTCTTTCCGGGATCCGTGCTGATCAGACGGAGACAGATCATGTCCGCCCCGATCTCCTTCCACATGGTTGCCCACTCGACGGGATCCTTGCAGCGTCCCGAGAACATAGCTTCGGCCACAGGCGGGAAATCCGTGATGTCGTCCCACACCTCTCCTGCTATCATCGGTCTTCTCTTCAGACCGTTCTCGAATGAGAGGAAGGGCATACCGTTGGCCCCTCCCGCGATATAGTCGCCCTTACCCAAGGTGACCTCGTTGATGGTACCCGTGTACTTGTCGGTGATCTGGGGTATCTCTGTCATGTTATCTTCAAAGCAATGGGTCCATGCTCAGTGCGGGGTGATCCACCTGTGCCATCCAGGCCATGAGTCCTTCCGCATCGTCCGTGATGGTTTCATCGGCGATCTTGTCCATGAGATCGGGGATGCCCATCTCCTTCGCCTTCTTGTTGAAGCTGTCGGCGATCATTTCCTTGAGATGTTTGGGCATCCAGGCGACCCTTGCTATTCCTCCTTCTGCCGAGATGAACTTGTCGCTGGTAATATATCTTCTGGCGATTCCCATGAATCCCGGGGTCTGTCTTCCTCCGCCGATGCTTCCCGCGAGGGTGGAGAACTTCATTCCGACGGGAGTCATTCCGGAGAAGTCCCTGTCCACGAGGACGATGGCCTGCATGTCGACCGTCATCGCGGCGATGACCTCGAAGCATCCGCATGATGTCATGGGGCTGTCCATGATGCTGTACAGACATAATCTTTCGATGTTGCCTGCCGTCGCTGAGGTGATCATGTCGTTGACTCCGACGAACTCTCCTTTGTTATCGTCGATTATCGCACCTTTGTCAAGAGGTTGGAACGGTCCGTTGGGCGAGATCTCGTGTCCGGCCTTGGTGTCCAGCCAGTTGATTGCACCGCAGAGTCCGATCCTCTCGGGCGTGACCACGCAGGTGTGCGCGGGCGAGAAGGATTGGCACATGGTGCACGTGTAGAACACGTCCACCTTGTCGTCCTTCAGACCCTTCATGCGCTCGTCCCTCTTCTCGTAGATCTTCAGGGCTTCCTCTTTGCGCTGGTTTATGATATCCTCATCGGTGATCACGGTGGCCTGCACCCTTGTGGCGATGCCTCCGAATTCCTCCTTGATCTTATGGATCAGGATCCTTCCGATGTCCTTGAATTTGAATCCCGCTTCCTTCGCCCTGTAGCTGATCCTGAACCAGTCGGTGTCCCTCTGACCGGTGTGCCAGATACCTTCTCCGAAGTTAAGCGAACTGTGGAATTTCCTTTCGATGACGGGTTCGAGATCGTCATGCATGTCCTTTCCGTACACCTCGACGATTACAGCCATCGGAATGACGGAACCGCCCTCGAACTCGTCGATCTCCTTGCCGATGACCTTGACGCTTCCGTCCTCGATCTCGCTCTCGGGTCTTGAGACCAGGAGTTCGAACGCCGTGCTCCTTGCTCCTCCTGCCTCGACGTATGTGTCGGGTTTCCTGAGAACTTCACCTTCGAATGCGGGACCGTATGCTATCGGGAGTTCGATGGGTTCCACGCTGATGACGATCCCTCTTTCTTCCATTCCGACCTGAACGATATCGGACAGGTTCTTGCAGACCTTGACCGCACCCGGGATCTCGGGGAGATTCTGGTTGGTGACGATGCATGCGCTGTGCTTGAGTGCCGCGAATGCGAATGCGGCGTCGAGTGCGCAGAGCGGACCGGTCTCGACGACAACGACCTTGGGACGTTTGGAGAGATACTCCGCCAGTTTCTCGCTGTCTCCCGATGCGATGTTTCCGAATGTGAGTCCCGCCCTTACGGCGAAGTTGAGTGCGTGAACTGTACCTGTGTACATTCCGACAGGGTAGAGCATCCTGTCAAGTCCCATCTCGATGCCCTGCATCTTGATGAGCTCTGGGTAATCCCCGGATGCCATAGTGACCATACCCTTACCCTGGACGCTCCTGATCATCAGTTTCACATCGTCCCCGGAAGCATGGCCTCCGAGGAACAGGAACGCTCCCGGGATGGTCTCGTCGACGAAGCTGAGTCCCAATCCCCTCAGTACCTGGTCGGGGATGAAACCGTTGCCCTTCCCGTTGAGGTATGTCACGGCTTCAAGGATATCT
>JAEEGL014377933.1_pt1 | contig 12289 bp, 14 predicted proteins | sample 9134231 | NCBI WGS metagenome assembly JAEEGL01 (sample SAMN16246548, study PRJNA631951) | gut metagenome | biome: gut microbiome; feature: rumen; material: fiber-attached | host: Bos | place: Iran: Karaj | collected 2018-10 | reverse complement strand
TATGGAGACGGCGGGAGTCGAACCCGCGTCCGAAAACCCATCCGCGCGACTTTCTCCGGGTGCAGACCGTCTTTTGTGTTTCCCGCCCATGTCCCCGGCGGTCAGGGTACACAGGTCGGTAGCCGTTTAATGCATGACGGTTACAAAGGCAAACTCACCGTTCACGTTCGCTGCTGAAATGATGCCGTGGTCAGGTAGGACGCACTCCCGTTCGGGACATTCCGGGGCCGCAGCACTCCCCGGACGGACAGCCGCCTTTGTCAGGCAGCGATTGCTAATTCGTCGTTAGCGTTTATTGTTTAATCGGAGCCTTTTAAAGAGTTACCCCAAGCTCTACCCGCTTATCGCACTTCAAAATCCCCGTCGAAACCTTTACGTCCCCGGAGAAGCCGGACGAACGCCCGCCCGACGCTACTATTATACCACATTCCCGCGCGCTGCGCAAGAGTTCCCGCAAAGATTAACCGAACTTTAATTTCCCATGATCGGTTCCGTTCAAAGCGGTTTGCGCAGGATCACGCGCTTGTCCGTCCCTCCGGCGGGGAGGAAGCCGTTCTTCTCATAAAACGCCCGGTGGCCGGAATAGTTTTCGAGCGCGCCGTTCCCCTCGCGGAGAGGATACGCCTCGACGAACGAGCATCCATCCGCGCGCGCGTCTTCGATCACGCGGTTCAGCAGCGCGGTCGCGACGTGCTTCCCCCTCCACGCCGGGGCGATTTCAAAGCAGAAGACCGACACGGCCTTCTCCGCTGTCTCCGGCAGTTCTGCTCCGATGATCCATTTCACGCCGAAGCAGCGGCGGGACACGTTCCGGTCGTTTGCGCCGCACCATCCGACGACACTTCCGTCCGCATAGGCGAGGTATCCGCGGAGCGTGCCCTCCCGAATATATCGGACCGCGGCTTCCCGACGGACCTCGGGCTTCTCCATCCCCTCTTCCGCGCAGTTGTCCTTTCCGCAGAAAGCGGCGCAGTAGCAGCGGTGTCCCCATTCGTCCGCGGGGATCCCGTTCTCGAAGAAGCCGAGGAAATCCCCGAGCCGGTCCGGACCGAGGGGAGCGATCGTGATCTCACATCCGTTTTTCATCTTTTCCTCCGGTTCCCGGTCAGTCGGGAGCCTCCGTCCCGATCTCCGCACTTCAATCCAATCCCTTGCAGTCCTCGAAAACGGCTTCGGTGAAATCGACCCGGACAAAATGTGCTCCGGAAAGGTCTACATCTTCAAAAGTAGAGTCTTTCATATCCGAGCTGCCGAAGAAGGAACCTTCGAACGTGATTCCCCCGAAGAAGCCGGAGCGGAAATTGATGTCCGTGAAGCGCGCGCCCTCCAGCAGGGCGTTGTTGACGGCGGCCTTCGGCATCCCGACATCGTCGAATACCGCGCCGGGAAGATACCGGTGTTCGATCCGGAACGGCCCTTCGTCTTTTTGTTCCGGAGCCGCTTCCGCCGGATCCCCGAGGAACGTCACGGCTTCCTCAAAGGGTCTGCGGTCCCTCAGCGGAACGTCCGCGGCGGGCACGCCGACGGGCAGGAGCAGAACGGGCCTCTCCTCCGGCTTCGCGCCGACATAGTCCCGGCATTTGTCCTCGTCGAACGCTCCGACGAAGCAGGACGCGTATCCGAGCTCCGCTGCCGCGAGGGACATATTTTCCGCTGCCGCACCCGTGTCCTCCGCGACGAAGAGATTTCCCTTCGCTTCGCCGAACCGGGCGTTCAGCGGCTCCGCGTTCTCCGTGATGACGACCACGAACGCGGTTTTTTTGATCCACTCCTGACGGCAGACCTCCGGGATCAGCCCGTCGATCTTTTCTTTCCCGACCAGCACGTAGAAATGCCAGAGCTGGGCGTTGCAGGCGTTCGGCGCGCGGAGCCCGGCTTCGAGGATTTTGCGGATATGTTCCGCGGGAACGCTCTCCCCGGTGTACTGCCGGATCGACCGGCGTTTCAGTAACAGTTCGCTGAATTCCATGGGATCCTCCTTCTGATCGGACCGTCAGTCATCGTATCGGTTCGCTTTGCCCCGGGATTTTGTCACGCGCTCGATCTCCCGGCCGGCGTCCGCCTTCGCGTCGGATTCGCGCTTGTCCCAGAGTTTCTTGCCCTTGCAGAGCCCGACCTCCATTTTCACGTTGGAGCCGGAAAAGTAGAGGGAAAGCGGCACGAGTGTATAGCTGTCCCGCGTGATATACTGACCGAGCTTCAAAATCTCTTTTTTGTGCATCAGCAGTTTTTTGTCGCGCATCGGGTCCCTGTTGAAGATGTTCCCCTTTTCGTACGGGGAGATATGCACTCCGACGGCGAACAGCTCCCCGTTTTTCACACGGCAGTAGGAGTCTTTCAGGTTGACCTGGCCGAGGCGCACGCTCTTGACCTCCGTGCCGAAGAGCGCGACGCCCGCCTCGTAGGTGTCCTCCACAAAATAGTCATGCCGCGCCTTGCGGTTGACCGCGATGATTTTTCTTCCCGTTTTTTCCTTCGGCATGGTTATTCCTCTGTCCGGATCGTTTTTTTCATTGTACCACAAAAAGAGCGCGTTTGCAAGGGAAAAAACGGATGAACGAAAAAAGCGCGCGTCTCTTCCCTTCCGCCGGTCGGCACAAGGACGGCGAAAGGCAGGAAACGCGCGCGAAGGGACTTGACAGTCTTTCAGTTTTCGAGCTTCATCCACCCGTCCCCGATCCAGCCGAGTTTTCTCATGATCCCCGCGAACAGCAGGGAGAGCGCGGCGGGCAGGACCACGCAGAGCAGGAGGATCCCCGCCCACGTCATGGGAGAGGAGCCGGAAGAGGACAGGATCCCGATCGGTCCGACCAGTCCGCAGGTCCCCATTCCGGCGGCAACCCCGTTGCATTCGAGGCGGAAGACAAGCGTGGAAACCGGACCGCAGACGGCGGCGGCCAGTGTCGGCGGGATCCAGATCGAGGGATGGCGGCAGATATTCCCCATCTGGAGCATCGAGGTCCCGAGTCCCTGCGAGACCAGTCCTCCCCATCGGTTTTCCCGGAAGCTGCACACGGCGAAGCCGACCATCTGGCAGCAGCATCCCACGGCCGCCGCGCCTCCCGCGATCCCGGCAATCCCGATCATGGCGCACAGCGCGGCGGAGGAGATCGGCAGCGTCAGCACGATCCCCACGACCACGGACACGACGATCCCCATGAGCAGGGGGCGGTATTCCGTCGCGGTGTTCACGAAAACGCCCAGCCAGTACATGATCCGCGCAATAAAGGGACTGACGAAATGCGCGCAGAGCACGCCCGTCAGAACGGTGACGGCGGGGGTGACGAGGATGTCGACCTTCGTCTTCTTCGAGACGAGCCGGGCGATCTCGACCGCGAAGATCACGGCGACAAACGCGCCGGCCGGTCCAGCGGACGCGTTGAACATCTCCCCGCTCCCGCCGAATTTCTCAACCTCGACGCCGATCGAATATCCGGCGTACCCCACCGTCGCCGCCGAAAAGATCACAAGAGGATCCGCCTTCATGGAGTACGCGATCGCGGCTCCGATCGCCATGCCGGCGGAGGCCGACGCGAATGTGTTGAGATCCTTGAACAGCTGAACGCCCGTATAGGTGCCGAGCGTATTGAAGATCGTCCCGATCAGAAGAGAGGCGAACAGACCCTGCGCCATGGCTCCCATCGCGTCGATAAACCAGCGTTTCAGCAGCGCTTTCACTTTTGTTCCCATGATTTCTTCCCCTTTTTCATTTCCGTCATCATTGTATCACGGAATCCCCCTCTCCGCAATCGACAAACTGACCGTATTTCAGCCCCGGAAACGGTTTATTTTTTCTCCCGGCGTCTTCGGCTTGATTTCCGCGGGAAAATCTGGTATAATGTGGGCAGAAAAGAAAACGCAAGGAACGAAATTCATGGTCAAAACGAACGCCATGCGGCTGCTCGAAAACGCGGGGATCCCATTCGATACCGGCGAATACGAGGTGGACGAAAACGATCTCTCCGGCACCCACGCCGCGCAGGTACTGGGGCTGGATCCGGACTGCATGTTCAAGACCCTCGTCTGCCGGGACGACAAGGGGGGGTATGAGGTCTTCTGCATCCCCGTCGCATACGAGCTGAATCTGAAAAAATGCGCGTCCGCCGCCGGAGTCAAACGGTGCGAGATGATCCACGTCAAGGAACTGCTGCCCCTGACCGGCTATATCCGCGGGGGCTGTTCGCCCGTCGGGATGAAGAAAAAGTTTCCGACCTTCATCGACGAGACCGCGCTGCTTTCGGAGCGGATCTATGTCAGCGCCGGCCAGCGGGGCGTCCAGCTCATCGTGGATCCGGAAAAGCTCTGCTCGTTTATCGGCGGAACGTTCGCGGATCTCATTCAGTAAACGCTTTCCCCGGACACAAAAAAAGACGCACGGGACCGTACCGGACCGCCCTCAGCGTCTTTTTTCGCTGTATTGCCGGATGAACCGCTCAAAATCGAAATAGCAGTCGTAATCCGCTTCCAGCCAGATCTCTTCCCACGAGATCCGCGCCACTGCAACGCCCAGATAGCTTTTCGCGCTCAGGCGGTGGTGTCCGTTGACGAGGAAAAGCTCATGGGGGATCTTTACGGCGGTTTTCGTGAATGCCAGTACGTCCGCCGTGGAATTCAGCGCGATCCTGTACCGCACGGTCTCTTTTTCCATCTTTCCTCCCGGCGGGACTTAGGGCGTGTTCACACTAGTCTTTTTGTTTCCGACCCGTCCCCGCCGCTTACATTATATGCGTCCCGTCCCGTTTGTCAAGGGAAACCGCCGAACTTCTCTCATTCGACCGTCCCGGACCGTACGCGGAGAAGTTTTTTTGTCATTTTATACTAATGAGTGTCTGAATCGTTGCAATAGGGGGAGCTGATTTTTTGTCATGGCGAATGCCGACGCCGCGCCAACACTTGCGGTGTTCGACGGCGGCGAAATGAATGCCATGGCGGAAAAGCAGCCCTCCTATGCAACAATTTTGACAGGAATTAGTATTAAACAGCAACGGAACAGCGCGCGTTCCCAGCGTATAAACCGCGCCCTCCGCGGGCATACTTTCCCCGGATCGTACAACATCATCAAACGGAGTGCGGAATATGCAGAAAACACCGTTCGTTCCCGGAAGGGACGTATTTCTTCTGTCGGCGGCGTCCGTCGCGGGGAACAAGGAAAAAAGAGGCCCCCTCGGCAGCCTCATCGATTTCGGAGGGGACGACCGCTTCGGCAAGGATACATGGGAGAAGTCGGAAGCGGAGATGCAGCGGCTCGCTCTGGGGATCGCCCTGAGGAAGGCCGAACTGATCGATTCGGAAATCGATCTGCTGTTCGCGGGAGACCTCGTCAACCAGTGCCTTTCTTCGGCGTTCGGTCTGCTGACGTACCGGATCCCCTATCTCGGACTGTACGGAGCCTGTTCGACCTGCGCGGAAGGACTGCTGCTCGGAGCACTGGCGGCGGGGACCTGCGCGCGCCGGTGCGCCGCCGTCACATCCTCGCATTTCTGCACGGCGGAAAGGCAGTTCCGGATGCCCCTCGAATACGGCGGACAGCGCTCTCCCACCGCTCAGTGGACCGCAACGGGCGCAGGCGCGTTCCTGCTGTCCTCGAGCGCGAGGGACGCAAGGAGAACCGAAGGGGAGTTCGTCCCGCAGATCACCGAGCTCTTTCCCGGCTGCACCGTGGACCGCGGCATCACCGACGCTTCCAATATGGGAGCGGCCATGGCTCCCGCGGCGGCGGATACGATCAGCCGGTATGCGGCGGGCGGCGGTTCGCTGGAAGACGCCGCCGTCATCACGGGGGACCTCGGCGCGGAGGGCAGCGGGATCCTGATCGATCTGCTGCGGGCGGAAGGGATCGATATCTCGTCCCGCCACGAGGACTGCGGTCTGATGCTGTACGATCCGGAAAACGACGACGTCCACGCGGGCGGGTCCGGCTGCGGATGCTCCGCGCTTGTGATGGCGGCCTCCGTTCTACCCGCCGTAAGGGACGGAAAGCGGGGGGACGTGCTGTTCGTCGGAACGGGAGCGCTCACCAACGCCATGGCGTCCTGTCAGGGACAGAGCATCCCCGGGGTGGCACACCTCGTACGGTTCCATCCGGTCCGCCGGAGCGAGCTGAAGGAAGAGGGGAGCATGTAAAGTGGAGTTGATTTCGGCGCTTGCGAAAGCGTTTCTTGTCGGAGGGCTGTTCTGCGCTGCCGCCCAGGTCCTGATCGACAGGACAAAACTGACCCCCGCCCGGATCCTCACGGGATACGTGGTCGCGGGAGTATTCCTCGGAGCCCTCGGCGTTTACGCCCCTGTCGCGGATTTTGCGGGAGCCGGCGCGACCGTACCGCTCACGGGGTTCGGCTACCTCATCAGCAAGGGGGTGCGGGAAGCCGTGGAAGAAAAAGGACTGCTCGGCGCCTTGACCGGTCCGCTCACCGCCGCCTCCGGAGGGATCACGGCCGCGTTGATTTCCGGTTTTCTCGCGTCCCTCGTTTTTCGCAGCAGGACCAAGGATTGACCGTCCGCTCTTGATTCTTGCCGCCTTCTGTGGTACAATGGAGAAAAAGACACCGGAGGGCAGGACGATGAAACAGCAGAGGGGGATTGTCATCCACGACACCGACTGCGGCGAATACTGGGCACGGCGGCTCGAAAAAAGCGGTCTCAACACGGTGGGGATCCATCCCGCGGGCGGGATCGACGCGCACCTGACGCTCGCCGCCTGCATGGACTTTGTCAGAACGGAACGGTTTGCGGCATTCCGCAGGCGCACGGAAAAGGCGGGGATCGACGTGGAGTTTGAAATGCACGCCCTGTCGTGGCTCCTGCCGCGGGATCTGTTTCTCTCGAAACCCGCGTGGTTCCGCATGGAGGAAAACGGGGAGAGAAGTCCCCGCTTCAACTGCTGCGCGTCCGATCCGGAAGCGCTCGCGTATATCAGGGACCGCGCAGCCGTTCTCGCGTCGGCGTTTCCGTCCGATACGCACCGCTATCACTTCTGGATCGACGACGTGGCAGAGGCCCGCTGCTTCTGTCCCCGGTGCCGGGATCTGTCGGCGTCGGACCAGGCACTGATCCTCACGAATGCAATCGCGGAAGGCGTGCGCCGCGCGGATCCGGAAGGGGAGACCGCCTATCTCGCCTATTGCGAAACGCTGAACGTACCGGAGCACGTCTCCCCTCTTCCCTTTGTCTTCCTCGAATTCGCTCCGATCGCCCGGGATTTCGACCGCTCCCTGTTCGATCCGGCGAGCGCGCGGAATGCCGTTCAGGTCTGCCGCCTGCCCGCTCTGCTCGATTTCTTCGGCAAAAAGAACGCGAAAGTACTGGATTACTGGGTCGACAATTCCCTCTTTTCCGGGTGGAAGCTCCCGCCGAAGGAGTTTTCGCTGAACGCCTCCGTCTGTCGGGAGGACGTGAGGGAATATCTTTCCCGCGGATTCAGCCACATCACGTCCTTCGGCTGTTTCCTCGGGGAAAACTACCGGGAGCTTTACGGCGACGCCCCTCTCGGGGAGTATTTCCGGATCCTGAGCGAAGCCTGAACAGATTCTTATTCAGAATGAACCCCGCGCCCGTATTGACATCCCCCTTCCGTTGTGATATGATGGGAATGAAAAACAAATCCGGGAGGGGAAAAATGGATCGCAAAAAAAGATTTATACTGCTGCTCGGGCTGTCCGTCATGCTCAACACGCTCGCGGTTTTCCTGCTCTGCGGCGCCTTCGGCATCATCGGAAGCATCCCGAAAGGCGCGGGGATCGGCGGATTCATCGTATGCGTGATCCTTGCTTCCGTCGCCTGCATGTTCGCCGTGTTCGGGAACAGAGACGGCTGAGGGACGGTTCCGTTTTTGCCGTCTGCTCCCGTGCCCCCGTACGGTGTGAAAAAAGAAACTGAAAGGTTTTTCCTTCCAGTTTCTTTCTTTATATCCGGAAAACGGACATATACCGCTCCTCACCCGCCGTACCGGATCTTATCATCCGTCACGCCGCCGTCTCCGCGGATATCGATCGCCTCACCGCCGTATGTCGGGGCAGGCCGGATCAGACCGACGGCAAAGTCCTTGCATCTGGCGAGGACCTCCCGCGTGTCCCGCATGCTCTGTCCGATGTAGGTCCTCAGATCCGCCGAAACGCCGACGGCTTCGAGCCCGAGGGCGTCCGCCAGCCAGAGCGCGCGGTAGAGATGGTATTTCTGGGTGACGATCACGAGCTTCTTCACGCCGAACACATCCCGCGCGCGGATCAGGGATTCATAGGTGGAAAAACCGGCGTGGTCCATAAAGACGTCTTCCGCGGGGATCCCCTCCGCCACGGCGTACGCCTTCATGGTATTCACTTCGTCGTATTCCGGCTGTCCGTGGTCGCCGCTCATGAGAAGCTTCGGGGCGGTCCCCTGCCGGTACAGCTTAAGCCCGATGATCAGCCGGTCCGTCAGCATATGGCTGGGAGTTCCGTCCGCACGCACGCCCGCGCCGAGGACGAGGATACAGTCCGCGTCCCGCATCGTCACCCCCTCGGGATCGGTGATGCGGGATCCGGTCTTCGTCACCATCGCGGCGTTGATCCCAGCTATACAAAGGATCGCCGCGGCAGCTAAAACGGCCAGTATTTTAAGGATTGTTGTCAGTCTTTTTCTTTTCGGTTTCATCGGAAAGGCTCCGCAGATATGCGTCCGCTATCTTTTTTTCTTTTTTCTTCCGGCGGTTCCGGATGACGGCCAGGAGGATCAGCACGAACGCCGCGATCACGACCGCCCAGATCAGCAGATAGGGCAGGTTGGTCACGAACCATACGCAGAAGTCCTCAAAGCCCTCGCCGATGTCGTACAGGTTTTCCTTCAAGCCGATGCCGATCCGCTCGCCGAACGTCAGGGTCTTCCCCTCCGGCGCAGTCTCCCTCCAGACCTCGTTCACGTGGATGTAAACGGTGCAGTAGGAGATCAGGTCGTCGTATTTCCTCAGCTGCGATTTGTAGGAATCCATCTGGTAGTTGAGTTCCGAGATCCTGCTCTGCAGCGTGATGACGTCTTCGAGCGATTCCGCCTTCTCCAGAATCTCGAGAAGGGTCTCATACTCGGTTTCCAGCGCGCGGATGTGGCTTTCCGTATCCACATAGTTCATGGTAACGTCCTGCTTGCTTTCGGAGCGGAACGTCACCGCGCCCAGCCCGCAGACGGATTCCATGAACGCGTCGTATCTGGCGGCCGGGATCCGCGCCGTGACGGACGCGCTGCGGGAATCCCGCATGTTGTACAGTCCGTTTCCGTAGGTTTCGGAGGTTTCGACATAGCCTCCGAATTCCGCGACGCACCGGTTCAGGGACACGAGAAATTCTTCGTAAGTCGTGGTTTCAAAGTTGACGTTCGCGTTCTTGATGATTTTCCGCGCCGACAGATCGTTCTCCCCTGCTTTCTGCCCGGCATCCGGCGCGGATGCCTGAGGCGCATCCTCTTCGTACGGGACCGACTCCATTTCCTCCGTCATGCCCCATCCGTAGCTTCCGCCCGCGCCGGAATCCGCGTAAAAACCCGGTGCGGCGGCGTAATTCGCTTCTTCTTTATAGGCTGTATCGGCCGTGTAACTGCCGCCCCCGCAGGATGACAGGAGCAGGGCGATCAGCAGCATCAGGGCGGCAAGAGAAAGGATGTTCCGTTTCATGGGATCCTCCGATTTTTCCGTTTTGTTCTTTAGACGCCGGAAAGAGGCCAAAAGTTCCCTCGTTCGGAAAAATAGTTCGAAAATTCTTTCTTTTTTCCGTTGCATTCCGGTCCTCCGTGATTTATAATGAAAGGGACAATACACGGAGAACAACGCTCCGTCGGGGAGGACGAAATGACTTTCAGAAAATACTTTACCCTGAGCTACGATGACGGTCCGAAGCACGACCGGCAGTTTGTGAAGATGCTGAACGAACGCGGACTGAAATGCACCTTCAACCTCAACTCCGGCGCCATGCCCGAATCCGCCCGCGAAGAATGGCGCGTTTCACGCGAGGAGGCTGCGGAGCTGTACCGGGGGCACGAAATCGCCACCCACGCCCTGACCCACCCCCATCTGGAACAGCTTTCCGCAGAGGACTGCGACCGCGAGATCGCGGAAGACATCAAAAATCTCAGCGCCATAGCGGGCTATGCGACGCTCGGACACGCCTATCCGTACGGCACGTGGAACGAGGACGTGGTGAAAGTGCTCGAAAAGAACGGCATCCGCTACGCGCGCACCACCCGGTCCACCGGCGGGTTCGAGGTCCCCGTCCGTCCGCTGACGCTCGACCCCACCTGCCATCACCGGGACCCCCGCATTTTCGAGCTCATCGAACGCTTCCTCGATGCGGAACCGTCGGACGGCGATCTGCTCTTTTATCTGTGGGGACATTCGTTTGAATTCGACCGGAACGAGGAATTCAACAGCTGGGCCCACATCGAGAAGGTTCTCGACGCGATCGCCGGGAAAAAGGACGTGACGTACGTCACAAACATGCAGTTCTTCGACCGCTGAGGAACGGGCATATGCCTTCGTTTTTTCACCGGAGGAGCTTTGTGTGCTTTTCATGATTATCCTTCCGGCTTATATTGAAAATTCATACAAAGGCACGACGGGTTTGAGATTGACAAACCCGTCGTACTGGTGTATAATACTGTAAAAATTCACGGCGGAGCGTCATTTGGTCTGTATATTTACTCATTCCGGATGAATATCCGCTGTTGTGACGGAGGATTTGATGAATCGCGTTTTCAACTTTTCCGCAGGTCCCTCGATGCTGCCCCTGCCCGTTCTGGAAAAAGCGGCAGCCGAACTCGTCTGCTACGGCGACAGCGGCATGAGCGTCATGGAGATGAGCCACCGCTCGCCGGACTACGAAGCCATCATCCGGAAAGCCGAAGCAGATCTGAGGACCCTGATGAACATTCCGGACAATTATAAAGTTCTCTTCCTGCAGGGCGGCGCCTCCACCCAGTTCGCGGCGGTCCCGCTCAACCTCATGAAGACCGGAAAAGCGGACTATGTGCTCTCCGGCCAGTTCTCCACAAAGGCCTACAAGGAAGGCCAGAAATACGGCGACTGTGCCGTCGCGGCCTCCTCGAAGGACGACAATTTCACCCATATCCCGGCAACGGACCGTTCCTCCTTCCGTCCGGACGCCGATTACGTCCATATCTGCTACAACAACACGATCTACGGAACGAAATTCCCGGACGCTCCCGACACCGGTTCCGTGCCGCTCGTGGCCGACATGTCCTCCTGCATCCTCTCCGAGCCGGTCGACGTGACAAAGTTCGGCGTCATCTACGCCGGAGCGCAGAAGAACATGGCCCCCGCCGGACTGACTGTGGTCATCGTCCGCGAAGACCTGCTCGGCTGGACCAATCCCGCCACTCCCTCCATGCTCGACTGGAAGCTCATGGCCGACAACGGCTCCATGTACAACACCCCTCCCTGCTACGCCATCTACATGGCCGGTCTGGTCTACGAATGGCTGCTTTCCATCGGAGGACTGGATGAGATCGCGCGCCGCAACCGGAAAAAAGCCGCTCTGCTGTACGACTACCTCGATTCCCAGTCCTATTACATCGCGCCGGTCGAGAAGGAAAGCCGCTCCATGATGAACGTCACCTTCGTGACGGGCGACGCCGAGCTGGACAAGCAGTTCGCGAAGGAAGCCGCGGCTGAAGGGCTGAAGAACCTGAAGGGACACCGGTCCGTCGGCGGTATGCGCGCGTCCATCTACAACGCCATGCCGTATGAAGGCGTCGAAAAGCTGGTCGCCTTCATGAAAGCCTTCGCAGAGAGAAATCCTAAGTGAGAACGGGGAACAAAACGAAATGAAACAGATCAAGCTGTTAAACAAAATCGCAAAAGCCGGCACAAGCCGTTTCGATCCCGCGGCATATGAAGTTTCCGCCGAAGTGTCCGATCCGGACGGCATCATGGTCCGTTCCGCCGCCATGCACGACATGGAATTCTCGCCCAACCTGAAAGCCATCGCGCGCTGCGGAGCCGGCGTGAACAACATTCCCGTGGACGCCTGCGCTGAAAAGGGGATCGTCGTGTTCAACACGCCCGGCGCGAACGCGAACGGTGTCAAGGAGCTCGCCATCGCCGCGCTTCTCTTAGCCTCCCGCAACATCATCGGCGGCGTCGAATGGGCCAACTCCCTGCTCGCCGACGGAGCGGTTCCCGGCGGCATCGCAAAAGCCGTGGAAGCCGGCAAGAGCGCGTACGGCGGCGTGGAATTGAAGGGCAAGACCCTCGGCGTCATCGGGCTCGGCGCGATCGGCGGTCTGGTGGCGAACGCCGCGAAGGCCCTCG
>JAEEGL014180488.1_pt1 | contig 12289 bp, 8 predicted proteins | sample 9134231 | NCBI WGS metagenome assembly JAEEGL01 (sample SAMN16246548, study PRJNA631951) | gut metagenome | biome: gut microbiome; feature: rumen; material: fiber-attached | host: Bos | place: Iran: Karaj | collected 2018-10 | reverse complement strand
TCATCGCCATGACTATGAATGAGAAGATTGAGATGATATCTTCCAGCCCCATCCTTTTCCAAGTGTTTGCGGAGATCAGTTGCCGCATCATAGACATCCTTCTCGTCCTTATCGTCTGCCGCACTGCTGACGCACAAATCAACTAGAATGGTTGTACGACGCGCATCGTTAAGCTTGATCAGGGTCATAGACCCATCACCAACCGAATAGTACCTAACTTGTATTTTTCCCATAATGAATCTCCTAAAATTTTCAAGACGGGAATATCATACCAAATTCGCGCGTCGAAGTCAAGCATGACTTCACTAAACTAAACTATTTTATCATGACTGTCCCGTCCAGAAGTAAACGCAAGTTTCCCTTGCGTTTACCCCCCGTAAAGATTGGTCGTCATTGACGAGGAGGGAGAATCTTCTCCTTCCCTCCTAGGAGGGAGGCTTGCGTTTACTTTCGGACAGGACGTATTTTATCATGACGGTGGTGTGCGCAAGGGTAAGATAGGCAGAATGCCACCGGAAAAATCTCATTTCGGGCGGCAAAGCGGAATCGGTGAGCGGCGGAGTGGAATCAGCGGGCGGCGGAACGGGGATCACGGGGTTTGGCGGCAAACGACTTCTTCTGCGCCTTCATTTTCGCCTTTAATCCACCATAGCCTTGGCGAAGGTGGATTGCGCGCTGCTGCTTGTGCATCGCTCGGCACTCGCTTGCGCTCGGCGTGTTCGCTTCCCTACTGGTCGCGAACCCCCGCAAGGGGCGGATACGCCAGTCTTCTCGTCTTGACAAGTCCCATGCGAATCTCCTTTTCGCCGCCAGAATTCCCAGCTCCAACGGCATCACCCATCGTATCTCTTGTTCCCTCACCTTTTATTCCACCAACCTCTATTTGCCCAATAATTGTTTTGCGAACTTGTTTCGGTATAGTAACCATTATCAACCTCCACTTGTTGTTGTGAAGGAGACACTTCCTTTATCATGGAATCTACCTTAACAGGTTCAACCTTAGAAAACGGATTCCGACTCCATCTTTCTTTTTGCTCAAGGACTGCTTCGACTGACTCTAGCCATGACAGTGTCTTCGCGCGTTCTTCAGCATCAAAGTTTTCCATCGCCTTTCGTAATCCATTCAGGTAAGTACGAACGCGGCAACAATCTTCAGCGACCTTCGCCTTAAGCACAACTTCATTGAACAGTTTTTCCTCCGCCGCCTTTCGTGCTGCAATTGCTGCAACCTCTTCACGACGTCTACGCTCCTCCTCGGCTCGTAAACGCTCTTCCGCGAGTCGCTCCTCTTCGCGCTCACGTGCTGCTTTTTCGCGTTCAAGGCGTTCCTGTTCAAGACGTTCCTGTCGTTCCTTTTCACGGAGATCGGCACGTTTTTTCTTCTCCACGACGGCAAACAGACGGTTAACCATTTCTTCTATGTGATCCTGAAACCACAGATATTTACGTTCACTTAGGATCACTTCCGGTGCCCACAATGACCGGCCCAACCGGTGACAGAATTGTAGTTTCCCGGAATAGACATCTCCTGAAAGGGCCTCTCGAACTAAATATGCCTTCGGCGTAATCTTCCCCTCTCGGAAAACAAGTGGGACATCATATCCATCTATCTTAACTATAAAATCGACATCTGGCCTGTCATTCCGATAATGATACTCATCCTTTATTTCCTCAAATCTAAACTTCGCGCCTCTTTCGATGCATTTGGGGATGAACTGATTCAGAAGACAGACAATCCATGGGCGAATCTCCTTTGAACATTCATTACCTCTGAAATTACACATCTTAATCTGGTGGCCCAGAAGACGCACAATTTCGGGAGGATATGGTTCACGATCAGCCTGAAGGCAATAACCTCTAAACTTTCTTGCAAGTGGATGTATTACTGCTCCTTTTATAGCCGCCTTGATCTTATCCATACATCGTATGAATGCATCAGGTGACTGTGACTTGTCGGGATCATACAAATCCTCGACTATCGTTTCTTCATCAGCTCCAAAGACCTCGCGAGCCTTTATTCCATGTATCGCGATGGCCATCTGGTCTGGAGTCAGAACTTTTGCAAGCGACAGCAAGATTCCTGGTTTAGGCTTTGAATACTTGTAAAAATGCTTTTGCCATTCCTTCAATGTCTCGACATTTACTTCCGGCATTTTAGCCCCATGCTCGGCAAGACACATGACAATGGACTCGTTCTGCTGCCTAAAATGCGACAAAAGCAACGAAGAAGTTCCATCTTCTCGGTCATTAATAACGAGACCACATTTGCACATGTAATCAGCCTTTGCCTCATCACACCATTCCATGTCACGCGCCGCCGCATTCAACAACTTTGTATCAGATTCTTCTCGTCCCAATGACCGAAGTTGGTTACGTGTACCCTTTCGGACCACAGCTGCGAAAACCGAATCCTTCGTACCATCTTCCTCATCCACCACAATACTTCTACGCGTATCCACACCGGTCCATCGAATCAACGAAAACAGCCGTTCCGCACGCTTTGTTGCAATTGCCTGTTCTTCTCTTTGCTTATAGTCGGTTCGTCCTATATACCAAGTAGAATTGTCATAAATTTCATCAAGAAGACCAATCATCTTACGTAATAATGAGACTTCCATTGTTCGATCATTCTCCAACCAATCTCGTAGTGCCCTTGCGGTCCCCCACTCGGCTTCATCTATTCCTTCGTCAATATCAGACGTGTCTTTCTTGTGTTCGAGAAATACGGTTACAAGATCGCGTTTGTGAGATGCAAATATCGAATACCACCCTACGGAATTGGGATCGGCACCATGGTCCAAGAGAAGTCGTGTATTATCAATGTGGGGTATTCTAACTGCTTCCTCCAACGCCGAATTCAACGCTTGCGCATACTGTTCCCATCCTTCAACCGACAATAACAGTTCCAACATCGAAAAGAAGCCTAATTCCGATGCAACTTCCAATACCGATGCCGATCGCGATTTGGGATTGTACACCGGATTCCCGGATTCTATCCACTTACGAACCAGATCTAAGTTACCATCGCTCACAGCTTCAATCAATGGCTTCAGTTTTTCATCGTATGGAGTTGTTGTAAGCATGGTTATTTTCCCAAAATGACCATTCTAAAGCGCTTCGTAGTACCGACGGATCTTTGCGGCCATCAACTGACGACGGGCGGGCAGGAACTTCGATTCATAATCCTCTATCGACCAGGTGGCTATGTCCTGAGGAATGCAATTGGCCTCCAGGTTCGCCGCCAACTCTGCCGCATCGCAAATCGTCCCGACCTCGATGGTGCCCGTCTGGCACTGGCGGGCGGCACGGCCAAAGTATTCGCCGGGCGCGGAATTCCCAATGGAAATGTTAACCGGCGTCTCCAGATACGTGTAGTTGGCAACCTGATTGTACTGCGATTTGGTGAATCCACCCTTCTTGAGAAAATCCTTCGGGAAGATGTGATGGATGTCGCCATTGTCTATAAGATACGCAACCGGCGTGGAAGACAAAAGCGACTTGTCGTTGAAGAACACCTGCGCCGCAAGAAAAACGCTGAAGCTCGGGTGCGCGTTTGAATTCGTCTCCAGCATCTGGACAAGACTGGCATTCCAAAACGCATCGCCAAGTTCTGCCGCCTGAATCCCCTCGAAGTATGGAACAAACCCCTTCTCGGATATGCCGCGAAGATCACGGTCCATCTTCGATTCCGGAGACGAGGAATAGCGTCCCGTAAGGACCGAAAACACAAACCACTTGCGGACAACATTCTTGATCTCAATCTTCTTCACGCCCCAGGCGTCGCAATTGTCCTTAAGAAGCAGATACAGCGTATAGGCAAAATCAAGCGGCATCTGCGCCCGAAGCAGCTTGGGCGACACAAATCCAGCCGACTCAATCGCCTGGACGAACTGCTTTGTGTTGTACTCGCTGATGAAGTTATGGACCCCTTCTGACAGTTTCTCGAAACTGTCCTTCATGATCGACTCCTTGAACGTCCTGTCGGCAAAGTCGCGTCCAGACAAAAGACTGACAAGGTCTTTCAGCTTCCCTCGGCCAAACTTGTGCATCAGGGAAACGCGAAGCATGTCCGAATAGTCCGGATCGTAAATCTCCTTGTAGTCGTCCTTGAGCCACTTCATTTCCCGCGCGTAGTCCGTCTCCATGAACTCAACGTCCTTCGACACGCTAGAGTAAAACGTCGGCTTGACGGCGAGATGGCAGAAGTAGTCAATGGCCTTGCGGAGAATGTTGCCGCCGAACTTGGAGTCCGCGGCAATCTTGCTCATGGCGAAATCGGCCTCGTTGAGGACTTTCCCCTGCGAGTTGATGCGCACAAAAATCTCCGTCACCTCATCAATCCCCAAGGTGGCGTCAAGCATGATCACGCCAATCTGCCGATGCACGATCTGCTGAAGAGCCTTGATCTTCCTGTTGATGTCCTTGCGGTCAATGTCGGGATTTGCCGCGACGTAGGCCTCGATGAATTCAAAGTCGTCAAACCCAGGCTTAAACAGGAGCGATATGTCGGGGATCCATTTCTTGTCCTTTAGATGCACGGCGGTCTGCACCTCGAACGTCGGCTCGCCCTCCGCCGCCCATGGATTGAACGCGATCTTGATCTGCTTCGCCGAATAATCGTCCAAAAGCACCTCGCGTCCGTCGATGGCCGTCATCATGGCCGTGACGCGTTGCTGTCCATCAATGAGAATCTTCTTCCCTGCAGAAGTCGTGCCGTCCTTCAGCTTGACGTTGGGGTTCTGCCAGACAATGAGATACCCGGCCGGATAGCCGTTGTAGAGCGAGTCGATCAGGTCGCGCACCTGCGCACCCTTCCACACAAAGGGCCGCTGGATTTCCGGAATGGCCACCTCACCATTCCGAATGATGCCGAGGATGTTCTCGACCGTCTTCTGTTCGATGGAATACTTTTCTGACATTGGGTTTCTCCTAAGACGTGCAAAATTATATCAAACTCACCCCACAGTCGCCAACCACCGGATTATAAATTCAGTAGTGCGTGTGGACATAGAGGGATTCTGATGGGTTGGTGGTTGTGAGTGCTTAAAGTATTTGTCCATTTCAATCATTGGCATCAAATCATCATGCATTTTGCGACATCCGAAAAGCAACATAGTCAGAAAGAGATTTTTGTAATTGAGCTTTAACAGACTCTGCTACACCATCTATATCTGGATATAAGTTATCGTGCAAGCAATTGGAAAACAAGAGCATTTCTCGCGCAGCATCAACCATCTCTCGCTTGAACACAAACTTTATTAATTTCACATCAAAAAGTTCCCTTGAGTACTTGCCTATGTCAGCAATGTTAATATGAAATGCATTATCTAGGGCATCGTGGTCATGGACATGGAGGGAACGAAACAAAGCATCCATAAAAGGTGTCGAGATGTTTAATGGCATTAGAAATAAACCACGTTGAGCTTTCATTCGTGGACTCGGCATCTCTGGGTAGAACCATATTACCCCAATATTGGAAGGAACATCAGGACTCTCCAAAAGAGGGGTATCCAATACTCTTCTTGCTAGATCGCGATTAAAACAACTTCGCATTTCAGCAGTTGCCTCAGAATAGGCAAAATTATCAAACAAATTTTGCGCTTTCATCACAACAGGATCTAAAGAATTTGCATCAGTCAAGACATCCTTGGTCTCATCTCCATATCTTGAGACCAATTCCAACAACTCTGGAAACGGCTTATCAATTTGAGATTGAGTATAGGCATCTTCCATAGCATCCCGTTGTAATGCCCAAATTGAGAAATCCGACTTTGGATTTTCTTCAAGAGCAAAGAATAACGCAATAATCGGGCTCTCCGTGAAATCCACCAGCCGAGTTGGAACACCATGATGCCGCATGAGCATCAACCATTCTAAACTCGTCATCTCGGTTTTGGGAACATATTGCCATGCTTTCGCCTTAAAGTTACTTATCGTCGCATGCTCTTTCCCTCTAAGATCTCTCTCCACGTTACGTAGTTGAGAGTGATCAATCATCATCTCGCGCTGAAAAGTGCTTACAATCGGCCAGTCAGCATTGCGCTGTCCACGATACACCCATGTTGAATTGCAGAATTCACGGTTATTATATAAAACCTTCCGAGTACGATTCTTGAGTTGCTTTAGCACAAAGCGAACCCAAGATTGTAAATTGTCCACTTCCAAAATACATACATCTACACTCGAATCACTCTGAGACTCTTTAGCAGGGGAATAATTACTTTCAATCATAGATTAGACCTTTACTCATATAGGGCTTTTCTCTGTAACCGACACAAAACCTCTCCCGCTCTCGCTATCGGGAGAACCGAGGATGAGGTGGTCGAGGAACTTGATGCCAAGAAGGCGGGCGGCAGATTGGAGCGTTGAGGTAAGCTGCAAATCGGCCTTACTGGGCTTGGGATTGCCGCTTGGATGATTGTGGGCGACGATGATCGCGTCGGCATTTTTCGCAAAGGCTTCACGGAACACTTCGCCCAACTCAATTGCCGCCGTGCGCATGAGACCAAGAGACACAAGAACCGGAGTGCTGATTGGGCGGCGTTGCGCATCGATCGAAAGTACGAAGAATCCTTCATGGTCTTTCGCAATCGGAACTGCCGCCCGAAAAAGCGGATAGGCGTCGTCAGCCGTTTCTATACGGAGCTGCAAAAGACGTTCTGCCGCCGCCACCCTTGCCGCCAATTCCGGCGGCATCTGCCACATGCCGACATTACCACGGCATGGAATCGGATTTGGTAGGCGTACCACGTTTGACAAGTCCCACCAATATGGATAGCCTTCGTCCCAATTGATGGTTGGTTGGTTTGTTGGTTGATTGGTTTGTTGGTGGCCCGCCTTGTAGTCGCATACACCGATGATCTTGCCTGGCCAGTCCTTCACCTCGCGCCATGCGGGAATCTTCTCGAAATCTCCGGGCGGCAGATTGACGGACGCCCAAGCAACGAACTGTCCGTATTCTTCCTTGCAAAACGACTTAGAACACGAAATCGCCGCCCGCCCTTCACTTGGCGACGGCCACGCGCTGCGGTTCTCCGTCCGCTTTATTCCAGACAGAATCAAAATCGCATACGGACCAGTGCATGTAAAGGCGGTGGTTAACATGCTCATCAAATCAATAATGCTGGGGCGCCGTTTACTTCCCACAACATTTCGATCTCCCGCTATTGCAGCTCATCCTTTGAACACATACTTCCTGTGATATTCCAAATAGAACTCACGCTTGTCATCCAACGGCAAACTTTGATAATAGTTTCCTGCCTTGATTCCGCAACGCACTTGGTTTGTCGGGGAAATCCAATTGGAAACCATCATGCACTTTTTGCTATCAAAAGAAAGAAAACCTTGGTCAAAAAGACAATCATACAAGGGAAACAAGGTAAAACCAATCTTAGGATCGTATGCGTCTTTCTCGTCGGACACAGAGAAGGGCTTTATGTGGCTGGCCACCAAAAGGCGTTCATCGGTAATCTTTGTGATTGGACAATAGGGACATTCTGCAAAAAGCTTATCACGATACTTCTTCTGTTCCCCAGCATCCCTTCCACTTGTTTTTGCGCTCTGAACTTGCTTTTCACTCGTCGGCTTTTCCTCTTTTTTCTCGCCACCTTTACCATATGTGAACACTTGAGGTGTTGCTCCTTTCTGTTCAATGGCATCAAAGTCCACAAATAATCTCCAGTAAAACACATTTGTACCATTTGGCCGTTTTAACCGCATTATGGAGATGTAACTTATGAGAGGCAGCGATAGAGTTCTGAAAAGCTTGTACACAGATGACTTCGAATTCACATAACCACGCGGCCCAGCTATCTGATTTTGTACATCAACAGTAAACTCTATGACTTCAGGTAACCGCAAAATCATTTTCACCCGTTCATCCCACAACAATGCCATTTTGTCTCTGCCTGCATAATTCTGTGTGGGGTTTTGGTATTCCACTTGAGCGGCATGCATGTATGTGAGTAAATCTGCTTTCAAAAAGAAGCACTCCATCGTTGTCATACCAAGAGCAAAACGGTTCAACTCCTGCTTTGACCCGAAATAGAACTTGGCTTCGCCATTGCCACTACCCAATTTGTTCGGTCCAAGGACATTGCAATCAGGCACTGTCAACACCCTGGAGACATCTTGGAATTTGAACGTCGCATTTCCGATTTTCATTTTTCTCTTTCCTTTCTGAACAGTTCCGGAGCGATATGCTCTATGGAATCCAAAATAGACACGAGAACATCAACCACAATGGCATTACCAGCCTGCTGATACATCGGTGTATCCGGGACTACAATTCTAAACGAATCGCTAAAGCCCATCAATCGCAAACATTCGCGAGGGGACAACTTTCTAATTCGACCCTGTCGCGTTATGTAATTATCTATTCCTGCGCGATGCATCTTGTGCATGGAGGTCAGCAACGGCCTGGCAATTTGAAGATCGGTTTGCGGTCGCGAGTAAAAAGTTTTTGTACCGGATGCAAGCACATATTTCGTAACCTTTTCCGAAAGATAATATTTTTCCATTTCAGGCATACCTAAACGTCTCGCAGTTTCTTCATCCACAAAAACAAAATCACCATGCCAATTAAATTGTTGATTTTTCTTTTGGCACAGCTGCACCACGCCGTCAACCTGTGTATAGCGCTTAGTCAGATTCCCCTGATCTAAGACAAATTCAACCCCTTTTTCAGGAAGATAATACTTCCCCGGAACAACGTCAAGAAGAAAATCCTGCATCGTGCAGGTTAACTCTTTAGGCTTTGGGAATTCAAAATCCTTTGCGTATGGCAGATCCTTCCTAAATCCAACGACAAAAACGCGTTCACGATTTTGCGGAATTCCATAATCCTTGGCGTTTAGAACTTTAAACTTCCATTCATAACCCAGATCAGTAAACACCTTTGACATGATTTTCCATGTACGTCCTTCGTCATTGCTCAACAATGCACGAACATTCTCATAAATGAAACACTTTGGCCTAATTTCAGACACAAGACGAGCATACTCATAAAACAACGTGCCGCGGGTATCAGAAAGTCCCATCTGCTTACCAACAAGACTGAACGACTGGCATGGGCTTCCACCTACGAACAAATCTACTTGACCTTGGTATTTCTGTCCCTCCAAAAAAGACACATTCCAATGGAACCGGTCATCTGATATTGGATAATTAGCAACATATGATTGTCTAACCCTGTTTCTTGCAAGCAAAGGACGATAAAGCATGTCAACAAGCTGCTTACGCTGTTCCCAACTCGCTTCTTTTTCCCAGGTGCACCTGAACTTATAGAATCCAATCGCCTCATGCAGCATATGAACGCGATCTTTCAATTCACGTTCAGGGCGTTTACTTGTAGCTGGAGCCCCATCCAAAAGCCGCTGAATAGAATCCCGTTGTAACCTTATTATTTCACCAGCACTAAGCTGGCTATCTGTGCTTGGATTCATGTTATCAACAAATAGCGAAAGGCTCTTGAACTCTGAAACACAGTCATCCCATTTGACCACATTACACGGGAAAGGCGTTTGGTCTCCATTATCACAAGCGAAAACTATTTCATGCCGAACATGTGTTCTCAATAATGCCTGTTCAATTGCCCCAATACCACTAAACACTGTTGCTAACTTCAATGTGTTAGCTGCACCAATAGTTGTCGTAACGGATTCTGTCAATTCATCTAAGAAATCCAGCTGCAACGATGCCTCACAAACACGGAGATGGTCATGCGAGAGCGGGGAGAGTTCAGCGGGAAGATAATCAAGAAGACAACCTAATCTACCACTAGACTGATACGACTCGATGGCTTGGGTGATCTTCGGCGTCCGCCTCACGAAATCCATCATGCGAACCGTCACCAAGGAATCTTCAAGCGTCGGCTGATACTTATGCTTGACTTTGAATACGGCGTAGAAATCACCATGCGGGCTCTTGCTCTGCGGATAATCGGGATATTCGGAAAAGAATTCCTTACGCGGTTTGATACCGACAAACTGCGCCTCGTAGATGTGCCGCCGATCCTTAGAGCCGGAATAAAGCCAGAGCTCCCTGACCTTGCTCCAGACTCCCGCTCCTGCCTTCATTTCATCTTCTGACAGCGGATAGTTGTACAAGCGACGCTTCCGAATCCATGAAAACTGATCTGGTTTCTTCTTGTATGTACCGACAAGCACAATCCGCTGTGACTCCGTACCAGAAGCCACAACATTTTGAACACTATCTGTTTTCTGTTTCTTTTTCGCCATGAACGCTATCGCTTGCAAACAGAAAGGCGCGCCTCTCTGTTTTTGGTTAGAGGGGCGCGCCAGGCCATGCACTCTTGAAGGCCCACTACAGTCCGCTTAACTACATGGCAAGGCGACACCCCAGATTAAAAGGGTATCGTCCTGCAAGCCACGTGTCAGCGTTTCGAGGTAGTGATTCTCAAGAGACAAGGTTTGCAAACGACTGGCCGATCCTGTCGGCCCTCCCGGCGGCGGTTCGCGTCGCCAGGCTATCTTGCCCCACCCTTCCGAATGGAACACGTCAATTATACCAAAACGGCGGCGGGTGTGGTAGTGGTTAGTTGGTTAGTTAGTTAGTTGGTTGGTTGGTTGGTTAGTAGTTGGTGGTTGGTTGGTTGGTAGTTGGTTGGTTGGTAGTTGGTGGTTGGTTGGTAGTTGGTTAGAGCGTTACTGTAACGCTTGTTTTTGCATTACTGTAATGGTTAGGTATTACCTTAAACGTTACAATATCGCCTGTTTTGCGCATTCTTGTAATGTTAAGCATTACCTTAAGCGTTACTGTAACGGCATTACCGTAATGGTTCAGAATTACCGTAATGCCTGTTTTGGGCATTACTGTAACGCTTTTAACATGCGCGAGAACATGTGTGAAAACATTCTCAGCCGCGTCAATTCAAGATATTGAAAGATTCTTCACTTTCCCCCCTTGAACAATCCCGTCGTTATGCTATAATTCGCGCCGGTCGTCTGGGCAGGCGTCATGGGAAATGCCTGTCAAACAGATGCCGACAGGACGCAATGTGAAGATCAAGGGCGAGTACATTCTTTCGCGTAGGAGCATAGTGCGCATGATAGCGACGATCACCGCCGCGCTCATGTCGCTATATGCCGCCGCGACCGCCCATGACGAGTCCATCGTCCATCGCATCCACGACGCCACCATTGGACTTGTTTTGCTCGACCGACAGATGATCGGGGGTACGGCGTACGCCGTCGTTCCCGAGATCATGTATCGCGAGTACAAGGCATTATATTTGACGTTGAGGCGGGACCATCTCGGCTCGGCGGGACGCCTCGCCCCACCGGTGGATTGTGGCGGTTTCACGGAAGCCGACCGCGCGATGCTGCGGAAGGTGTATCGGGCGGCGGTTTTCAGCGAAATGCCGACAGACGCGCAAATCGCGGGCGATGTGAGACGGCGGCAGGCAATCTATGGCGCAAGTCTCTACAGACCGTCATCCAAGCACGTGAAAGGCGTGTCCTTCGCAGCTGCCGCGAAAAAAGCCATTCTCGCACAAGAGTTCAAGGGTGTCGACGGCGCCTACACCATGTCCGAGAGGAAAAATCTTGCGCGAGCGATTGAACGCGTATACAACAAAAAACCGTCTTGCGACAAGTCGTGACTTGCGACATTTTATGTGCCTTGTCGCAAGAATCCGCAGAAATCTTTTGCCGCCAGCCAGGTAGTCCAGACCCCCGATTTTCGGGGGTTTTCTTTTAGGCTGATGTCGTGACACGCCTTTGCGCGTCGCGACATTTTTCTTTTCTCTTGTCGCATGGGGGTATCCTGTCCACCGCCAGCGCGAGGCGGGTGTTTCTCCCGCCGAATGCATGTCGCTAGTGCCGGCGGAGACATAATAATGCAAAAGATAAACATTGCCGGTCGCCTAGACGAAATCGTCGGGCTTCTGGGCGAGATCAGGGATCGGCTGTCCACAACCTGTCCGAGTCCCTGTTCACAACTGGGCGGACATGTGGCGGGAACTAAAGAAGAAAAAGAACCCGCCCCCCACACCCCCCATAAAGAAAAAGAAGAAACCAACAACAACGACAGTTCGCGCACGTGCGCACGCGCGAGGTTCGTCAAGCCGACGGTGGAGGAGGTCGCCGCCTACATCCGCGAAAAGGGATACTCCTTCGACGCCGCGGCCTTCTGGAACTACTACGAGAGCAACGGCTGGCGCGTCGGGCGCAACCCGATGAAGTCATGGAAGTCCGCCTGCGTCACCTGGCAGCGGCAGGAGCTCCAAACTGCCGCCGGCGCGACGCGCGCGGTCCGGCGCCGCCCCGAC
>JAEEGL013317622.1_pt1 | contig 12289 bp, 10 predicted proteins | sample 9134231 | NCBI WGS metagenome assembly JAEEGL01 (sample SAMN16246548, study PRJNA631951) | gut metagenome | biome: gut microbiome; feature: rumen; material: fiber-attached | host: Bos | place: Iran: Karaj | collected 2018-10 | reverse complement strand
TATCTCCATAGATGTATCATCTGAAAAATAACCTTTTGGTTGTCCATGTGTACCACCGCCAGTCATTTCAGTTATAGGGTTTTCTAGCAATCTAGCTCTACTTTCAAATTCAATTGGAACTCCCATAGCATCTCCAATTGCATGTCCTATGATACCATCTTTTACAATAGACATAAGTATCACCTCTATAGTCATTATAACAAAAATAAGCGTAATATTAAAACTTACACTTATTTGTTTACATTTAAAATATAAAATAACCTATAATAAAGCCTGCTAATGCACCTGATACATGAGCAAGGTGTCCAACATTATCATCTTTTTTATGATTAAAAATCAATATTATCTCATCTGCTATAAATTTAAAGAAAACTAATATTAAAGTTAATGGGATTTTTCCATTAGTAATATTTACTATAGAACATAATACTATCATCATATAACAAATATCTGAGCATCCTACTCCATTTGATTTAGGTTCAAATATTAGAGTTATTAAACTTGTAAATATTGCTGTTCCTAAGATCATATATATTAAGTTAATTGATCCATATTTTTCTTCTAACATAGGTCCTAATAGCAGTATGTAAAAGAAGTTACTTGAAAAATGACTCCAATCTAGATGAACAAAGATTCTTGATACCATTCTTATATACAATAATGGGTTAAATATAGAGCATCTTTTGCTTCCTAAAAATGTAGTTACTTCTCCTTGAAAAATTCTATCTAGCAATCTAAATATTAAGCATATAAAAAAGAATGTTAATACTACTTTAGAATTATAATCTATATAATTGTATATATCTTTTATCTTTTCTATTTCCATAGATTAATTATATCATTTTATATTAAAATTTAATTATTTTTTCCCAAGATAAATCATTCTTTGTAAAGTGACCATAATTAGTCGTTTTCCTATATATTGGTTTTCTTAAATCTAGATAGTTAATTATTCCTGATGGAGTTAGATCAAATGTAGTTTTTATCTTCTCAATTATTTCTTCTACTGGAATAGTATTTGTATTAAATGTTTCTACATATATTGATATTGGTTCTTTTATTCCTATTGCATAAGATAATTCTATTTCACATTTTTTAGCATATCCATTAGCAACTATATTTTTAGCAATATGTCTTGCCATATATGCAGCTGATCTATCTACTTTTGTTGGATCTTTTCCTGAAAAAGCTCCTCCACCATGTCTAGCATATCCTCCATATGTATCAACAATTATTTTTCTACCTGTTAGTCCACTGTCACCTAATGGGCCTCCAATTACAAATCTTCCTGTAGGATTAACTAATATTTTTGTTTCTTTATCTATTAATTCATTTGAAACTACTTTATCGATAACTTCTTTTCTTATTTCATTTTTTAATATATTTAAATCTTTATCTTCACTGGTTTGAGTTGATATTAAAATCGTATCTACTCTTATTGGTTTATCATCATCATATTCAATAGTTACTTCTGTTTTTCCATCTGGCCCTAAATTCTTAATTATATCTTTTTTTCTAACTTCAGTTAGTCTTTTAGCTAGGCTATGTGCAATTACTAATCCTAATGGAAGATAGTCTTTTGTTTCGTCTGTTGCGTATCCAAACATTATTCCTTGATCACCTGCTCCTCCTACTTCATCATTAGTTCCTAGTGCTATATCTGGTGATTGTTTAGATATGTTTATTATTACTTCACATTTTTTATAATCTATATCTGTATCTCCTAAATATCCTATTTCTTTTATTGCTTTTCTTACTTCTTTTTCTATATCTATTGTTGCTTTAGATGTTATTTCTCCTGTTACAAATATTGTGTTCTTTCCTGCAACAACCTCGCATCCTACTCTTGATAAACTATCTTTTTTTAGATATGCATCTAATATACTATCTGAAATATAATCACATAATTTATCAGGGTGTCCTTCTGTTACTGATTCTACTGTAAAATATCTTTTCATTTTTTCCTCCTCTTATATGTTTATCAAGAATAGAAAAAGTCTTTGCGTAGTACAAAGACTTTTTTATAATCATCAGTCAAAGTAGTACTACTTTGTCGGTTTTAGCACCTTGTCTTTCGATAGGTTGCTGTGGAGTCAATGAGCCGTTCTCTCGTCCACTCTTGATAACATATTAATAATATTATATTTTTTATAAAAGTTTGTGTCAATATTAACTTATTGAAGCTTCATATATTTTTTCTATTGCTGAATCTAATGTATTATTAAAATCCTCATCAGTTTGATCTACTCGTAAATCTTCTAATAATGCTCTTGAGAATGAAGCAATCATATTATTATTTTTTTCTAAATATTTGCATGCTGTATCATTGTCATATCCTCCTGATAAAGCTACAATTTTTAATACTGCTTCATATTCGTATAAATCTAAATATAAATTATCTTCTGTTGGAATAGTGAATTTAAACATTAATGGTTCTTCTTTATTCCATTTATCTAACTCTACTTTTATTTTAGATTTAAGTATTTCTTCACACTTTTCTTTTTCATTAGCATTAATATCTACTTCAGGTTCAATGATTGGAACTAGTCCACCATCTGCTATAGTTTTAGCAAACTCAAATTGTTGTCTTACTATATCTTCTATTCCTTTTTCATTTGGTTCATAGATAACACTTCTCATCTTAGTACCAAATACATGTTTTTCTTTAGCCTCTTCTATTTGTGAAGTTAAATCAGGTATTTCTTTCATTAACTTAACTCCATTTTCTTCTTCTGCTAATCCTTTATCTACTTTTAGAAATGCAACAATTTCTTTTTCTTCCCATAGATAATCTGCAGTATATTTTCCTTCTATTTCTGAATTCATTGTTTTATAGAATAAAATTGTTCCTAAAATTCTATCTTTTGTAAATGAAGGGGAAGTAATTACTCTCTTTCTCATTTCGTGTATAAGATCAAACATTTCTTCATCTGTAGAATATGAATCTTTTGAGATACCATATTTTTCTAATGTCTTTCCACTTGATCCACCACTTTGATCTAGAGCAGCAATAAATCCCTTTCTATTTCTTACAATGTTTAATTTTTCTTCATCAATATAACTATTCATATATACCTCCTACTTATTTAATCATAAAATATATTAATACTAATACTCCTAATACTATTCTATACCATCCAAATACTTGGAAATCATGTTTTTTGATATAGTTCATTAAAAATTTAATTACTACAATGCTTACTATAAACGCAACTATACATCCTACTATTAAGATAGACCATTCTAATGATGTAAATACTGTGCCTGTTTTTAAGAAATATTTTAATATTTTTAAAAGTGATGCTCCAACCATTACAGGAATTGCTAAAAAGAATGTGAATGTTGCAGCAACCTTTCTATCTAATCCTACAAGTAATCCTCCTATTATAGTTGAGCCACTACGTGATGTACCTGGTACAAGTGATAATAATTGAAACATTCCAACTTGGAAAGCTTGTTTATAACTAATATCATCTATAGATTTAGTTTTTCTAGTACCTACTTTTTTTCTTTCAATAATTATGAAAATAATACCATAAATTATTAGAGCTAGAGCTACTACCACACTATTATATAGATGTGCATCTAACCAATCATCTAAAAGTAGACCTAATACTGCAGCTGGTATACATGCTACTAATATTTTTCCCCATAGATTTAGCGTTTTCTTTGTATCTTTTTTATTTTTTCCAAATCCCCAAGGAAATATTTCTTTAAAATAAATTAATACTACTGCTAAGATTGCTCCTAATTGAATTACTACTTCAAACATTGAATAGAATTCATCTGTAACATTTAATTTTATTAGATCATTTAATAAAATCATATGACCTGTTGATGATATAGGTAGCCATTCTGTTATTCCTTCTACTATACCAAATAATATTGCTTTTATAATTTCTATCATCTAATCACCATTATCATTATAACATTAATATATAAAAAATGAAGAAGATAATATTATTTTTTCTCCTTCATTTTTAAATTTAATTAATTATTCTATTTTATAAATGCATCTGTTCCTAGATATACACTAGTCTTTCCTAAATCATTTTCTATATTTAGTAATCTATTATATTTAGCAACTCTATCTGTTCTACATGGAGCTCCTGTTTTAATTTGTCCTGCATTTGTAGCAACTACTACGTCTGCTAAAGTTGTATCTTCTGTTTCTCCAGATCTATGTGATACTACTGCTGTATATCCATGTTTTTTTGCTAATTCGATAGCATCTAATGTTTCTGTTAAAGTTCCAATTTGATTTAATTTGATAAGAATTGAATTTGCTACTTTATTGTCTAGACCTTTTTGTAATCTCTTTGTATTTGTAACAAATAAGTCATCTCCAACTAATTGTACTTTTGAACCAATTTTGTCAGTTAATTTTTTCCAACTATCCCAGTCTTCTTCAGCAAGTCCATCTTCAATTGATATTAATGGATATTTTTCTGTTAAAGAAACAATCCAATCGATCATTTCGTCTGCAGTTTTTAATTCCTTTGATTTCCAGAAATAGTATTTTCCATTTTCTTTTATCTTCTTTGCTTCTTCATACATTTCAGTAGCTGCGATATCTGTTGCTAGAGCAATTTCTTTTCCTGGTTTATAACCTGCTTTTTTGATTGCTTCTACTAATAGTTCTAATGCTTCTTCATCGCTTTCTAAATTTGGAGCAAATCCTCCTTCATCTCCTACTGCAGTTGCTAAATTCTTTTCTTTTAAAATTGATTTTAATGCTTGATAAGTTTCTGCACACCATCTAAGTGCTTCTGTAAATGATTTTGCTCCTACTGGCATAATCATAAATTCTTGACTAGATACTGTATTATCAGCATGTTTACCACCGTTTAGTACATTCATCATTGGTACTGGTAATGTCTTAGCATTAACTCCACCTATGTATTGATATAATTCCAATCCTAATGAAGCTGCTGCTGCTTTAGCTGTTGCTAGAGATACTCCTAGAGTAGCGTTAGCTCCTAATCTTCCTTTATTATCAGTTCCATCTAGTTTAATTAGTTTTTCATCTAGAGCATGTTGATTTAGAGCATCTTCTCCTATTAAAGCTGGAGCTATTATTTCATTTACATTTTCTACTGCTTTTAGAACGCCTTTTCCATTGTATCTTGCTTTATCACCATCACGAAGTTCTACTGCTTCAAAAGCTCCTGTTGATGCACCACTTGGTACCATTGCAACTCCATAAGATCCATCTTCTAATACAACTTCTACTTGTACTGTTGGATTTCCTCTTGAGTCTAATACTTCTAATCCCTTTATTTCTTTTATTCCTAATTCGCTTCTCATTTATTTTTCCTCCTTATTAGGTTTTTCATCATCAATTTTATCTATAATATCATCTGATATTACTTCCATTGTAATTGTTTTAGAGTCATCTTTTTCAAATACTCTATTTTTATTCTTTGCTTCTTCTTCATGTATTAAGACATTGTACGCTACTTTTCCTACTAATGTTTTTGGTAATTCATCTCTAAACTCATATTCATATGGCCAAGAAAATCTAGATAAGTTCTTTTCACAATGTTCTTTTATACTTTGAAGCGTTTCATCGTTTTCTTTACTTGGGTCTTTTAATACGATAAATGCTTTAGCAACTTGTACTTTATATGGATGAGATATTCCAATTACACAACTCATCAAAACATCTTTATGACCATCTATTATATTTTCTATATATTGAGGATAAATACAATATCCTGATGATACTATCATTCTCTTTATTCTTTGTTTGTAATATACGAATCCATCTTTGTCCATCAAGCCCTGATCACCTGTATATAACCAAATTCGACCATCTTTATGTTTTTTTAGAGTTTCTCTTGTTTCTTTTCTACTTTTTAGGTAACCATGCATTACAGTTGGACCACTGATAACAATTTCTCCCTCTTGTCCATATGGTAATTCTTTTTCTGTTTGAGGTTCAACTATTTTATAATATGTGTCTGGGTATGGAATACCAATTGATCCTTCTCTATATGAATTCACTGGAGTTAAACATGAAGCTGATGCACATTCTGTTAGTCCATATCCTTCTCTAATTTGAATGTTTGCTCCATGAGATTTAAAAAAATTATCAATTTTTCTTTTTAATTCTATCGATAATGAATCTCCTCCAGAAATAGCACATTTTAGAAATGGCATTTCATAGTTATTCATATTTTTATTTTTTAATAATGCTTCATATAAAGTAGGTACTCCTACTAATACATTTGGTTCATATTTTTTAATCAATTTATCAAAAGTTTTAGCACTAAATTGTGGAAGTAGTATTGAAGTTCCTCCAAAATATTGAACTGTATGAATACATACTCCTAATCCAAACCCATGGAATATTGGCATAATTGCTAGAACTTTATCTTTTTCTCTTAGATTTGCTACTGCTTCGAATGATTGCATTGCTAGAGCATTAACATTTAAATTAGTAAGTTCTACTCCTTTTGGGGCTCCACTTGTTCCACCTGAATATAGAATTGTTGCAATTTCTTTTTCTGAGAAGTTATCTTCTATTTCTTTAGTGTATCTTCTTCCTAATTTTATAAAATCATTCCATCGAATTACTAAGTCATTATTCTTACTATTAAATGCTTTATAAATACTTACTGCTGTTTTATATGCATTCATTGTTCTATATGCTATTTTTAATGGATTAGGCATAGAATTATCAACAGATACTGTGATTATATTTTTAATTTTTGTCTTATTAACAATATTATCAATTTTTTCTAAAGCTATATCTATAACAATTATATATCTACTATTAGAGTTATTTAAGAAATCTTTTATCTCATTTTCTCCAGATAAAGGATGAATCATATTTGAGATAGCTCCAATTTTATTAATTGCATAAAAAGCTATTATCGCCTCAGGTGTATTTGGCATACAAATACTTACAATTTCTTTGTGCTTAATTCCAAGTGCCTTAAATGCACGTGCTGCTTCATCTATTTGTTTCAAAAATTGATAGTATGTTACTTTAGTTCCATAATAATTATAACTAATATTATTTAAATGTTTACTTGATGTATATTCTATTAATTTATACACTGAAAAATTTGGATATTCTAAGTGTTTTTTCATATTTCCATAATTATCATACCAAGGAGTTTTAATCTTTTTTTTCACTTTTATCACCTTTATTATTATATATTATCTAGTTTTTATTTTCAAATCTTATAGGTTTTTCATTTATTTCTAAAATTAGTTCCAAATTATCAGGGTTATCAATCGAAGCTAATTTAGTATATCTATTTTTGTTTGAATTAGTGGCTGTAACTAATACAATCTTATTATTTCCTTCTAGTAAAATATCGCCTGCATTTAATTCTTTAGGAATTGTTTCATCTTTATCTAATTTATATTCTATATAGTATACATATGAATCTTTTTCTTTTTCCATATAAATATTAAGTGGCAATATTTCTAAAAACTCTTTTGCAGATAAATTATCTTCTACTGTTGTATTAAAGGTAATATCATTGATTATCGTCCTTATTTTCATAGACTAATTTCCTCCCTTTACTATCTTTATTATTAGTAGATTCTTTTAATTTTTTAAACTTTTCATCTAACAAGTATGTATAGTAATCAATTGTTCCTTCTCTTAATCCTGGGTTTAGTCTTTTTTCAAGTTCATGGTATTCTCTTACTCTTTCTTGAAGAGTATCAAGTTCGAATTGAATTGTATTGCTTATATATTGATTTCTTTTAAAGCCTTTATTTCTTTTTTCTATAATATCTATATTTTTATTATAAGCTGTTTCTAATGCTAGAGTTTCGCTTGAAAATATCTCATTAACATAAATAGAGTTGGTTGGTCTTTTTATTCCTTGCCTATTGCTAAATATTGGCTTTTGCTCTCTTATTTCATTATAATTATCTATTGTAAAAGCCGGTACAACCTCATAGAATGGATTACTTCCATCCGCAGGAATTATTGTACTTATTAATTGTGCCTCTTCAATAATTGTAGTTACTGGAATGTTGTATTCACCATCGTAGTAATCTTCTTCTGTCATTTCTCTTATTATATATATTCTATTCATGTTACCTCTCCCTCACTCTTAATATACTATAATTTGGTGAATAATTCCACAAAAAAGGCATAGTGTTACTATGCCTCTTCTGTAGAGAAATCTTTTAATCTAAGTTTACTTTTTACTCTTACTTTTCTTAATCCTGTTTTTTCTATTTGTCTTATTCTTTCTCTTGTTACTCCCATTATTCCTCCTATCTCTTCCAAAGTCTTAGATGATCCAGGTGTGAAATATCTACCAATAATGTCTAATTCTTCTTGATAATCTCTTTTTAATAATAAATAAGTGCCTACATTAAGTGGTTCTTTGTGTAATACTCTATCCTTTGGAAAAAGAAAATTGTATTCCGCAACTGTTTCTAAAGCATCTCTATATTCTTCTGTCATTATTGTAGGATATGGGTTTCTTGCTTTTTCAATATTAATTAAGTCTTCTAATTGTTCTTTCTTATCTTTATTGGTCTTTATTTTAGGAATGAAAAAACTCTCTACTTTGTTTCTTGACATTTCATTTAACTTGCTATTTGTTTTTACATATTTTTCTTCGACTCTAGCTAGCTCATCAGAAAATCTTTTTTTTGTCATTCTTGATAATAAATATTTTAATTTCATTGCATCTATCTCATTACTACTAAACTCTTCAAGCGTTCCAAATCTATTACCAATGACAAATCTTTCCTTATAAGGTAACTCATCGTACATTTCTCCCACTATTTTAACCAATTCTTGTCTAAATACTAATTCTTCAGTACTTATCTCTGTTTCATCTTTTTGCATATCACCAATTGTTGTATCTTGATCTCCTTCTCTGTTCACAATTGGTTGATCTAAAGATACTAAAGAACCATTCATTTCTACAACTCTAAGTTCTTTTATCTTTTCTACTGGTAATTCCATTAATTCTGCTAATTCTTCATTGTTTGGAGTTCTTCCAAATTCTTGTGTATATTCTCTTATATGTCTTTTCATTTTATTAATTTGTTCGTGTGCATGAACTGGAACGCGTATCACTCTACTATTATTAGCTATAGAACGACCTATGCATTGATTAATCCACCATGTAGCATATGTTGAAAACTTAAATCCTTTACTAACTTCAAATCTTTCACATGCTTTCATAAGTCCGTCATTACCTTCTTGAATTAAGTCTAGGAAATCTACTCCTTTGCCTACACTTCTTTTAGCTATTGATACAACTAATCTAAGATTATGATTAACTATATTTTTCTTTAATTCGATAATTTCTTCTTCGATACTAGCTAATTCTTCTTTTGTTTTTTCATCATGTGTTGTGTTTAAAGAATCTTTTAATAATTTTTGTTTTTCTCTTAATAAATCTAATTTTTCAAATTTAATTCTTTCTTGAGTTTTTGTTAAAATAGGATATTGAGCAATATCTCTTAAATACATTTTTACTGGGTCTTCTAAAGCAGCTGATTCTTTATCTGTTGATGATATATTACTATATATTCTTTTTGCTAAAGATTTTATTTTACTATCATCTATTTGTTCTATAATTCCAAAATTTTTAAAATCAGATCTTATGATCCTTTCTACCTCAGAAAGCTCACAATCATATATATCTATTTTACCTGCAATTCCTACTATTTCTTCACTTGGTATAATAATATGATTTTCCCTCAAAAATGAAACTATTGATTTAAATATTTTTGTATAATTTCTGCTGTTTTCATTGACAATTTCATTAATTTCACTATGTTCTTCAGAATTTACTTCTTCTTCTAGTCTATCTAACCTGTGCTCATGCGTTTCTTTTGATTTTTCTTCTTTATCTATCATTATATTTTTGGCATCTAGATAATCCATTAATGCTTGTATACTATTTTCATCAAAACTGAATTCTTGTATTATTTCTTGTAAATCTCTTTCAGTTATTACACTAAGTTCTTTATTAACTTTTGATTGTATCTTCTTAATCATTTTATTATATTCTTCTCTAGTCATATCTTTAATTTCCCTTTCTATAGATTATCATCTAATCCTCCAAAAAAAGCACGTATATTATACTATTTTTTCCCGTTTTAGTCAATTATAAAAGAAAAGAAGCATAATAATCATTACTATGCTTATGAAGTGATATTTTTTATTTAATTGTGTTTTTAATTCTTCTTTTCTTCATTTTTAAACATTTCTCTCATCGTTGGACTATTTTTTGTAAGTTTATTTATTGTTAAATCGTCTGCTTTATTGTTTGCTATTCGTAAATTGTTTTCACTTGATAAAAGTGCTTCTTTAGTCTTTTGCAAGTGATCAATTGTCTTATCAATTTCTTCTATTGCTTTTTTGAATTTAGCTGATGCCAATTGATAATTTCTAGAAAAACTCTCTTTAAATGAATTCATATTTTCTTCAAAATGAGATATATCAATATTTTGATTTTGAATTATTTGTAGTTCCTTTTTGAATTGTAATGAATTTAGTGACGCTCCTCTTAACAAAGTAATTAATGGGATAAAAAATTGTGGTCTTATAACATACATTTTGTTGTATTTATGAGAAACATCAACTATTCCAACATTGTAATAATCATTATCTATTTCTAAAAGAGATACTAATACGGCATATTCACAATTTTTTTCTTTTCTATCTTTATCTAATTCCTTAAGAAAATCTTCATTCTTATGTTTTGTTGCTGTTTCATCTGCTTCATTTTTCATTTCAAACATTATTGATATTATTTCTGTACCAGATTCATCGAATTCTCTAAAAATAAAATCTCCTTTTGATCCTGTTTTAACATCATTATCTTTTTCAAAATATACATTTTTAAATAATGGTCTTAGTTTATTAAATTCATTATTACAGTGTTGCTCTAGTGATTCCCCTATCATTTTTGTTGATTGTTTAGCTTTAAAATCTTTATAATATGCAATTTGTTCATCTTTATCTTTTATCTTATCTTCATATTTTTCTTTTAAATTTTGTTCCTTTAGTATATGTTCATTTTTTGTTGTTTCAATTTTTGTATTTAATTCACTTATTTCTTTTTCTTTTTCTACTAAAGCATTTTTTATTTTTAATTCTTCTTCTTTCTCTTTGAGTTTAATTATATTTTTTAAATCGACTATTTCTAAAGTTTTATTTGATAACTCTTTTGAATATTTTTTTTCTAATTTTGTAGTTATGTCAGTTTCTGAAATTTTCAATTTGTTTTTCAATTCATTTATTTCAATATCTCTTTTGTTTATTTCTTTTGCAATCTCGTTTTTTAGTTCTGCTTCTTGTATTTTTAAAGTTTTCTCTTTATCATCCTGAAATTGCTTTTCTCTTGTTTTTATTTCTCTTTCAAACTCATTATCTCTTATTTGCTTTACAATAGAATCATAGTCTTGTTCATTAATTTGAAAAACTGTTTTGCAATTTGGGCATTTTATTTCATTCATGATTTACCTCCTTTTTTTATGTCATCAATTATGTTTTGAAGATCTAATTTATATTTTTTTTCTAATTCATCTACTTTTCCATGTTCAATAAATTTGTCTGGATAAGCATATGACTTAACTCTTATATTATTTAGATTATTATTTACTATTAATTCTTTTATGGATGATGATAACCCACCTATTATTGTATTATCTTCAATAGTTATTACATTTTTTGTCTTTTTAATCGAATTTATAATTGTTTCTTCATCTAATGGTTTTAGAAATCTAGTGTTAATAACGTCGCATTTAATGTTTTCCTTTTCTAATAAAGTTGCTACTTCGATTGCTCTTGATACCATATTTCCTATAGCAATAATTGATATTTCTTTTCCTTTTTTTAATATTTCTGCAGTAGCGTGTTTTATGGGACTTGTTGGCAAATTATTTTCTTTTTCGCCACCTCTAGGATATCTTATTACTACCGGTTTATTTGTTTTAATTGCATATTCCAGCATTAATTCTAATTCTTCAAAGTTCTTTGGAGCTAGAATAACTATATTTGGAACAATTTTGAAAAAAGATAAATCAAATAGTCCTTGATGTGTTTCTCCATCACTTCCTACACAGCCAGCTCTATCTACACACATTACTACATGTAGATTTTGAGTACATATATCATGAATAACTTGGTCATATCCTCTCTGATAAAATGAGGAATAAATGGAAACAACTGGTATCATGCCACTTTTTGCTACTCCTGCTGCTAGAGTTAGTGCATGCTGTTCTGCTATTCCTACATCATAAAATCTTTCTTTATACATTTCAGAAAATTTTGATAATCCAGTACCAT
>JAEEGL012064388.1_pt1 | contig 12289 bp, 5 predicted proteins | sample 9134231 | NCBI WGS metagenome assembly JAEEGL01 (sample SAMN16246548, study PRJNA631951) | gut metagenome | biome: gut microbiome; feature: rumen; material: fiber-attached | host: Bos | place: Iran: Karaj | collected 2018-10 | reverse complement strand
GCTGATCGAGGGTTTTGTTGAGATCTTCAACGGTTTTTTTGGCCGAAAGCGGTGAACTGAAGCTGGTCTTTAAATCGAGCCTGAGATCTTTACCGTCCATGCCCAATGTGCCGGAGAGCGCAAGGAACTCTTTGGCTTCAACAGGGAACTGATCGAGGGGCATCATCGCTTTGATCTTATCGTCCATTAAGATCGACAGGGCGGCCATCTTTTGGGGCGCCGCTTTTAAGACTGCGGTTCTGTGCGCATCAGAACTTGCTTTCACCTTTTTGGCATTTAATGCAGAGGAAACCTGAGGCTGGTTGCAGGCGATAAAGAAGGGGGCAGCGTAGGCAAACTCACCGCCTTCGATTTGATGGATATCGATCTTGTTTTCCTGATGTGTGTTCACCGTAGCGCCAGAGGCTTTCAGGCTGTTTAAGACCACATCCATTTTGACGGGAATCTCGGCAGCGACGCAAAAGTATGGGGCTTTGGTCATGCTGTCGATGTTCGAGAAAAAGCCGATCGATTTCAGGCTGTTTAAGGGATCGGTCCCGAGCTGCTGGATGAATTCCTGCTTTTGCGGCCCCATTTGCTGGTCGAGCAGCTTAAAGGCAAATTCACCTAAGCGATGCGCCTTGACGCGATCGAGATCGATCGTGGCGATGATTTGGGAATCCTCGGGCAGATACTGAAGCAGTTTGGTCACATCACCCGCATGGGCAGTGGATGCGAGGGAGAGGGCGAGGGCTGCGGTGGTCAATGTGGTTTTCATGGTCAAAGGATCTTTCTTTTTGTGAATGAAGTTCAGGTGTTTGAGCAATCGTTCAGCGCAGGCAAAGGATCACTCTGCGTCCGCCTGAACCGGGTTTTCGTTGGCTTCGACCGAGACTTGGGGAACGCTCAGATCGTCTTTGGAAGGGCTGTCCGAATCTTTTTGGGGGGCGTCTTTGAGCAGCAATTGCGTGAAGGCGACAATGGTTCGGATGGAAAGCTCGCTTAATGTGAAGGTCAGATGCAGATCGGCGCCGATTTGTTCCAGCGTGGCGTCGGTGCGCTTCAGGTTCAGCAGGAGGGCCGCCTGGCTCAAAAAGAGCGCATCGAGGGCGGAATTCAGCTGATCGAGCGCAGCTTTGGCTGCTTCTTCATTCGCGAAGCGGATCTTGAAATCGGTGACGATGCTGTCTTTTTCGTCGTTGGTCCAGATGCTGATCGATTGAATGGGCTCTGGGCTGAGCGGAATCTCAGTCGACGGAAGCAGCGATTTGAGCATCGCCTTCGATGAAATCATCATCGTCACCATGCGATCGGGCGCCTTTTTTAAGAGCGCTGCAAGCTCCGGATCTGCAATCGGTTGAGCGGCGGGCTGATGCAACAGGCGATCTTTCATGCTGCCTCTACAGCCCCAAAAGAATTCGTCTTTCTTTATAAAATCGGCCTCATCGATAGAATAGATCGTCTCTTCGCCTTCTTTGCGCTGCTTAACAACCTTGCCCTTTGCTTTATTTTTTTGAAGGACAGCTTCTGTATCGACAGGGAGATCGATCACGATGCAGCTGTGATCTCTGGGCAATTTGTCGGAAAAGTCGCTCCAGAGGGAGAATACGCTGATCTTTTTATCGGGATTGAACATCTGGAAACTGGCTGGTGCTTCATCATCTTCGGCCATCTCACGGTTGAGCAAGTCCAGAACCAGGGCGCCCAGTGCATTCTTCCTGAGATGTTCGAGGTCGATCAGGATGAAGAAAGAAGGATTCTGGGGCAAAAATGGAAGCACCCGTGAGACGCGGCTGGCCGGTTCAGCGCTGAGCAGGGTTGGGTTGGCTTTTAAAACGACAACGGCAGCGGCGGCCAGAACGAGAACCAGGGCAACGCAGATGAGGGCTTTTTTCATAGCGAAGGGCACTTTCTTTGGTAAAGAGGCGTCAAAAAAAACCGGCGCAGCCCGCATGAAATTCCTGAATGCATCCTTTCATGCAAAGCATCGACGCCGGTTGAAAAGAACAGAGGGCTTTTAAAATAAAAAGCCCTCTTTAAAAAGAGGGCTCAGGTCGAAGGCTGCAAAGCCTTACTTGCCGGCTTCGAGGAGACCCTGAAGGAGCGCCACCAACTGATTCAGCGTGGTCTCAGGCAGCTTGCCGTTGATGGCAAGGGTGGTCTTGACGGCGGCAACGTTGACGCTGTCTTCCTTGATACCAAAGGCGGCGAGGCTGGGATCCTTCAGCGTTTCACCGAGCAATGCCTTCAATTGAGTGGCCGTCTGACTGGCCGCTTCAGGCGTTGTAAACTTGGCGGTGGTGGTCACATCAAAAATCTGGTTCTGAAGACCGAGCGCCAGGGTCAGCTTCTGAACATCCTTGGCATCAAAAGGCATACCGTCGGTTGGAAGCTCTTTGCGAATGGCATCGCTCACCTTCATCGAGAGTGCAAGCATGCGCGCATTGACATTGTTGAGGGCAGCCTTGTGTGACTTGTCTTTGGCAAGACCCGCAGTCGAAGCGGTGATGGCCGATTCAATCAAATCGGGGGTGCAAAGCATCTTGACGCCGTTGGTTTCAGCGAAGGCGGCTTCCTTGAACTTGTAAACGCTCACACCACCCACATCCGAAAGCTTGCCGACAGCGCCATCCATCTCCTTAAACTTATCCATCATGGCACTGCTGCTGAAAACAAACTCCGAGAGAATGCACATGCTGGGCTTGTCAGGATCAAAGTTGTCGCTGGTAAAGAGCACGAAGTTCTTACCGTTCTTGAAGGGGTCGTTCTTAATCGTCTGAACGATGTCGACGTAATCCTGATTGAGGTTTTCATCGATCGCCTTGAGGTAAAGCGGCCCAAAGACGGAGTTACGAATCGCATCCAGGTTTACGGCAACGACCGTACCGGCCGAAGCAGGCACGTAGTTGAGCAGGTTATCGAAAACGGCGGGCTTGCCAGCGGTTCTCTCGGCAAAGAACGGATCGACCGCAGCTGCAGCAAGGGCCGCATAGTTTACAGCAGGCTTGGCCGCGTTCGGGTTCTCGCCGCCAACAGCCGGAGCCACGGCAACAGCGACCGGATCAGCGGGAGCAGCGACCGGATCAGCGGGAGCAGGCTCAGGGACTGCGGGCGCAGGAACCGGTTCAGCGGGCGCAGGGACCGGATCGACGGGCATCGGCACCGGGACAGGCTCGGGCGTAGGTGCAGGCGTGGGATTGTTGGCCGGCTCAGGCTCATGAACGACAGGGTGAGCGCTTCCACCGCCACCGAGCATGCTGGTCGCCATGTTCATGCCCTGATCGATGAGCGCCTTACGGATGGTGGCGTCCACCTTGAGATTTGCACCGCTGTTTGTGATTTTGATGTCGTTTGCATCGAGGGGCAGGCCCATGCCTTTAGCGAGATCCGGAACCATGGCAGAGACCGCACCGGCCGCCATCGCCTGAAGAGAGGCTGCATTCTCGCTCTTGCCAAACCCTGCATTGACCGAAAGACCCAAATCCTGGCCATTCGCCTTTAAACTCACGGCGACGTTCTTCAGATCTTTGAGTTGCTCAACAGGAGCCATCGCGCCCAGCATCGCGGAAGCGTTCGCGTCGACCTTGGCGGTGACCATCAGCATCTTGTCGCCGGAATCCTTGAGGGCAGCGTGATCTTTCTCGGCAGCAAGACCCTTGCTCTTGGCGGTAATGGCGAGCGGCAAAACGTTTTCCTGACACATCAGGCTCACGCCACCCATGGAAGCGAAGGCCGCACCTTCGAGCACGATCGCCTTCTGGCCCTCGATGGTCTTCTCTTCGAACTTCACGCCGAAATCCGTCGCGAGCTTGGTGACGGCTTCGTTCTTGATGGGCAAATCGGCGACGATGCAGGCGTGATCCTGGTGCTCCACGAAGTCGGGACCAAAGAAGACGGCCGCTTTCTTCAAATCCTTGATGGGATCGACGCCGAGCGTGGCGACGGCTTTCTTGTAGGTCTCGTCGTTGGTGACTTCGCCGCTCATACCGATGAGCTTCTTGCCGAGGTCGGAATTGCGAAGGGCGTCGCCGTTGACGGTGATGACGGCCATGGCGTCGTTCGGGACGTAATCAAAGATGCCGCCGGATCCACCTTTGCTGCAACCGGAAGCTGAAAGTGCGAGCGCAGCTAAAGCTGCCAAAAGAGTGAATTGCTTGTTCATAAAAGGCTCCTCATTGGCCACGTAAAGAATTGCGCCGATAATAACAGCGTTTCGCTTTGTTTCAACTTTCGTGGAACGAAAGAGGGAGGGAAAGACTTTTTTCGGAACGGGCGTCGCTGAACCTGCGGGTTTAAAATGGATTTCCCGATTCGGATTGCCTTCAGTGCCGGGGCGGAATCGTTGATTTTGGGCGTCAGAGTTTGTAATACTTGGGGAGATCATTTTTCTTCTGTGAGGAATTTATGAAAACGACTCTCCGAAACAGCCTGATTTTGTTAGCGCCTTTTTTTGGGCTGCAAGCCTGCGACGACGATGCAGGTGGAAATGATCCGCCACCGGATAGCGGTGATCTTCAGGAAGATGCTGCTATTTTGGGAGATGCAACTCAAGTAGATGCGGCGGACGTCGATTCCGGCGATGCGACGACAGACGCGGGTGATGGGGCCACAGAGGAAGATGTGCCTCCTCTGACGGTTTACAAGCTTTCTTCCATCTCAACCCTGCATGCCGTCAAATTTGAAGATACGCTCACCATTCAGGTGCAATACACCAAGGATCGGATGCTCGTTGACGGTCACACGATCACCGCGCGCATGATGGAAGGCGATAAGGACGTCACCGACACGGGCTCCAATGGCACCAAGCTGGATAAAAGCTCTGAAGAGACTAATGACAGCGGAATTGCGACCTTTACGTTGCATGCCGGCCAGGCTGCGACTGAAGTCACGATTGTGTTCGATGATGGCCCGGACGCCGCAGAACCGCTTGAATATAAAGTCAAAGTGGCCGCTGACGTACAGCCGGTTTTTGAGCTTTCTCTCGTTAATGTGGTGAATCAGGAACATCCTGAGAGACCTGCTCAGAACCTTCTGTATAAAGAAACGCTTACCTTTGAGCTGAAATATACGAAAGATGGCGAGCCTCTTCGCGATCAGGCCATTCATGCGCGATTGCTGGAGTATAAGGAAGTTAACGGTGTATTGGATTACTATCCAGTGGAGCAGAATATCGCGACGGGTAATACGTCGCTGGCCCCCGCTTCCGCGTCGACTTCGGCAGAAGGAATTGTAAAATTTAAGCTTTCGGCGGGAACTGCGGATACGAGCGTCATGATCGAATTCGATGATGATGAAGAGTTCAGCGAAAGCCATCAGGCCAAGCCCTATCGTCATCCTGTAGACATCACCAGCGCTTCAAAAGCAACGATCAAAGCAACAGTGACATATGCCACTGCAGTCAGCGCTCTGGCGGCAGATAATCGATATTCAGCTGCTGATTTGAAGGCAGTAGAGCTCAAAGTCACCGAGACCTGTGACACCCGTCACACGGACGTTCGCGATAACATTTGGGCCCATGTTGAGAGCGAGCCTTTCACGGGAGGCAGCAAGACGATTACTTTCACGGGGCGGGGCCTGGATGGCCGCCCTGGTGCAGTTTCGGCCTTTTTGAAAGGGGAGCGGGGCGTCATTCTGGCTGAAACCTGCAAGCCTGATGTCGACATTCAGCGGGGGATTGACAACAACGATCCAGTCATCGTCGATGATCTGAAGCCTGTCGATCTGCCTCTCAATTTCAAACAATATTACAACTCCGAGCAGCGCCTCAATATCCTCGGTGTTTTAAAGAATTATCAGAACACTGCTGCCAGCACGACCGGCAAGGTGATCGATGGTGTAGGCAGAATCGCGGGCGCGAATGCAAATTCGTGCAATGTTTCTGGCACGTTTGAGATCGATGTGATCGATGAAAATGGCAACCAGGTTTATGATGAAGAAGGCAATCCTGTGAAGGAGACCTACACAGGTGATTGCTGCCGGGGCAAAGCGGCGCTCGATTTGATCGTGGAATATGTGGATGTAGAAGGCTTTATTCGTGAGAAGATCTCCAATGAAACCGTGGCAGATGTCGCCGTTGCTGCGGCCGTGGGTATGATTCAATCCGATGACCTGGCCTGCACGCTTCAGGGTTTTGTCAATAAGCTCCCGAATGGTGTCATCAAAGTGTTGGATGGCATCGGCGATGTCTATGAGATCATCTCTGATCTCCATGTATTTGGATCGCTCAACTTCCCTCAGCAGATTCCGAACAGCGACAAACTTCTGCAGACGAACACCAACATCTGGGATCGCCTGACCTTCCATTGGGAAAACGCCTGCAACAACAAGGATGACCCGGATGCTGAAGCTGCCTGTGCGGCCGCTTGCACAGATAACGACGAGGAAACCCTTTGCGCGAAGGAAAAGACCTTTACGTTTAAAGAGCTCGGCATTACCGAAGTGCTCAAGTCGGATTTCGATGCCCGTCTCGAAGATGGCAAGAAGGGAACGGCTGACGATCCTAACAACGAGTATCCCGATGTGCCTTATATGGCGCTCGGCGATCACAATATGAAGATCGTCTACGGCAAGCTGGCGGTTGGCGCGTTAGAGCGATGGGTGATCCCCTTCTTTATGCGCAACAAGTATCAAAACGCTTCCGGCCAAATGTGCGAGCAGATCACCTTCAAGCAATTCTTCCAGTCCTGGTTGCCCTGTAACTGGTTTGCAGACAAGGTGTATGGTTGGTTAGGTGATAAATGTATTACGGTCTTTGTGTCTATCTGCGCTTCCGACTTTATCTCCCGCGAATCGCTCTATGATCTCTGCTACGAAACCGCGACGAGCAAGGTGGGCGATGGTCTGGAAGGCGCTCTGAACGATCTCAACGAGCATTTGCCCGCCTTAAAGTTGAACGGCCATGCGGTTTATCAGGATCGCCTGCCCGATCTCCAGGTGGACACCTTAAAGGATGGAACGCTGAGCGCGACTTTCCCCATCTGCCAGAAGGATGAGGATGGAAACGAAATCGATCAGGATGGCGACGGCAAATGCGATACGAGCGAGATCGAATTTGATGTTTGCGTCAAGAATGATCAGGGACAGCCCATCGATGCAAACGGCAACGTGGTCACCGATGAAAATGGCAGGCCGGTTGAAGATTTGACGCGCTGCCAGACGAGAAAGGCGACTTCGGAAGCGGGCACCATCCGCGCATGCCGAAAGATTTGTGATGCAAACGGTGCGAACTGCGTGACCGACGGCGATTGCGCCTTTACGGTTCCGCCAAGCCAGGGCGAACTCAACCCCGATCATACCTGCACGGCGGTCGTCACTGAAACCTCCAACGACTGATCCCCAACCGCGCGGCTGAGTTTTCAAACCCGCCGCGTTTCCTCTCTTTTCTCTCCCTTTCCCCCCGCCCATCTTCACATTTGTGACCGAAGATTTTTTCACTGTAACGCAAATCAACGCCTCTGATACATAAAGCCCCATCTTCAATTTTTGATGGGGTGGCGCATGAAATCTTACTCGAAAACTTTCATTTTGAACATCGCGGCTTTCAGTTTAATCGCGTGCGATGACATTGAGAGTGCTGAGACCGAAATCGATGCAGGTGGCTCGGAATCTGCTGATGCATCCGAAAAATATGAGTGCGACGATTTGATTTCGGGCGGTGAGTCTCTAAAACCTGAATCCGACGCTGCAGTTGCGGACGATGCATCACAAAATTCTGAGGCTGAGGTTGCCTGTTCAGAGATCGATCTTTCAAATCCAAAGGCCGATGGTTTGGAAAATGTAGAGATCGAGATCGAAGAGGGAAGCGCGGCTACGGAAACCGATGATGCGGTCAATGCATCCATAACGATCACCTTAAAATCAGAACAGAAGGCCTGCTTAAAGCTAGCGGGCGCCTTCGATGGCGAAGTTAAGATTAAGAATAAGAACGACGTCGATGTGGATTTGACGCTCGATGGTTTAAAAATCGAGAGCAACGCTTTCGATGCGAAGCTCAGCCTGAAGACTTCCAATGAAGAGAAAGGAAATACGTACACCGTAAGTCTGAAAGGCGAGAACCGGATTGCGGGTGCAGGCACCAAGAACAGCAAAAAGGTACTCGACTGTGGCTGTAACCTCAAAATCGTTGGCGACGGCAGCCTCGATGTCGTCTCCAAATACAAGACCGGTATCTCGGTCGATGACGTCTTTACGATCGCATCGGGCACCGTCAACGTGGCTGTAGAGCGCGCTCAGCTTTATGACGAAGAGAAGGGCTTTGGCGTTAAGGTCACTCACGGATTCGTCATGGATGGCGGGCAACTGAACATCACCGCTCGCGATGGTATCTACGGATATGAAAGTCGCGGCCTGAAGGTTGACGGAGAAGAGAGCTCATACGGAAAAGGGAAGGGCTACATTGTCGTCAACGACGGCGTCATCAAAATTGAGAGCGACGCCAAAGCATTTTCTGCCGGATGGGACATCGACGATGACTGCGAAACGTGCGATGCAACAGACGACGATCCTTTCCCAGACGTGACCATCAACGGCGGAGTGATCGACATCCATACCTATGGCACGCCCAGAGAAGACGATCATGCCGACGGCTCACTCAGTCCAGAAGGCTTGGAAGGTAAAAGGAACGTGACGATCAACGGAGGCGAGCTCTCCATTGTGACCACGGACGACTCGATCAACGCCAAGAACGCGATTACCATTAACGGGGGTAGAGTCGTCGCCTATGCATCGGCCAACGACGCGATCGACTCGAACGGCACCATTCTGATAGCCGGCGGTATCGTGGGCGCACTCGGCGCTTCGGAACCTGAAGGCGGGATTGACTGCGACGAAAACTCGCGTCTCACTTACAAGGGGGGCATTGTGTTTGCGATAGGCGGCAGTCAGAATACACCCGAAGGCGATGGCACTGTAGGCAGCTTCGTCTACAGCTCCCTGGGTCAGACTCAGAATTTTAAGGCGGGGCCTGGCGGCGGAAGCAGCGGCGCTCAGTTTGCAGGCAAAACCATTGCGCTCACATCGGGCAGCAACAATGAGGCGATCGCAGCCCTTAAAGTGCCGAGCGATTACAAAGGCGGAGCGACGATCATGGTTCTCGCACCGAGCATCGCAAAAGGGGAGTCGTACAATCTTTATACCGATGCCGAGCTTGCGGATTGCGCTTCGCTTTTCAGCGACGTCATTTTGGAGAGCAGCTCTTCGGTTGCGGGCAGCGCGGTTCAATCGGTCACGGCCGGCGTTGGCGGCATGAGCGGCCCCGGCGGCGGACCTGGCGGAGGTCCTGGCGGTGATCCGGGTGAAGGTCCCGGTGGCGAGCCCGGCGGTGGTCCTGGTGGCGAGCAGCCTCCTGCCCAGAAGTAAAGTCCTGCCTTTTTGATCGACCCATCCTTCCTTTTTCAATTCCTCGCTTCGATTTCGATCCCCTTCCGTTCAAAACCTCAGCCTGAGACTTCGTTTGCAACGGGCCGAGCCTTGCCTGCGCTGATTTTTGGGGGCGAGCGGGTTTTGAGGGCGCTCCTTTTTTCTAAAAATTTTGGGACCCGCGGTTGACAGCAAAAGGCGAGTGCTTAACTTCCTGCGCGTTGAGAACGAACAAGAAAAAAATCAATTAGGAAGGTTGTTATGAGCAAAATCATTGGTATCGATTTAGGTACAACAAACTCTTGCGTTGCCGTCATGGAAGGCGGTGAACCCAAGGTCATCACCAACGAAGAAGGCGCGCGCACCACGCCTTCTGTCGTCGCCTGGGATAAGAACGACGACATCCTCGTGGGTCAGGTCGCCCGTCGTCAGGCGATCACCAACCCCGATCGCACGTTCTTCAGCGTCAAGCGTTTCATGGGCCGCCGCTTCAACGAAGTGGGCGAGGAAATCAAGCGCGTGCCTTACGTGGTGCAGAGCGCCTCGAACGGTGGCGTCGAATTCCCCATGGGCGACAAGCGCCTGTCTCCGCCTGAGATTTCGGCCAAGGTGCTGCAGAAATTAAAGCGCGCCGCTGAAAACTACCTGGGCGAGTCGGTCGATCAGGCCGTGATCACGGTGCCTGCTTACTTCAACGACGCTCAGCGTCAGGCCACCAAAGACGCCGGCCGCATCGCGGGCCTCGATGTCAAGCGTATCGTCAACGAGCCGACCGCAGCCGCTCTGGCTTACGGCCTCGACAAGAAGGAAGATGAGGTCATCGCGGTTTACGACCTCGGTGGTGGTACGTTCGATATCTCGATCCTCGAAGTGAGCGCGAACGTGGTCGAGGTGCTTTCGACCAACGGCGATACGCTCCTCGGCGGTGACGACTTTGACCAGCGCATCATCGAATACCTGATTGCCGAATTTAAGAAGGCGGAAGGCATCGACGTCAGCAAGGACCGCATGGTTCTGCAGCGTTTGAAGGAAGCCGCCGAGCGCGCCAAGATCGAACTTTCGGCCGTGCCTTCGACCGACATCAACCTGCCGTTCCTGACCGCTGACGCCACCGGCCCCAAGCACCTGAACCTGACGCTCACCCGCGCCAAGTTTGAGCAGCTGATCAGCGATCTGGTCGCCAAGACCCTGGAACCCTGCCGCAAGGCGTTGAAGGACAGCGGCAAGTCCACTTCCGATATCGACGAAGTGGTGCTCGTCGGTGGTTCGACCCGTGTCCCGATGGTCGTCGCGGAAGTTGAAAAGTTCTTTGGCAAGAAGGCCCACCAGGGCGTGAACCCCGATGAGGTCGTCGCTTTGGGCGCTGCGGTTCAGGCCGGCGTGCTTTCGGGCGAAGTCAAGGACATCCTCCTTCTCGATGTGACGCCTTTGAGTCTCGGCATCGAAACCCTGGGCGGCGTGATGACCACGCTGATCCCGCGCAACACCACGATCCCGACCAAGAAGAGCGAAGTCTTCTCGACGGCTGCCGATGGTCAGAGCGCGGTCACCGTTCACGTGCTGCAGGGCGAGCGCCCCATGGCCGCCGACAACCGCACCCTTGGCAAGTTCAACCTTGAAGGCATTCCGCCGGCACCCCGCGGTGTCCCTCAAATCGAGGTCACGTTCGACATCGACGCCAACGGCATCGTCAAGGTTTCGGCCATCGACAAGGCGACCAACAAGAAGCAGGACATCACGATCACCGCTTCTTCGGGCCTGAACGAGAAGGACATCGACCGCATGGTCAAGGAAGCCGAAGAGCACGCCAAGGCCGACGCCGACAAGAAGAAGGCGATCGAAGTGCGCAACACCGGCGACAGCCTGGCCTATCAGACCGAAAAGCTGTTGAAGGAACTCGGCGACAAGCTTACGGCCGAAGACAAGGCCCCCATCGAGGCGGCTTTGAAGGAACTCCGTTCCACCCTGGAGCGCGACGACATCTCGGCCATCGAAGCGGCTACCGAGAAACTGAACCAGGCGGCGCAAAAGATGGGCGAAAAGCTCTATCAGGCGAGCGGCGCAGGCGTTGGCGGTGCGGGTGCTGCCGGTGCGGGTGCTGACGCGGGCGCACAAAAGAAGGACGGCAAAGACGACGTGATCGACGCCGAGTTTGAAGACGCATAAGCTTCAGGCTTGCTAGCCGTTCAAAAGGCATCGAGGTCGGGGTGCAAGGCCCGCTGACTTCGGTGCCTTTTTTGTATGCGGATGGCGTTTTTTGCTGCCCGATGCAAAAGGAAGCACCGTTCATTTGCATTTTTGCTGCCCGAAGCAAAAGGAAGCACCGTTTATTTGCACTTTTGCTGCCCGATGCAAAAGGAAGCACCGTTCATTTGCACTTTTTCCCGCCGAGTCAAAAGCGAGCACCGTCATTTTGAACTTTTGCCCACCTGAGCTCGGGTGAAGCATCCATCAAAATGACGGTGCTCGAAATCGAACATTTCATAAAACGGCCGGTTTCCATGCGCATTGGGATTGCGTGGCTGTTTAAAAACCGGATAAAACTCGCGCCCCAATCTGGCCCTGAGGCATGGAGAATCAGCCTTGCAAATTCACAGGAAGATATTTTTCTTGGTCTCGCTTTTCAGCGCCTTTGGCTGTGACGATTCGGACAGCGATGCGCAAACGGACGCAACCCCCACCGAAGATGCATCGACCGCAGATGCAACCCCTCAACACGACGCCACAAATGCAAGCGACTCGACCGCGGAAAGCGACGCGAGTGATGCGGAAAGCGACGCGAGCGATGCGGAAAGCGACGCGAGTGATGCGGAAGCCGACGCGAGCGATGCGGAAAGCGACGCGAGCGATGCGGAAAGCGACGCGAGCGATGCGGAAAGCGACGCGAGCGATGCGGAAAGCGACGCCTCTGATGCGGAAACTGACGCGAGTGATGCGGAAAGCGACGCGAGCG
>JAEEGL012011354.1_pt1 | contig 12289 bp, 15 predicted proteins | sample 9134231 | NCBI WGS metagenome assembly JAEEGL01 (sample SAMN16246548, study PRJNA631951) | gut metagenome | biome: gut microbiome; feature: rumen; material: fiber-attached | host: Bos | place: Iran: Karaj | collected 2018-10 | reverse complement strand
CTATCTCCTTTTTCTTATATGAAACTGTCTTTCTATAAACTTCTTCTTGCCATATTTCATCTTCTTCAATATTTTGTGCTTGCTTTTCTTTTGAATCTTCTTCTAATCTATTAATAAATTTATTTCTATCTTCTAAATAACTTAAAGAATCAAACTCTTGAATAGCTTCTAATCTGTCATCTAATGGAAGCTTAACAAGAAGCTGTTCCATCTTCACTTCAGATTCTTCTTGGTTGAATTGTATATCTTTGATATCTGGTTTTTCATATTTGGTTTTTATCTCTTCTAGACTGCTCAATATTTCTTCTTTCCTTATGCCTTTTCTTCCAAGGAATCCCTTAGGTGAAAGTGTTTTTACGTAAGCAATCTGTTCTTCTAACATTTCTTTATCTATCAAAAGAAGTTCTAGTTTAACCAAATTATCACAAGCTTCTTTTCTTTGATATAAATCGTTCATTATAACTAAACTTTTAAACTCTTTTTCCGCATCATGAAGAATCTGAGTAGCGTCCCCATCAAATTCTATATCTTCAAGCTCTTTTGTGGATTTATATTCGGGGTAATCAAAATCGTCCTCTTCTTCTTTTAACTTTCCTTTGATTGCTTGATCTATTAGTTCTTCTAATTTCTTTTTAAGCCAAATATTTTCTGAATTTTGAGCATTAACCATATCTAGAGATCCTTCAAATTTAGCTCTTCTTTCAGTTAAATAATTTTTAAGCTTATTATATATATCTAATTTCTTCTTTGTCTCTTTATCTATACCTTTAGATTTATGTTGAATATCTTCTAAAGTTACTTTCTTACCATCACGATAAAAAACGGGTGCTATAACTGGTCCGTATTGGCCGTCTGCCAACACTTCTGTAGAGAAATCATATAACTCTACAAAATCTTCAACTTCCTTTAGAGTATCAAAAAGTACTACTCTTTCTAGTCTAGAACTTCCACTAACATCCTCGATTTTTACAGGTATTCTAACGCCTGTTCCATACTTTCCGTCATAAGGAACAACATCTTCAAGCCTAGTGTGTGAACCTCTGCTTTTAGATTTTAGAACGTTTTTGATAGTATTTACATCAATCATATCTATCACCTTCTAAAAAATTCTTTCCTCAGTTACTACTATATCCATTTTCTTATCATTTGTATTTATTTGTATTGTATCATTAATTAATACTTGTTTGTCAAAACATAGTGAAATTTTTATAATATTTTTTTCATCTAAAAATCTGTCATAAAATCCCTTGCCATATCCAACTCTGTTCTTGCTTAAATCAAAGCATATTCCCGGGATAATAAGAAGGTCTAAATTATCTTCTAAAATGCTTTTTTCATCTAAAATTGGTTCAGTAACTCCAAATGAACTTTTTTCTTTTTCAAAATTTAGACTATCTATTTTTATAAATATCATATTCTCCCCTACAACTTTAGGAAGATATATTTCTTTTTTTCTATCTAATAAATCTTCAATAATTGGTTTAGTATCTACCTCTTGATCCATACTATAATAGATTCCAACCTTTTTTGAATTAATATATTCATCTACTTTAAGTAATTTATCTTTTATTATTCTAGATTTTTCTTCTTTACAGTCTATTTTTTTTCTTATTTTTAAATACTTTTCTCTTAAAATAGCTTTATCCATCTATTTATCCTTTTTAATTAATACATGGTAGTGGAAGCTTGATGTATATCCATCTTCTTTTTTCCAAAAGTTTTCTATATGTCTTAAAGAAATAATATTAAAATCTTTAAATAAATCTCTTATTAAATCTGGGTCTGCATAAAAATGTGGTACTTCGTATTCTTCTCCTGGAACCATTTTAAGTTTTGTGTTTTCATCTATTACTGGCCAGTCTTGTTTGAATCCCCAAGTTGATTTTGATTGAAGTGTTAAGAAACATTCTCCATCAGGTTTAAGCACTCTTTTTATTTCTTCAATTACCTTTTTAACACCAGATGTATCTTGGTGAGATATCACATTATAGCAAAATATACTATCAAATTCTCCATCTTCATAAGGAAGATTAATCATATCGCCTATTTTAGTATCTATATCTAAGTTTTCTTCTTTAGACACTTTCTTTAGTTCTTCCATTCCATCTTCTGAAATATCAAAAGCAGATACTTTAAATCCGTCTTTTGCAAGCGCTATAGCATGTCTTCCAAGTCCTGAGCCTAAATCTAAAGAGTTTTTAAACCCTTCATTTTTCCATCTTTTTGCAATATAGTAATACTCTATTGCTGGCTCTTGCCACATTCTTTTTCGTTCTCCTTCAAGCTGTTTCCAATCCCATCCTTTTGAATCAGTCATAACTTTTCCTCCACTTTCATTTCTATGTTCAATATATAAAATATTATTGTAAAATTCAATCACTAATGATAATATTTTTATATAAATTTTCTTTTAAGGAAAGCATATGAAAAAAGTAATTGTCGGTATATTATTTTTTGCAATTCTCTTAACTCTTTTCTTAAGCATAAGTTTTTATACAAACAAATATAATGTTGATTTAAGAGAATCTATAAAAATTGATGAACTAAATAATAATGGAGATTATACATTGGATGGTAAAACCATAGTAATGCTTGGTGACTCACTAATTGCCGGATACAATAATGAAAAAGGTGGTTTAGATGCATATCTTAAAGAAGTGTTTCCACAAACAACCTTTAAGAACTACTCTGTATCAGGATCTACTCTTTCAAGTTATTCACCAGAAGAATGTGTTACCATTTTAGAACAAGCTAAACAAACTTTAGAAATTCAAGGAACCAAAGATATCATAATCATAAATGGCGGTGTAAATGATGCTATTGGATTTGAAGCTGGTTACCTTCCAAAAAATGAAGAAAGAAGAATTGGCCATGTATATAACAAAGATGGTTTAGATTCCACAGATGTTTCAGTTGCTGCAGATTTGGAAAAAACATTTAACTACATAAAGAAGAATAATCCAAATTCTAAAATAGCATATCTACAACTTGCTGCACTATCTGAAGAAGATTATGCTTATGTTGTAGCAGCAAATGGAGGTGACCCCGAAAAAGCACAAAAACGATTTGATGATTTAAATAGTGAAATAAGAAACGCTTGTCTAAAATGGGGAATTTATTACATAGATATCGCAAGACCGCTTCTTTTAGAAGAAGAATATAAAGCAGAAGATCATCTTCATTTATCTCATCTTGGATATACATTTATAACAGCTTATCTAAAAGATTTTCTGTTAGAAGTAAAAAACTATTAAAAAAAGCCACTTTTAAGTGGCTCTTTTTTATTCGTGTTTTCCAAGTACATCCCATATTGTCGTAAGTCCTAAAACCTTTTCTGTCTTCTTACCATTTTCTGTAATAAACAAACATGTTATTCTTTTATCATTATCAAAAGCTCTTTTAAAGAATTCTTCAACTTCATAAATTGAACAATCTTTATCTATAACTCCAAAGTCTTCTAATGTTCTATCTCTATCTATTTTTATATAATCTAAAATATTTTCAAATCTTACATGAGAATCATTTGCTATATCGTTATTATCTTTAAACATCTCTATTAATGAACTCTCACTAAAAACCCCAATAATTCTTCCATCTTCTAATATTGGAACTTGTGTATATACTTTTTCTAGCATCTTTCTTACAATATCTTGCACATTATCTGTAAGTGATGCATAAAGCATATGACCATCATTTCTCACACACATCTTAGAATTATAAATTGTTACTGGATTTTTAATCTCTTCAACTATCTTTCTTAAAAGTTCATTGTATTCTGGACTTGGATAAACTGGATAAGCATAATTTTTAGTACTATTATGCATCATATAGTTTCTTAGCTCTCCAATTTCTTCAAGTTCGTTTTTATAATGTTTAATCACCATATCTTTACTTATGATTAATTTAGTAATACATTCTGAATATGGCATGTATTGATAGTAACCTTTAACATTTCTCTTTTGGCATCTATCTCTTAATAAATCTTCCATTTCATTAAATAGAATCTTGAAATCATCTGCTTCTTTATAAAAATTTACTTCGTCCATTTTGTCCCTTTCTTAAATAAAAAAAGGAGAAATCTATTTTTCTCCTAATATAATTTTTACGTCTATATCGCTATTTTCTTCTTCTACTTTTTCTTTAAAACGATTTGCATCTTCTGCTTTTCCTACAATACTTCCGTAATGTGTTGGAACAACACATCTTAAATCTATTGTGCATGCTGCTTTTGCAGCTTCTTTATAATCCATTGTATACATTCCACCGATTGGAAGAAAAGCTATATCACATGATACATTTTTCATCTCATCAATAAAATCTGTATCTCCACTAACATAGATTTTGGTGTCATCAATATTAATAATATATCCAACCCAATTCTTAGCTTTAAGATGAAATGGTTTTAATTTATTATATGCTCTAATTGTTTTAAAAGTTAAATCTTCCATAGCATAATCTTCTTCTGGTTTAACTTTTATCTTGTTAGAAATATCAACATCTTCTGGTGCAAACACAACTGTCTTAGAGTTTGCAACCTTTTTTATATCTTCAATAGAATAATGATCAAAATGGGAATGTGTTATGAATACATAGTTAGCATCATGTGGTTCCTCTTCGATTTTAAAAGGATCTACATATATAACCAAATTCTCTTTTTCTATTCTTATTGAGCTTTGAGTATTTACTGAAAATTTAATATTATTATACTCCAACATTTTTTCTCCTATTTGATTACTTTTTTGCTTTTTGAAGAAACAAATCCGATTAATTCTGCTATTAAAAATGTTCCACCTATTATTCCTATGAACCATATTACACTCATTCCAAAAGTATTCTTATATACTAATAAGAATGGATATGGGCCAGTAATAACTCTAGCAACATTTAGTATTATCATTACAACACCATATATAAGTGTTGGTACTACTCCAATAATATTATCTATTATACCTTTTATATTGTGATCTTCAAAAAACACAAATGATATAAGAGCAATAAGTGGCGCTAATGTATGATAGAAAAGATATGCTCCGCTAAATAATAATAATTCAAATGCATTGTTATAATATGGAGCAAGTACAACTATTACTACTATAGAAGTCACAGCAAGTGCTATTACGCTAGTATATTTAAGAAGACTTATAGCCTTTGGCATCTCTTTTTCTCTAAAAACCGAAATTACCAAAAATGCTACATAGAAAGCTGCTGCTATAAGTGAAAAAATATTTGCTAGTTCAGTATAATAGTAAAGTTCAATTTTTCCATCTTCTATTAAACTTAATCTTATTCCTATGATTATTACTGCAATTAGAACTATATTAGCAACCATTGCTAGTACATCTCTTATTCTAAAATTCTTCATTTGTTTTATCCTTTATAAAAACTTACATTTTCATTATATATCAAACACAAAAATAAATCTATTATTTTAAATTTACTTCTAGACCAATTGGGCAATGGTCTGAACCAAATACATCTGTATAAATAACTGGATTTTTTACTTTCTTAATTATAGATTTTGAACATATAAAATAATCTATTCTCCATCCAATATTTTTCTCTCTTGCTTTTCCCATATAGCTCCACCAAGAATACTCTTCTTTATCCGGGTAGAAGTGTCTATATGTATCAACAAATCCACTTTCTAAAAGCTCTGTAAATTTACCTCTTTCTTCATCAGTAAACCCAGCATTGCCTCTATTTGCTTTAGCATTTTTGATATCTATTTCTTCATGAGCAACATTTAAATCGCCACAAACAACAACTGGTTTTTTCTTTTCTAGATTCTTTAAATATACTCTAAAATCATCTTCCCAAACCATTCTATAATCTAATCTTTCAAGCTCTCTTTTAACATTTGGAACATATTCTGTAACTAGATAAAACTCATCATATTCTAATGTTATTATTCTTCCCTCATGATCATGTTCATCTACACCCATTCCAAATGTTACTGAAAGTGGTTCTTTTTTTGAAAAAACCAAAGTGCCAGAATAGCCTTTTCTTTCTGCCGGATTTAAATACATGTGATATCCTTCTGGTCTATAATCAAATTGTCCTTCTAATACTTTTGATTCTTGAATGCAAAAAACATCTGCATTAACCTCGTTAAAAAATTCTTCAAACCCTTTTTTAAGAACAGCTCTAAATCCTGCAACGTTCCATGAAACTAATTTCATAACTATCTCCTTTAAAATTTTCCATAGAAAACTGTTTCTGATAAATCTTTTTTCATATAATGCATTTGACTTATTACTGCATCTTCTGCTGCATATCCTATTGGAAGTGCTGAAACAACATAATAGTTATCAGGAACATTAAATAGTTCTTTTATCTTAGCTGGATCTATCATTCCAACCCAAACTGATGCTAATCCTAAGCTGTGTGCTTCAAGCATATAATGAGTAAGAATAATTGAAGAATCAACTTGTCCGCATTCTTCTCCATCTGCTCTTCTTTTCCATGATTCATTAATATCATAAAAAACAAGAAGTACTGTTTGAGCTCCATATCTGCATGGACTGCATTCATCAAATTTTGCTAAATCTTCTTCTGTTTCTAATACAAGTGTTCTTTGTGGTTGGTTATTCTTAGCTGTTGGTGCTATTCTTCCTGCTTCTAGAATTTTATCTAAATCCTCTTTCTTAATTTTTTCTTTTGAAAAGTTTCTGCATGAAAATCTGTCTTTTGCAAAATCTAAAAAATCCATAGTTATTCCTCCTATCCTATTCTATCCCCGTTTTGGGCATCTTTATTTGGTGAAAGAAGAGAAACTCCTCCTTCTGAATATGAACCTACAATTAAAAACTCTGATTTTACATCAGCTATCTGCTTTGGTGGAAAGTTAACAACTCCAACGACTTTCATTCCTACTAATTCTTCCAGTGTATACTTATCAGTTACTTGTGCAGATGTTGTTTTGATTCCAATTTCTTCTCCAAAATCCACTTCTATAATATAAGCTGGCTTTTTTGCCTTCTTATTATCCCTTGCGCTTATAATAGTTCCTATTCTCATATCAACTTTTAAAAAATCATCAAATGTTATCATTTAGACACCCTCGATTGTTTTAATTTTCTCTGTTAATTTTTTATAAATTGGAATCATCTTCTTTTCGCTTACGACCTTTTCTATGTCTTCAATCGGTACCCATTTAACTCCGCTGTTTTCATCTTCTTTCATTCTTACTGGGTCAGCTTCATCTGCTTCTAGAGCAAACTCTACATCTAAATGAAGATGAGATCCAACATATTTTCCTCTTTTTATATGATTATTAACTGTAACTATTTTAATTGCATATATATCATCTGTTAAAAACTTAACGTTTGAAAGTCCTGTTTCTTCTTCAACTTCCTTTAGAATAACATGTCTTAGATCATCATCTCCATCAGCATGTCCTCCAATCCAAGCCCAAGAATTATAAATATTATGATGAATCATTAATACTTTTGTTCTATCTTTATTAAAAATCCATCCTGATGTTGTAAAATGTGCAATACGATTTTCTCTTGTTAAAACGTCTTCGTTTGTTCTAATAAATTCTAACATTGCTTCTTTTTCAAAAGCTTCACTTTCATCATATGGTTTATAGTCAGATATTTCTTTAAATAATCTCTCGTTCATTTTATTCTCCATTTTTTATATTTTTTTCCCAAATATTTCTAATTAATTTTAAAGATAAAGTTGAAAGAGTAAAACCTATTACGGGTACTAAAGATGAAAGCCATACATTACTTATTTTTTGAATCATAATCGAATAGATTACAACAACAGCATATGTAATTACGCAAATAAATGCTCTTCTTGTAAATGATGTCTCCCATTTTTTATCAAGTTCAACTCTTTTGTTTCTTTCCCATATTTTTTCAATTTCTTCATTAATGTCTTTTTCCATAATACTCTCCTTTTTACAGTCAAAGTATATCATATTTTGGCCATCTTTTAAATTGTTTTTTATATAAAAAATTCACAAAAACAAAATAATATTTTCACATTTATTTATTATAAAGATATCAAGAAAACTATCTTTTGAAAATTTCAAAAGTATAACTCCAATATAAATACCTTTTAAAAAAAGATGTATAAATTTCTTTATACATCTTTTTCTTTTATTCTTCTCCTATAACATTTCCATTAAAATCAACCAATTGATAATTCTTATATTTCCAATTATCTAACTTTTTAAACTCTACTGTCATTTCATATCTTTGAGTATTTTTAAACTCCTCATCATTATAGCTTCTTTCTGGATAACAATAAGTAAATTTAACCTTATATACATCGTCTTTTAAGCTTATATCTTTAATTTCTAATGCTTTACCATTTGTTGGAATGCGGCCTGTTGCCAAAAATCTATATGCATCTAATTTACTGTCATAAGTCATTATTTTGTTTAGACTAAGAGTTCCTTCTATCTCATCTCCAAAGATTTCTTTAATTATTTCATGAACAGTCTTTTTATCATAATAACTATATCCATCTTCTGTACGGGTATCATCTGTTTGATAAAAACCCGTAAAAATAACTTTTTCAGTGTTTAGATCTTCTGGAAATGTTCTATTTTCATTATCCTCATAATATCTTAGAATTGTAAGTTCTGATAAGAAATCTAAAAATTCTTGTGTAGAAAACTCTTCTTTAGCTTCTTTTAATGACGCTATCTCTTTTACTTTCTTATTTGATAAATTCATTGAAAAAGATGCTAAATCTACTTTGTCTTCACCATATAGTTTAAGCTTTAATTCTGTTACACTCTTACTGAAATTTGGAATTACAATTTCATTTAAATCACTTTCATAATCATTTCTGATTAACAAGTGTTCTTCTTTTCCAGAAATATCATCTATTTCATATTCTTTAACTTCATCAGCATAATTTTCGTCTTCTTCTATTACTAGTGATAAAGTTCCTTTTCCAGCAAGATAATCAAGTCCAATTATTTTGATTTTCATTCCTTGGATAGCATTTTCAAATTCATTATCTCTAAAGGTATAAACCGTTGCGGCATCAACTATTTGTACATATTCAGTCATATCATTGGTTTTATAAGTTTTTCCTGTAACTAAATCAAAAAGATTTGGCTTTTCAAAATATAGTAAAATTAAATTTGCCACAATTACCACAAATACCAAGAATATAAACCATATAAGAACTTTTAACCAATCTATTTTCTTCATAATCCCCTCTTCTTTTGTAACTCTAACTTTCTAAAACAATTACTTTTTCAGATTTTGATTTGTTTTTTAAAAAAGTTGAAAAACCTAATTTTTTATATACATCTAAAACAGATTTTTCTCTTTTATATTTAAGCTTTGATATTTTTTCTAAATCTTTTCCACTTTTTACCCCAAAGATGTAGAAATCTTCATCATAAGAATTTCTTTTTTCCCTAGCGTTTTTTACTTTTGACATATGCACTACATGTATATAAACTTCAGGATTTTTAAAGTTATTTGATATTATTTTAAGAACTTTTGATACTTCCTGATTTTTTAAATACATTGATAGGCTTTCTATTATAAATAATGTTTTTGAACCTTTAGAATCTACTTCTTCTGCCCATTTCTCATCAGTACATGAAAGAGCTATGTTTTTTATTCTTGGGTTTCTATCCTCTTCCAAAGTTTCATTTCTTAATTTAATAATATCTTCAAAATCTATGTTGTACCATTTAAGCTCTTCGCTATCTACTCTATAATATCTAGTATCTAAACCACACCCAATATTTACTACATTAACATTTGGATGTTTTTTTATAAATTCAGAAAGCATTTCATCTAATAAAACAACTTTTGTCATTTCATCTCTAACTTTTTTCTTGTTCTTTTTAGCTTTTCTGAAATCTCTATTTAATCTATCCATTATCTCTATCGCTTTTTCATCTTGAAAAACATCTTCTTTTTCTTTTGAAAACTCTGATCTTATTGCAACAGAAATAAGGTTATTTTCTTCTACTGACCTTAAATTGATATTATCCATTCTTTTCTCCCTTGATTTAAAATATACAACAAAGAACTAAAAATTTCAATCTAAAAAATAAAAAGTAGAAGGCTACTTCTACTTTATTATTATACTTTCAAAATATTGTTCTATAAAATATGTTTCTTTTCTAATTTCATCCATATTAAAGTCTTCACCATTTGTAGACATTACTAATTTATCATCATTGTTATTGGTTCTATGTATAATTGCTATAATTTTACCAACACATTTTTCTTTCGGCTCCCTTTCTCCTAAAACATATACATCTAATTCTTCGCCATCGCCTGATATCGTATTTGGAATATATCCATAATTAATTGGATATTTACTTTCAGGATAATGTGGATGCGGATCTCCAATTTTTCTATCTATAACTGCATCTATAGTCTTTCCTATATAATTGTAGTTTTTAACTGAATTTAAAAATCCTTCGCATCCTACTTTTATTTGGTTATATACTTCTTCAAATCTTCCAGTATACCAAGGATCGTCTATGTCTTTACTATCTTTTGTAAAATCAAGTAACTTATATATTTTAGAATCTTTATCTCCTAAAACTCTCTTTATGCCTCTTATGTTAGATTCTTCCATTCCAATAATAAAATCAAATTTTAAAAAGTCATCTTCTTTAATTTTTCTAGCATGTCTTTTAGTGAAATTAATGTTTTTTTCTATTAATTTTTCTTTAGCTAAATAATAGATATCGTTTCCTTCTTCTTCATTACTTGTTCCTGCAGATTCGATATGAAATATATCTCCTAATCCCTTTTTAGCTACCATATCTTTTAGAATAAATTCTGCCATCGGAGAACGACAAATATTACCTAGGCAAACAAATAACACATTAATTTTTTTCACTTAATTCTCCTTACTGTTTAGTTCTTCTTTAATTTGAGAAATATAATCTTCAGTAATATCTAAAATATCTGATGAGAAATTATCTCCTTCAGCAATTCTTATTTTGAAATACTTTTCTGCTTCATTAAATAGCTCTAATGCTTTATTCTTATTAATGTATCCACCTATTCCTTCATAATAGCAATAACCCATTCTAAAACAAATATCGGGATAACTAAATGGATCTGAAATAGCTTCTTCTTTTTCTCTTAAAGCATCTTCATATGCTTTAATATAAAGGCCTAATGCTATTCCTTCATCTTCTTTAACTCCAAAACCATGCATATACATGTCGCCTAATTTATATGTAGCATTTATACTTCCATATTTTTTTGCTATAGAAAAATAATATCTTGCAATTGTATAATCTTTCTTAACTCCTCTGCCGTAAAAGAAGCAGTATCCCAAAGAGCATATTGCATCTATACTTCCCATTGCCATCGCAATTCTATAATATTCAACAGCCTTAGTAAATTCACCTTTTTCATAAGATGTTGCTGCTATATATAAAATCTGGCCAACATCATTTTTATTTATCATTTCTTCTATTTCAACTAAGTCTAATTCATCTTTAAGTTTTCTTTTTATGTGTTTTGTTCTTTCTACTGGAAATGGAACATCATCTTTTTTATAATAATCCACTTCAACAACTGTTCCTTCAGTTTCTTCTCCATTAAAATCAACAATTACTTTATCGTCTTCTTCAATAGAATAATCATCTGTTAAGTAATAATATGCTTTATAAATATCTGGAAGATCAACTAGTACTTTTAAATAACAATAGATTTCGCCATTTGCCTGATTCTTTTTTGTATTAATTAAAGTATCTATTTCTTTAACATATTCTTTATAAAACTTACAACAAGTTTCATCATCCATTACTTCTTCATCATCAATAGTCTCTGAAGTTGCAATTGCTTTTGCTAAATTTTCTTTGTTGCTATCAAGTCTATTCTCGCATTTTTCTATCTCAGAAAGTAAGTTTTCTTTTTCTTTATATAACTTCTCTAACGGATATTTTTCAAGACTTTTAATAAAAACTTTAGGATCAATTATCATAAAAATTACCCTCTCATTTTTTAATACGAAAATATATATATCATGAAAGAAAAATAATTTCAATAGAAAAAAAAGCACCCCGTAGAAAACTACGGGGTAATATGAGCTACTAGGTTAAGGGAGCTCAGTTGCTTCATTTCAACCACCATACATCAGGTACTCTCTGTGCATAGTTGGTTACAGGTGCCTCGGCCGGCATTTCTTCGGCCTTCTTGGTTTCAGGTTTAGTAGCTTTCTTCAAGGCACGATGGAACTCTTCAGCCACCTCGTCCTCTACTGCTACCGGTTTTTCTTTTTCTTCCTCATCAGCTTTCTGATTCAGAATTTCTCTTACATTCTTCTTGATCTGCAT
>JAEEGL011906487.1_pt1 | contig 12289 bp, 11 predicted proteins | sample 9134231 | NCBI WGS metagenome assembly JAEEGL01 (sample SAMN16246548, study PRJNA631951) | gut metagenome | biome: gut microbiome; feature: rumen; material: fiber-attached | host: Bos | place: Iran: Karaj | collected 2018-10 | reverse complement strand
TTCTCCGCGTGATCGATCCCGGTCTCTTTCATCTGGAGGATCTCTTTCATGATCTCCGCATTGATCGGGACGTCCTCCGCCATAAGGATGTGCCTGCCCTTCAGATCGGCCCGTTTTTTCTCGCGATAGAGGCTCATGTTGTTCTTCCGTGCGATCCGTTCGAATTCATCAATCACGTTGGATGCGAACAGAGGCTTCGCGAGAAAACTGTCCACCCCGATGTGCATCGCTTCGTCCATGATCTCATCCCAGTTGAAGGACGTCAGGATGATGACCGTGGTCTCACTGTCGTATCTGCGGCGGATCTCTTTCGCCACTTCCAGGCCGTCCATCCCAGGCATCTTCCAGTCCAGCAGCACCAGGTTGTACGGCTCGTGCTTTGCATGCTGCACCTCCAGCATATGGAGGGCTGTCGGGCCGTCGCAGCAGGTGTCCGCCTTGATCCCCACTTCATCGAGCACAATGCGTGCGTGCTCCGCCGCGATCTCCTCGTCATCCACCACCAGGATACGCATGTCCTTCGGATCGATGAAACTTGTGGCGGGTCCCTCACGCTGACTGTTAGTCAGTGTAATGATAACGGTGAATTCCGTCCCGACACCTTTTTCCGATTCGACGGAAATCGTACCGTTCATCAGTTCCACGATGTTCTTCGTAATCGCCATCCCAAGGCCGGTACTGCCATACCGGTTGTTTCGGCTGCTGTCCTCCTGGGTGAAGGTGTCGAATATCTTCGGGAGGAAGGACGGATCCATGCCGATGCCGGTATCCCTGATGCAGAACTTCACCGTGGAATGGTCTTCAAACACGGCTGTACGCTCTACCGTCATCGTGACGCTGCCCGGCGCATCCGTAAACTTGATCGCGTTGGAGAGGATATTGATCAGCACCTGCTTGAGCTTCATGTCATCACCGATGTAGCAGTCGCTGACGCCGCCGATGACCCGGCACTCATAATGCAGCCCCTTTTCGGCACATTGAGTCATGACCATGGTGTTCAACTGTTCCAGCATACCGCTGAATGAGAACTCTTCCTTGCGGATCATGAGTCTCCCGGATTCGATCCGGCTCATATCCAGGATGTCGTTGATCAGGCCGAGCAGATGGCGTGCACTGTCCTCGATTTTTTCCAGATATTCTCTTGTCTCCTCCTGGAGCGATTCGTTTCGCAGAGCCAGACTGTCCAGGCCGATGATCGCGTTCATCGGAGTGCGGATCTCATGGCTCATGCTGGAGAGGAAGGCTGTTTTCGCCTTGTTGGCCTCCTCTGCCGCAGCGAGCGCTTCTGCGAGAGCGCGGTTGCGGGCCATCGTTTCGCGCATTTCTATGTCGATGACCGTCAGTCCGAGTCCTACAGCATGCACCTTATGGTCATCCCTGTCTTCCGCATGGCGCACACCGGCCATGCGGATCATTTCGTAGTATTCCCTGCCGCTGCGTTTCGCCAGATACCGGTAAACGATGATTGGTTCGTTTGCCAGTGCTTCCCGCACATGGTTCGGGTCGATGAACTGCAGGAAACCCTCGCGGTAGCTCTCCGCGACAGCGTGGTCCGCGTACCAGGAAAACCGTTCATAGTACGGGAAGTGGACGCCTTCGGGCGTCTGGTCATGGTCGTTCGGATCAGCCCGGTAGCATACCGCGTCGTTCGTGTCCAGATCCACATGATAGACACAGCGGTAGTCCGAAGCCAGTGCCGTGATCATCCGGTCCTGCTGTTCACGCCGCTCCTGCTGCTCCAGCAGTTCCTCCTGCAGAGCCAGCCGATCTTCCAGTTCCTGCTGCTTGGCAGCATTCGCCTTTTCCAGTTCCAACCGTGCAGTCTCTTTGTTCCGGATCTCGCGCCGGGTGCGCTTCGTGTCCCGGATGAGGAAAAGGATGATCAGGGCCGCGATCCCCAGTATAATGCTTCCGAAGAGCGGCATATTGTTGCGGAGCATATCGAGGAAAGAATAGGAATAGAGCTGGTCCGTATAGCGGAAAGCCAGGTTCTGTGCATAGTCTGTGCCCAGTACGTTGATCCCGCGATTGATCAGCTTCAGCAATCCCTTGTTGCCGATCTGCACGCCGAAACAGCGGTCGTCATTATGCGTCGTCTGCAGGAGGGAAAGATCACTGTAGCGGCTGTTTCTCAGAATATCATTCGCACGGAGGCCGTTGAGCGTCGTACAGCCGACTTCTCCCTCGCTGACTGCTTTCAGGCAGTCGTCTATGGATGGATAGAAAACGATCTCCGCCTCGGGATAATACGTGAGAACGAAGAAGTACTGCATGCGGTTGTTTTCGTTCACTGCGAAACAAAGGGTGGTATCGTCCGTGTATTCGCCTTTGTATACCAGTTCCGTAGCAGCTGAAACCACCGCGGTCGACTGAAAGATACCGCTTTCCTCCGAATAGTACAGGCCGCCGCCCACCGGAAAGGCCACGTCGATCGTCCCGGAGGCGAGATCCGCAAGCATGGTGTCGGAACCGGCGTAGCTCCGGTAATTCACCGTGATGGCCTCAAGTCCGAGTCCCTCCAGCATACGGGGAACAAGATCTTTCACCAGTCCCGTCACTTCACCGTTTTCGTCCGTGTCGCAATAGGGCAGATAATGATCCAGATAGCCCACGCAAAGTGTTCCGTGCTCCTGCAGCCACTGCTTCTCCGATGAGGAAAAGGCCCGGCTCGAAATGCTGACAGGGTAGTATCTGCTGCGGAGGAAGTTGATGAAGTTCGGCTCGTTCACCGCGAGCTCCGCCTGTGCCAGATTCAGTTCCGCCAGCAGATCAGACCTGGAGCGGCTGACGCAGAGATAATAGTCCGATGCGCCGAAGGAGTAGAGCAGTTCTGCATTCGTTCTTCCGTATGCGCCGTCTCCCTCCACTGCAGCCACATCCACTTCGTGACCGTCAAATGCTTCGTAGAGGGGAACGTAATCACGGAAGAGCACCACTTCCGCATCCACTCCGCGTTTTTCCAGAAACTCCTGAAGCGTGCCTGCCATTGCACTGTCCAGCACCCCGATTCGCTTGCCTGCCAGTGTGGAGGGCTCGACCGTGATATCCTCGTCGGTATCATGCCGGATCAGACTGTAGGTCTCGTTCCCCATGGGAGAATCCGGATAGCCGATGAGCGATTCGCGCTCCGGTTTCCGGGCCAGCCCGGCCAGCAGGTCGATCTCCCCGTCCAGCAGCATCTGATACAGGTCACCGAACTCCCCGTAGACATATTCATACTTCCATCCGGTGTACTCGGATATCTTCTGATAGTATTCGTAAGCGTATCCGGTCTTGACGGCGCCGGGCTGTGCCCCCTCCTGGAACACCTCATTTTCATAATAGCCAACGCGCACCGTCCCGCTCCCACTGTCCGCCGCTGCGGCAGAGATCGGGAACAGGATTGCGGCAAGTATGGCAAAGCAGAGCAGGACCGCTCCTCCTCTGATTCTTTTTCTTTCTTTCATCCGGCAACCTCCCGGGCCTGCAGCCACCGTTTGTTCTTTATGCATATTATAGCCGAGATCGTCCACGATGAAAACCTATTTTCTGATATTTGTATGCACATTCCTTTGTTCCGTCCTGCAGGAAACCGTCGCCGCTCATTCCATATGCATTTCAGCCGGAGCAGTCCTCGAAAAGCAGACTGGATCCGCTCATATTTTCCTTGACGAACACAGCGGGAAAGTCTACTCTTTCATTAGATGAATTGAAAGGAGAAGGTGCTCCGCTCATTGCTGAAAGCAACGGTGTCTGCACCGAAAATCGTATGAAAAAAACAGACTTGTTTCTCTGATCGCTGCCGTGATCATCTGCGGCGTTTTCCTACTGATCAACATGTTTCTTTACCGGCATCCGGTGCTCCGGGTCATCGCCATGGCAGCGGGCATTCTTGCTGCTGCACAGCTGCTTCAGCTGCTCCTTGGCTGCTTCAACCCGGAATCCCACAGGGGTAAAACCGTTCTCACCCTGCTGATCAGCCTGACGAAATACGTTGCCGTTATCGTGATCCTCTGCTGGGGGTCTTTCGCTCTTCGGCGTGGATGTCAACACAATCGTAACGAGTGTCGGCATTCTGGCACTGGTAATCGGTTTTGGTGCCGAAAGCCTGATCGCGGATGTTGTGACAGGATTCTTCATGCTGTTCGAGAACCAGTACAATGTCGGTGACATTGTGGAAGTGAACGGTTTCCGCGGAACGGTCAAAGAGATCGGCATCCGCACGACATCGATCATGGATACAGGCAAAAACATCAAGATCGTCAACAATTCCGAGATGAAGAACATCCTGAATCGTTCGGACAATGCGTCGATCGCATCCGCTACCATTGATATCCCCCTATCCGACCGATCTGGAGAAGCTGGAAGCACAGATCCCGGAACTTATGAAAGACATTTATGAAAAGCATACGGACGTAATGAACGCAGAGCCGAGATATCTCGGAGTCCAGGCGCTCGGAGAATCCGGAGTAACACTGAAGTTCATCGTAGAGATCGACGAAGACAACATCTTCAGTGTGCCGAGGATCCTGAACCATGATCTGCTGCTCGGTTTCCGTAAACTCGGTGTGGAATGCCCCTTCCCGCAGCTCGACATCCATAAGGTCTGACCGCCTATGGACTGGGAGAAGAATTCCCCGGAGAGGGAAGAACCACTTCCCTCTCCGGGAGCAGAAATCGGAGAACCGGCGGCGGAAAACGAATTTCACGAACCGCAGGAATACATGGAATTCACACCGCCGGGATCTCTGCCGGAACAGGAACCGCGGAGAAAACGCAGACGCAGGAAACTGTATTACGCAGTTGCCGCCGTACTTATCCTTATACTGACGGGCAGGCCGTACATATCAGCAGTATCCGAGCAGATAGAGGAGAGTCCGCAGGAAACACCCTCTGTTCAGCAGCCTGCGGAAACAGGCTCCCCTGCAGAAGAAACACCTGTGATTCCGGAAGAAACAAAGCCGGAAGAGACTCCGGAAGTCAGTCTGAAAAAAGAACCGGAACTGGAAGTGCATTTCTGGATGTTCTCGCATGAGCACCACGGAACCATACGGATGAGCAACACTTCCGCCACCCATTCGGTGCGCGCGACTGTAAGGGAAACCACACTGGATCAGATCGTGTGGGAGAAAACTCTGGACGAAGACGAGATTCGGAGCGGTCTTTTCGAGATTCCGGAACTGAGCACCGGAAATTTCTATGAGGATCACATGTCTGAACTGAACGCGCTCAACGCCTGGCCGGAGTTTGAACTGACCGTGACCGTCCGGTACGAGAACGAAGACGGCACCGGAGAAGAAGAAAAAGAAATCGTTTGCGAAGCGGCTTATGAGTCGGGATACGGATTCTCATACTGGGATCCCGGAATGACCTGGAATGAGCAGATCCCGCCGGACAGCTTTGTGATCACCCCGTGGGATGAGATCTACCCATGGGATGAGCCGAAAGAGATCCGCTATGTCCTCAACGATCCGGACGCGGTAGAGGACCCGGATACAATCTGCTTTGACGTCTCATACAATGGCCGGCATGTCACAAGCGATGAATGCTTTGAGATCATCGAAGAAGAAAAATACGACACAGTCCAGATCGGTGGCACGGTATATACAGACGTTGTGATCCAGACGAAGAGGCTCGTCATTCCGAGACCGGACTGGATCCCGCCATCCGGCACCGTCCACGTCGTTCTCACGCAACTGCTGACAAGCACTGGAGAACTGTACAGCAGAGAATTTGATTACAGCTATTCACCGGATTAACCGGCTGCCGCCGGTTTTCCAAATCAGGCAAAACATCCGCGTTCCTGCTGTTCTATCACAGCCCATCTCTCATGAATTACACGGTCAAAGGAGATCAACATGGCATCCGACAGGTCCTATCTGGATTTCATTCTGGATCAGCTCTCCGGGGTCGAGGACGTTTCCTGGCGGGCAATGATGGGCGAATTCATCCTCTATTACAGAGGGAAGGTCATCGGCGGGATCTTTGATGACCGTTTCCTTGTGAAGCCGACCACGGCCGCTGTGGCCATGATGCCGGAAGCATCCCGCGAGATCCCCTATCCGGGAGGTAAAGAGATGCTGCTAGTTGATAACGTGGATGACCGTTCTTTCCTGGAAGAGCTGCTGCCGGCCATGGTCGACGAGCTTCCGGAGCCGAAGAAAAAAAGCCCGCCCAAAAGAAGCGCCCAGCCGAAACAGTAAAAACAGGAGCCCGTTTTTCCGGGCTCCTGTTTTTGCAGGGTCTTATCTGTTTACGATACCGCTGAGGGCAATGATCTGCAGCTGCGGCTCTTCGTCCGTCATGTAATTGGGATCGAGTATCCAGACCTGGCCGCTGCCCATACAGAGACCCTGTCCGTTGAAGAACATCTCGCGGCAAATCTCATCTTCCATCACATGGCGGTCGCTTTCGTCTACCGTCTTATCGCTCATGTAGCGGAGAAAAGCCTCCGCATCCGTCAGTTCCGTGCCCACGATCGTGATTGGGTAGCGGATCAGATCTTTGACTGCCTCCCAGTTTTCATTCAGATAGGCATCGCGCACGAAGGCCGCGAATTCCTCCACAGCATCCTTCTCCATGGCCGTGACCGCTGAATAATAGTCTGATGCACTGCTCTCGGTCTCCGGGAAAACCGTCGGATCAGGCAGGCAGAATTCAAAGGTCATCCCGTCGGCCACATGCTCCTGATCGTCCTGCCAGGTGAGGGTGTTACTGTCATAATCAAAAAACACAAAGCCATGACCATTGAAATAGACTTTGGTCTCGGACTCGACCGAGCCGTCTTCCCGATAAACGCGGTCAACGCGTTCGCAGTCATGATATTCCACACGCAGAGACTCCGTATCGAATGGGCCGCTCATGACCCATTCGGTGCTTTCTTTATAGCTGCTCCCCCAGGCAGCGGTGAGTTTCGCCTCTTCCTTTCCCACAGCCTCGACGAGGATGGAAGCCCTGTCGCACTGATAGATTCCGACGAAGTTCATTACCGGATTCTGTCCATCTTCAAAAATGTCCGCCTGCGCAGCCAATCCGGCAGACTGCTGACCGTTGTTTTCCGATAAAGGCGCCGCCGTTTCCGCTGCGCCGCAGGCTGTCAGAAGCATGATCATACCGGCCATCAGAACAGCCAAACTCTTTTTTCTCATCATTCTGTCCTTTCTTCTATCCCGTTCGGGAAGATCCCTGTACACCGGTTCCGGATTATACCACCCGATGTCGTGTGACTTGTGAACACAGGGTGAACACTCCGTTCACAGCCGGCCCTCTTCCGATTGGAGCATACAAGCAGCTGTTGAAATGAGACAGCCTGCATGATAAGATGCAGAGGAAAAATCGTCGACATCAGGAGGAAGAATCATGGCCAGAATTCTCATACTGAACGGTTCCCCGCGGAGAAACGGGAAAACCGCTTCCCTGATACGTGCCTTTACGGAAGGTGCTGATAGCGCAGGCAATGAGGTAGAGGAACTCCATCTTTGTTCTATGGACATCAAAGGCTGCATCGCCTGTGAAGAATGCCGGGATAACGGCGGAAACTGTGTTCTGAAAGATGACATGCACCTTGTTTACGACGGATACATCCGGGCAGACGTGATCGTGTTCGCCTCTCCGGAGTTCTGGGGCTCTATCACCGGACAGCTCAAGACCACCATCGATCGTCTGTTTGCAATCTTTGGGAAAAAAGACCCGTCTCTGGTAAAGAAAAAGTGCGTGCTGATCATGACAGCGCGCACAGACAAATATGAAGTCTCCGAAAACTATTATTCCATCTTCCCGCGTGTCCTCGGCTGGGAGGATCTGGGCAGGATCCTCGGTGCAGGGAAGGAAGACCAGGCCAGGGCACTGGGTGCTGCTATCCGATAACCATCGACACTCTCCGGAAGGAGCCTCCTTTCTTCCCTTCTATAATTGCAGAGAGCAGACAGGATTTCCGTGAAATCACGCGGACCCCATGCCTGCTCTGTTTTCTTTCCCGTTATTCGATCGTAAGAATGTCCGAAAAACCGGTGACTTCAAAAATCTCCATGATAGTTTCATTCACATGGATGACCGTCATTTTCCCTTTTTCGTTCATCGTCTTCTGCGCGAGAAGGAACACACGCAGTCCGGCGGAAGAAATATAGTCCAGTTTTTCCAAATCCAGCGTCAGTTCCTTCAGATCAGGCAGGACCGGCGTAAGTTCTTTCTCCAGATCAGAGGATGTCATGCTGTCCAAGCGCCCTTCCAGCACAAAGACAGCTTTTTCATTTTCGATCGTCGGTTTGATGTTCAGCATTTTCTTTCCTCCAGTTCGGTTCATTTCAGTCTGTTTTTTATGCGGTTCCGATGTTTTTGGTTATACGAAGTATATTCAGGTCTTCTGCACGCTCATAATCGACAGAATCCATTGTTTTTCTGACAAGGAAGACGCCGAGGCCTCCGGCGGTACGCTCTTCCGCGGAAAGCGTTACATCCGGTTCCGGTGCTGTAAGCGGATCGTAGGGAATACCGCTATCGATAAAGGTGAGCCTCAAAGCTATGGGATCCCTGAGGAGTTCAATGCGGACCTCCGCCTCACCCGGTCCATCCGGAAACGCATACGAAGATATGTTGCAGAAAACCTCATCCACCGCAACATCGATCTGCATCTGTTGACGAAGCGGGCAGCCGATCTGTCCGAGCAGTTCATCAATGGCCGAGGTAAGGACTGCTATGCTCTCAATCCGGGCGGGAAGTATAAGCGTTCGGAGAAGCTCTCCCTGCGCCTGCGGAAAAGAATCCGGCACATTTCCACGGGCATTTGTCGGTTCCTTCATCGCATTGCCTCCCTTCCGGCCGTTTTCCAGATTTTTCTCTCTGAGAGGTATTGTAACATCCCCTTCCGAGCTTCGCAAGTACTTACGGAAAAACGACGTAAAAAGGTCTTTTCCCGATGCGTCCGGTTGATTTTCTGCGAATAACGGGGTACAATAATTCAGCTGAACACCTTCAGCCCGGAAGGATATAACGATGGAACAGACCGCCTATCATACCGAAGAGGGTACGCTCGTTATCCTGCTCCCGCAAAGAGTAGATTCCGCCTCTGCTCCAGATGTCGAGAATGCGATTGAAAAAGCACGCTCGACGGTTCCCGCCTGCCCTGTCGTTCTGGACTGCTCCAAGCTTCAGTACATCTCCAGTTCCGGACTTCGGGTGATCTTACGGCTGAAAAAGGCCCTTGCCGACACAAGTCTGATTGAGGTCTCTCCGGAGGTTTATGACATTCTGGAGATGACCGGTTTTACAGAGATGATGGATGTCCGGAAGGCTTTCCGAACCTTTTCGACAGAGGGATGCGAGATCATCGGTCACGGCTCGAACGGCACCATCTACCGTATCGATCCGGAGACCGTTGTAAAGGCCTACCGCAATCCAGATGCTCTTGATGAAATCCGGAATGAGCAGCAGCTTGCCCGTACCGCATTCATACTCGGAATCCCTACTGCCATTCCCTATGATGTGGTGCGGATCGAAAGCGGAGGCTACGGCTCGGTATTCGAACTTCTGAATGCCGCTTCCCTCTCTTCCTTTCTTCGTGAAGGGAAGCTATCGGTGGAAGAGGCCGCTGAGCGAAGCATCGCCCTCCTGAAGATCATCCATTCCACGACCGTCCGTCCAGGTTCCTTGCCGGACATGCGTACTACAGCCCTGAACTGGGCGGCATTTCTGAAAGAATATCTTGAACCCGAACTATCGGACAAACTGGTGCGTCTTCTTACCGCGATGCCGGAAGATCTGCATATGCTCCACGGGGACTATCATATCCGGAACATCCTGATGCAGAACGACGAACTGCTCCTGATCGACATGGATACGATCTGCCACGGCCACCCGGTATTTGAACTGGCCAGCATGTACAATGACTATGTGGGCTTCGGAGAACTGGATCCTTCCGTTTCTCCCGCTTTTTTCGGTCTCTCTCAAGAGACTGCCACAGAATTCTGGAACCGCAGCCTTCATCTCTACTGCAGTGATATGGATGAGTCCGCAATCCGCAGTATCAATGAAAAAGTCCAGGTTCTCGGCTATATGCGAATCATGCGCCGCAGCATACGCAGGATCGGATTCGATGATGAAACAGGACGTGCGATGATTGAAAACTGCCACCGGCACCTGAAGGAACTGCTTCCGAGGATCGACTCGCTACTGTTCTGAGACCAGAGGACAAAAACATGAAACTGGACACGAGAAGTAAAAAGCCAAAGATCTACAACATCGCCGCACTCTCCGTGCTGGAGGGTGCGGTCTTGGCCGCTATGCTCCATCTTGCGGAAAACATCCGCCTTCTCTGGGCAAACCTTTCTCTTGCGCTCTATTTTGCGCTGGTAATCGTGATGCTGGCAGACGCACTGCGAAAACAGATCCAATGGAACCTCTATTCGTACAATACAATCCTCTACATCGGTTTCATCCTTTTCTCCCTCTTTCTTCTCGGAATGCACGCATGGGCGGCTGTGCAGAGCCGCTCGCTCGGTCTGCAATTCCATGAGCAGGAAATGGTACACGCACTGCTCGGCTCCGCAAAGGGCTATATGCGGCTGACCTCTCCCTTTCTCTATGCCTTTTCCATCGCTCTCTTTGTATCCAATATTTCCCTGATCCGCCATGAGGGGCGGCGCTTCGTCAATATTCTGGGTATTATTCTCTCTTTCCTGCTGATTGCCGGCGAGCTAATTATTCTCCTCCTTGATCGTGCCCTGACCGCATCCGGAAGCACGCAGGTGCTTCCCCACGTGCTGGTGAATCTTGGCGCTGCGTTTTACCTTTATTTTGAATGCATGACCATCGGCACCATTGCCGCTGACACCATTGCAGCACGCTATGTTCCGGAACCGGATAAGGATTTTCTGATCGTGCTCGGCTGCGGTCTTCGAAAGGACGGGACCCCAACCCCTCTGCTGAAGGGACGGCTGGATCTTGCTCTGGATTTTTACCGCAATCAGCTGGCTTTGACCGGGCGTGATGCGATCTTTGTGTGTTCCGGCGGTCAGGGTCATGATGAATTATGTCCTGAAGCAGCCTCGATGCGTGACTATCTTCTGGAAAAAGGCGTAGATTCCCGGCACATCCTCACAGAAGAGCGCTCCACGGACACTGCTGAAAACATGCAGTTTTCTAAAGAAATCATCCATACTGTGGATCCGAATGGAAAGGTTGCCTTCTTCACGACGAATTATCATGTTTTCCGTGCAGGACTGAAAGCCCGGCGGGTAAAAATGCGGGCAGTCGGGATGGGTGCTCCGACCCGATGGTACTTCTGGCCGAACGCGGCAGTACGTGAGTTTGTCGGACTTCTCACCGAACACCGCAACAAACAGGCTGCTGTTCTGGGAACGATGGCCGCGGTATATACCATCCTCACTGTTCTGGTTTATCGATAAATTTTTTTCCAAAGCGGAGAATCAAATCAATGGAGCCTCTAGAAAAAAAGAATTTCTCCGGTGATGAAGAGCCGATCGTACACTGCAGAAGCTGCGGTGCAGAGTTTTCTTCCGCTCTTCCCAACTGTCCCTACTGCGGTACCATGTATTTTCCCGCCGCAGAGAAAGCATACATGAGCCGGCTTGAAGATGTTCGCTCAGATCTGGAACAGCTGAGCGATCTTCCTGCTGCTGAAAGCCGGCATCACTTCAGCCGTCTGACAAGAAGGCTGCTGATTGCTGCCGCCGCTCTGTTCATCATTGTGATGGTCTGGCAGACTGTCCGCACCCGGGTGGAACAACACGACGCAGCGGCTGAAAAGGCTGAGACGCTCTGGCAGCGCGATGGTTTTGCCCGGATGGACGAAGCATGGAGCAGCGGCGATTACGAAACACTGCTTTCCCTCTATATTGAGGCATCCGATGCAGGCCATTCCGTTTATGCCTATAAACATGCAAACTTCTGCAGATACCTTCAGCAGCTGAAGGATACAGACAGCGCTCTGAATGAAGTGGAAAACCGGGAGGGCCATCTGAGCTGGCTGCTCCTCAACGAACTGGAACTCTATACACTCGAGGACCTTCGTGATCTCACACCGGAAGAACGGACAATACTGGAAGACTCCAGACGTCCTTACCTGGAGGATCTGCAACAGCGCTTTTCCCTGTCCGAGGAAGAGCTCCAGTCCTTCCGGGACAGGCTGCACACGGATGGGTGGCTCTCATACGATGAATGCAGACGATTTCTGGAAGAGAAAGGGGTTCAGCCATGAAATGCAGGTATTGCGGCGGTGAGATCGGGCTGGAGGATATACGCTGTCCCTATTGCGGGAAACCGAATGAACAGGCCGTGCAGCATGTTCAGGACA
>JAEEGL016997118.1_pt1 | contig 12290 bp, 11 predicted proteins | sample 9134231 | NCBI WGS metagenome assembly JAEEGL01 (sample SAMN16246548, study PRJNA631951) | gut metagenome | biome: gut microbiome; feature: rumen; material: fiber-attached | host: Bos | place: Iran: Karaj | collected 2018-10 | reverse complement strand
TGCTACAACTGAACAAAGGACACAATCTCATTCTAACATTTTAGCTCCAAATAAAATTTTATACTAACAATAATAACCTAGGTATGTAACTAATAAATTAAACAAACCTCTAAAGCCCTGATACTCCAGTACTAAAAGGCTCTGAGCTTACTATTTTTACATCTGCTCCAAGAGTTTGTAATTTCCCTACTATATTTTCATATCCACGCTCAATGTGCTGTATTTCTTCAATAGTAGTTGTGCCTTCAGCAGAAAGCCCCGCAATAATAAGTGCAGCACCTGCACGTAAATCAGTGGCTTTAACCAATGCGCCCTTAAGGGAATTGACTCCTTCCACAACAGCAACGCGCCCATCCACAGATATTTTTGCACCCATACGATGAAGTTCATCAACATACCTAAATCTATTATCCCACACGGATTCATTTACAATGCTAGTACCATCGGCTGTGGAAAGAAGAGCAGTAATTTGAGGCTGCATATCAGTAGGAAATCCCGGATGCGGCATCGTCTTTACATTACATTTTTTTAATCTTTGATTGCAAAAAACTCTTAGAGAATCGTTAAATTCTTCAAAATTTACTCCCATCTCAAGAAGTTTTGCGGTTATGGATTCTAAATGTCTAGGAATAACATTTTCAAGTAAGATATCTCCGCCTGTCGCCGCGGCAGCTACCATATACGTACCTGCTTCAATCTGATCGGGTATTATGGAATAAGTAACGCCTCTTAACCTTTCTACACCTCTTATTTTTATAACATCCGTGCCAGCACCGAATATATCCGCGCCCATGCAATTTAAAAAATTTGCTAAATCTACAATGTGAGGTTCCTTTGCAGCGTTTTCAATGATTGTTAACCCCTCGGCTTTTACAGCTGCTAACATAATATTAATGGTAGCGCCAACGGAAACAACGTCTAAATATATATGAGTCCCTACCAACCTATCGCATTTAACCGTAACAATACCATTTGCTAAAGAATACTTCGCTCCTAAAGCTTCAAAACCTTTTAAATGCTGGTCTATCGGCCGCAAACCAAAATCGCAACCACCTGGTAGATATACATTTGCTTCCGAAAATTTTGAAAGTAAAACTCCAAGCAAATAAGAGGAGGCTCGCATACTTCTCATAAGCTCACTCGGAGCTACAGAAAAAGACATTGCTCTTGAGTCTATTTCAATAGTATTTTTATTTATAAGCTTTATCTTTGCACCCATATCGCTAAGAATTCGGCACATCAAAGTAATATCTTTTATGTTTGGAATATTTTCAATTCTACAAACATTGTCTGAAAGCACTGCAGCCGGTAATATTGCCACAGCAGCGTTTTTAGCTCCGCTTATTGAAACTCTCCCTTTTAATTTTTTACCTCCGGATATAACAATTTTATCCAAAGTAACCACCTCTTATCTTTTTTACACTACCAAAACTTGATATACAGTAACTTATAACTTATGTTTTCCATATTATAAACTTTTAATCTTCATATTCTTGAGATTCATCATCAGATTTTGATTTTGAAGGATCAATATACGGAAAAGATTTTGTTTTCTTTACATTATTTGAAGATTGATCAAAGTTAACTTCATAAACTCTATATTGAGAGCCATCTAAGTTTACGCTTACATTCGTAACACCTTCATTACCTTTAACAGTGAATGAATACGTTCCATAAAGCGAAGGATTTACTTTCTTGGTACTATCAAGTACACCATTTATATAAGTGGTTACAGTAACATCATGTGTAACATTGGCAGGTAAATCCACAACAATCTCAGCTTTTTTATCTCTCTTGACGCCAGAACTTACCGTAAGTTTAACAGATGAATTTTTATTTACCTCATTACCGGGCAACGGATCCATAGAAATTACCGTATCTTTTGGTTTATCGCTACTTTCATAAGAGATGCTATCGGATACAACAAGCCCTAATGAAGTAAGTTTACTTTTTGCAGCATCGAGCGATTTATTTAAAACATCCGGAACAACAACTTTTTCTTCCGTTGGGCCTTTGCTCACATATAGCCTAATGGTTGTACCGGAAGTTACTTTACTTCCTTCAGCTGGATCAACATTACAGACCACTCCGGCAGCGGTACTTTCATCCACTATCATCAAAACATCGCATTTAAGGCCTGCGCTTGAAATTTTCATTCTTGCAACATCTTCAGTAAGACCTTTAACAGTAGGAACAGTTACAATAACTCCTGAACTATTGACAATTAACGTAATCGTTGCCCCTTCTTTTACTTTTTTAGAATTTGGAAGAGGATCTTGATCAATAATAATTCCTTCTGGTTTATTTGGGTCATAAGCTGTTTCAACTTTCCAAACAAATTTATAATCGGGATTATTTTGAACATCAGAAAGTTTCATACCTATAAAATTCGGGACATCCACATCTTTTGCCATACCGTTTCCGCAAGAAGTAAACATCGTTATGAAAACAAATATTAATGCAAATATTCCAACAGCAAGGGCTATACCGCCCATTATGAAACCCGCTTTTGCTTTTTTCTTTTTTTCACTTTTATAGTTATAATTATCACCATACGAAGAATTACTACCATTATTGGAATCTTTAACCATAAATTTGGTGGGATTATCGTCTACAAAATAGTTGTAATCAAAATGAATTTTAGGATCATTCTCGAATTGTTCAATATCGTTTATCATATCTTTTGCCGAAGCATAACGGTTACAAGGCAATTTTTGCATGGCTTTTAAAGTAATTTCCTCTAAACCATGCGGAATATCGGGGTTTATATCCGTAGGAGTTTTGGGGACGGACTGCATTTGCATAATTGCAACCGATACCGCGTTATCCGCTTCAAACGGTAATTTACCTGTAAGCATTTCATAAAGCATAACTCCAACCGAGTAAATATCAGCTTTTTCATCAATAACGCTGCCTCTTGCTTGCTCAGGCGAAATATAATGTACGGAACCTATGGCTCTATCCGTCATTGTTTGCGTTTCATTACTTGAAAATCTTGCTATACCAAAATCCGTTACTTTGATAGTCCCGTCAGCAAGAAGCATTATGTTTTGAGGTTTTATATCTCTGTGAATAACGCCTTTTTCATGAGCATGACTAAGTGCAGAAAGAATCTGGTGAGTAAAATATACAGCATCAGACCAATCTATTACACCTTGCTTTGATATATATTCTTTAAGAGTAATACCATCTATATATTCCATTACTATATACTGAATTTTTGTTCCAAAGCTCACGTCATAAACCTTTACTATATTCGGATGAGCAAGCACAGCAATAGCTTTAGATTCGTTTTTAAACCTGCGAATAAACTCTTTATTACCTAAAAATTCATCTTTTAAAATCTTGACTGCAACAATCCTGTCCTCAACAACGTCGTAAGCCCTATATACTACCGCCATGCCTCCAACGCCAATGAGTTCTTGTATCTCATATCTTGCATCCAACCGTTTACCTGTATATTTATCCAATTCTTTATCCCCAATCCAAATTTATATACTTAAATCTTAGCAACTGCAACCGTTATGTTATCTCGTCCGCCCGATTTATTAGCTTGTCTTATAAGCTTTTCAGGAATTGTAGAAATATCGTTATTCATACAAATGTTGTATATATCCTTTTCATCTATTTCATTGGTTAAACCGTCAGTACAAAGAAGTATAATATCATCTTTTTTTAGTTCCGTACTAATATAGTCAAGTTCAACTTCTTCATCTACGCCAAGAGCTCGCGTTATTATATTTTTTTGGGGGTGATTTTTGGCGTCGCGAGATGTGATTTCTCCGCGATCCACCATTTCTTGCACAACAGAGTGATCTTTTGTAACCTGTTTAATACCGCTTCCCTTTGAAAGAACATAAACTCTACTATCCCCTGCGTACATGGTATAAAGCATTTCTCCTCTTACGATGCAAAGCACCACCGTGGTGCCCATATTACTTAGTAATTTATCGCTACGTGCTTTTTCAAAAATTTTAGTATTTGCACTTTTAATTGCATTATACATAATAATTTTTATTTCTTCGGCATTCAATGTCTCAGTTAGATTATCACACAAATGTTTCGAAATTTCAGCTATTGCCATAGAGCTTGCAACATCGCCGCCATTTGTGCCACCCATCCCGTCGCACACTACAGACCACGCAAAATCGGTACTAATGACTCTTGATTCCACAGCATCTTGATTCACTCTTCTTAAAAGCCCTATATCCGTTTTGGAATAAAACTCCATACCATTCCTCCTTTTCTGAAAAACTTTTATACTACTATATTTTCTAAATAATTATTCTTTAGCTGACCGCACGCAGCGTCTATATCCTCTCCAAGTGTTCTTCTAATTGTGGTGGTTATACCGGCATTTTCCAATATTTGCTTAAATTTATATGCTCTGTTATTTGAACTTCTTTTTAAACAATTATCTTTATGTTTGCCATTTAGCGGTATTAAATTCACGTGGCAAAGCATTCCCCTTAGTAACTTACTTAGTTCATTTGCACAATTTGAAGTATCGTTTAAATCCTCTATTAGCACATATTCGAATGAAATTCTCCTACCGGTACATGAAATATATTCCCTGCACGCTTCAATTAGTGTTTTTACATTCCACCTTTTATTTATCTTCATAATTCTACCGCGAATTTCATCATTAGGAGCATGTAAGGAAACCGATAAAGTGATTGGCATTTTTTCATTAGCAAGGCTATAAATTTTATCAACCAAACCACAAGTGGAAACGGAAATATGCCGCATGCCTATCTGTAAGCCATTATCACTTGTTATAAGTTTTAAAAACTTTATTACACTATCATAATTATCAAGCGGTTCGCCCATCCCCATCAAGACCACATTTGAGATTCGTGTGCCAATATCTTTTTCAATTGCTTCTATCTGCGCAATCATCTCAGAAGAGCTCAAATTCCTTGAAAATCCGCACTTTCCTGTAGTACAAAACAAGCACCCCATCTTGCATCCAACTTGCGTAGATAAACACACAGAATACCCGTGTTTATAGCTCATAACTACGGATTCCACAAGCTCTCCATCGGGTAATTCAAAAAGATACTTTATGGTGCCGTCAATCGATTTTTTTCTACTCCGTACTTTTAAATTTACAATGTAATACCTAGATTTTAAAATATCCCTAAAACTTTTAGGTAAATTCGTCATATCATCGAAAGAAATGGCTCCATTTTTAAGCCATAAACAAACTTGGCCGGCTCTATAAGAAGGCGCTGAAAGCGCTTTAAAATCATTTTCTAATTCCGCTAGGGACATAGATTTTATATCCTTTAACTCCATAAAATCTAACCTCCACGTTCCAGAAAATGCTCCCATCTAGCACATAATATTATACATAATGTTGTAAAAATCTGTCAAGTATACGAAGGCTAAATTGACCTATATGAAGAAAGCAATTAATCACTATTAAGCGCATTCATAACAATATTATAAATTTCTCCCGGATCGCGGTAAAAATTATCTTTTATTGTAACAGCCGTATTCATATCAGGTGCATAGATTTTCAGTTCCATCATACTAAACTCTCCGCCTGAAACCTTACATAATACGTTATACCCAAATTTATCTTTTTTAATAATAACAGAATTTTCACGCTTACTTTTAAGCCTTTGAAAATAAATTTCAGCACTTTTAAGGGCTTTTTCCCTAACTGAAGCCGGCAGCGAGATTCCTAATTCCTCTACTATCATTTTTCCAGCTGGCGCCAGTATATAGCAGCCTTCATTATTTTTATCCAAAATAATATTTTTGCTATTTATCATCTCTTCAAATGCCTGACTTACTTCAAAATAATTTGCAAGACCTTGCATTTGAATTATCGAAGTAAGGTCGCTTTTTTTAAAATTATAATTCGTATTATCCAAAATAAAACAAATTAAAATCTTAATTTCTTGTTTATCTTGAAGCCCTCCGGGTACTACACCTGCTGAAAAAACATTACTGTTCATATACAGTCCTTCTTAATTTATGATTGAATTATGGTTAAATTTATGTTATAATTTGTTAAGCTATTCGTTTTTTGGTTCTAATTGATATCTCGAAAAAATCTTTTTTGCCGTTCTATCTAAATCTTTTTTCACACACTCTTTATACTTAGTTTGGGTCCAAATTTTAATGTATAAAGAATAGCTTTCATCCTCAGAAATAAAGTTCACCTCAGGCGCCGGAACAGACATAATATATTTATTTAAAATCAGTTCCTTTTGAATGGAAAGTTTAATTTCTTTGGCTTTTTGAAGATGTGATTCAAATTTATACACAGCTTCCAGTTCAAACATGTTATATTCACTTCTGCGCTTTATACTACTTGAAACCAACTTTGAATTTGGCACAATAATTAGCTCTCCATCTGTATCAGATTTTAGCGTTGTAAATAGCATTTCTATGCGAAGAACCTGGCCTTTAACTCCTTCAAAATCAATTACGTCTCCAACATGTATGGGCTTACTGACAACTATAATTATTCCGCTAACCAAATTGGAAATATTATCCTTAAGAGCAATTCCTATTGCCACCAAAGATGCCGCAACAGCTGCCATAAGGGATGTCACATCTATCCCTAAAGCCCCCATTACAATAATTAGCAAAATTAATCTCAGAGAAAATTTAACGATTGAATTTAAAAAGGAAATAACCCCTTTATCTGAAATACCCTTTTGAAAAAATATAGTTGCAATTTTACAAACTCTGTCTATAATCCACCATCCAATAATTAAAACCAAAAAGCTTTGAATAAGTTTTGGAGAAGATTCTTTAAATAACATCCCAAAATAACTGGTAGTGTTTTTAATAAAATTCATCGTGCATTCCCCCTATCATCTGCATTATAACACACTTTGTAAATTTAATAAATTTTTTGAAAATTAAGGTATTTTGAAAGGAAATATTATGAATTTTAAAAAATATAATTTTATAAGTTTGGCATCAGTTATTATTATGTTCTTTTTGATGATTTTTTCAAATGTGAAAGCTATAAATTATAATTTTAAAACTATTTATTCCTCTCAAAATTTACAAAAGAAAGAACCATTTACCATAAATTTAAACCTTTCAAATGAATATTCCAAATACTTGCGTTTGCATCCATTCATTTGTAAGGTAAAATTTGATAAAAATTTATTTGATTTTCAAAAAGTAACCGTAAGTAAAAATATACGAAGAGCCGATCTATCTACAGAAATTTTGAATGACGAAATAATAATAAAATTTAGCCCTAAGGAAGCAAGAATTATACCTTTTTCTAGTCATATTGCGGAAATTTTAAAAGTAAATTTTATATGCAAATGCACCGATAGCTATGATTCTTATTTTGAAACAACAATAATTAATACCGAAACTTGCGAAAATATTTTTAGTGATTCCGTGAAAGTATCCATTGAAGGTACTAATCATAACAATCGTAGTCATAGCGGCAAAAAGAATACTAAAAGTAGCAAAAATTTAGTAAACAATAAAAATATAGATTGCCGATTAAAATCAATATCCCCAAGTGAAGGCAATTTATCGCCCTCGTTTGACCCGAATATTTTTAATTATGAATTAACGGTCCCTAAAGAAACGCAAGAAATATATTTTGATGTTACCCCAATAAACGAAAGTACGGCAGTAAAGATAAATCGGCATAAGCTAGGTAGTAAAGGAACTATAACATACATAAATATTACATGCAAAAATAAGTCCCAAAACCTTTCTTACCTCATAAAAGTTAAGCGAAACGCATGTTCGAGTAACTCTAACGAGGAAGATAGCACCCACAACAATACAACGCAGAATAAAAAAGGATCGACAGAAAAATCAAAGAAAAAATCTAAAAAACGAAAATCTGGTAGCAAAAATAAATCAAAACCAAAAGATTCTTTAAACGAACTCTATGATGATGAAGCATATGAAAACAACGATTTTTCAGAAGATGATGAAAATTTAGAAAACGAAGAACAAAATAATGATGAAAACAAAGAAATCATAAACTGTCCAAACAGCAACAAGACTTACTTAATATTTAGCTTTATTGTTTTAACACTGTGCATTGCTGTATTTTTACTTTTTAAGTTAAAACTACATAACAGATCAAGTGAAAAAGATAAAACTGATGCTAAAATTTAATAACAAGATGTAGTATAATACAGTTGTAATAGGCTCTAATGGATAAATATAAGTAACTCGGAGCTAAAAAAGGAAAACAATGGACCTAGATCAAAAAAACTACGATGAAAAATTTATGCGAAAAGCCCTAATAGAAGCGCAGAAATCCGCAAAAGAAATGGAAGTGCCGGTTGGCGCGGTAATCGTACAAGGAAATAAAATAATCTCTCGCGGCCGAAATCGCCGTGAAACTTTAAAAAGCGCTATTTTGCATGCTGAAACAGAAGCTATTACCAAAGCATGCAAAAAACTTGGCAGCTGGAGACTCCTTGATTGCACACTTTATGTAACTTTAGAGCCTTGCCCGATGTGCGCTGGCGCAATTATAAATTCCCGAATATCAAGAGTTGTTTATGGTACGAAAGACCCAAAAGCAGGATCATGCGGAACCATAATTAACTTATTTGATTTGCCTTACAACCATAAATCCAGTTTAACGTGCGGTGTGCTGGAAAATGAATGCTCTGAGATTTTAACAAATTTTTTTAAAGAGTTACGGAAACATAAAAACTAAATTTAGTAGTTCAGTTTACAAATACTATTGGATATTTCTATAAAATTTTCAAGGCTTAATCCCTCTGCCCTTTTTTTAAAATCAATTCCTAAGTTTAAAAGCATAGCTTTTACTTCATCTTTGGAAAATTTAAGACCTGCACTAAGTGAATTTAAAATATTTTTTCTCCTTTGTGCGTATGCGGATTTTATAACTTTAAAAAATAACTCTTTATTTTTTACTTGTTTAGAAATCATATCATTCATGTGGATTTTTATAACGCTTGAATCCACACGTGGAGCTGGGATAAATGAATTTTTCCCAACGCTAAATAAAATCTCTGGAACGCCATAAAATCTAACCGCCAAACTTATAGCCCCAGAATTCCTGGTTGCCGGCATAGCGCATATACGCTCAGCGGCCTCTTTTTGTACCATTACGGTAATCGATGAAAAACCCGGATTATTTTCCAAAATATACATTATTATCTCTGAAGTAATATAATACGGAAGATTTGCACAAACATTAATTTCTTTGAATTTTAAAAATTCATCTTTCAAAAGTTTTTTTAAATCTGTTTTTAAAATATCACCATTAATTATTTTTATGTTATTATAGCCACTTGTTGTTTCCGAAAGTATTGGAATTAATTTTTTATCAATTTCTATTGATACAACTTTTTTAAATCTTTTTGCAAGCTCTAACGTAAGCGTACCTACCCCTGGTCCAATTTCAAGTATACCGGCATCACCGGAATCCGAACAATGCATTGCCATACGCGGACAAACCGACGGATTAATGATAAAATTTTGGCCTAAAGATTTTGAAAAATTAAATCCATATTTTTTTAAAATATTTTTGATAACGCTAATTTCACATAAATTTTCCAAAAATAAATCTCCTTAACAATGGATAAATATCATGACTATTATATCACATTTCTATAAGAATTATTTTTACGTCAAAAGGTTAATTTTATTGAATAATTAATGTAACTTTTTATCATATACCCTAGGCTTACCATTTTCATTTAAAAAAATCTATTATCGTTATTGATAAAAATTCCATAAACATTTATGATTATTTTAGGAATGAAAATAAGAGGGAATAAACAATATGAAAATAGGAATTATAGGTTTACCAAATGTTGGGAAAAGTACATTATTTAATGCAATCACAAATGCAGGGGCAATTTCTGCAAACTATCCATTTTGTACGGTTGAGCCAAATATAGGTGTAGTTTCCGTTCCAGATAAAAGGCTTCAAAAACTCGCAAAAATTTATAATCCTGAAAAAATAACACCTGCAACTATAGAATTCGTAGACATTGCAGGTTTGGTTGAAGGTGCTTCCAAAGGTGAAGGGCTTGGAAATAAATTTTTAGCAAATATCAGAGAAGTTGACGCCATAGTACACGTTGTAAGATGCTTTGAAAACGATAATATCATACATGTAAACGGTAAAGTAGACCCCGTCAAAGATATTGAAATAATAAATCTTGAGCTTATTTTTTCAGATATTGAAACAATCGAAAAGAGAATTCAAAAAACTGAAAAATTAATAAAGGCAGATAAAAAATATATTGAAGAACTTGAAATATGTAAAAAAATTTTGTCGGCTTTGCAAGAAGGTAAAATGGCTAAAGCCATAGATTTTACAGATGAAGAAAAAGAATATGTGAATTTATTCGGCCTCCTTACCACAAAACCTGTAATATATGCTGCAAATGTTTCAGAAGACGACTTTTCAAATGATATAAAGAAAAACGAAAAGTACAGTGCCGTAAAAAAAATTGCCGATTCCGAAAACTCAAAAGTATTACCTATATGCGCGGAACTTGAAGCACAAATCTCTGAAATGGAAGCAAATGAAAAATTAGAATTTTTAAAAGATATCGGACTTAAAGAATCTGGGCTTGATAGATTAATTTCGGCGTGCTACGATTTGCTTGGCCTGATTTCTTATTTAACAGCTGGAAAGCCTGAAGTAAGGGCGTGGACAATTAAAAAGGGCACAAAAGCCCCTCAAGCAGCAGGAAAAATACACAGCGATTTTGAAAAAGGCTTTATAAGAGCAGAAGTAATATCGTTTGAAAAATTAATTGAGTGCGGATCCTTAAACATTGCTAAAGAGAAAGGGTTAATTAGGTCTGAAGGCAAGGATTATATAATGAAAGATGGAGACGTTGTACTATTTAGATTTAACGTTTAAGTAAATACAGAAACAATATTTTTGATAAAGGTGAAAATTAGGTATGATGTATGAATCTTGGGAAACTTTAAAAAATGAATGTTTAAACTGTCAAAAATGTGACTTATGTAAAACCCGTACAAATGTTGTGTTTGGGTACGGAAATCCAAATGCGGAAGTTATGTTTGTAGGGGAAGGCCCTGGAGAGCAAGAAGATTTGCAAGGTAAACCGTTTGTAGGTAGGTCTGGCAAATTACTCGATTCCATGCTTGCGGATGTAGGGCTCTACAGAGAAAAAAACATATATATAGGAAATATTGTAAAATGTAGACCTCCGAAAAATAGGGATCCTCTTCCGGAAGAGCAAGAGTGCTGCATAGACTGGCTCCGTAACCAAGTTTTCATTTTAAAACCTAAAATAATAGTTGCCGTTGGGAGAATTGCAGCTCTTAGAATAATTGACCTTAATATTAAAATTACAAAAGATCACGGCATTTTTTATAAAAAGAAAAAAATATGGATGATGCCAACAATTCATCCGGCGTCAATACTTAGAAATCCTAATCAAAAAGTATTGGTAGAAGAGGATTTCAAAAATTTAAAAAATAAGATCTTGGAAATTTGCAACCGTACATATTAGGTCGTATACGTCCTTTCTTCGTTTTATGTTTTTCTCCGCACTATCGTATACAGGACGTTTTAGTTATACAAATAAAAGATCTATACGCATAGGGTTGGCATTATTTTATGTCAAAAGGAGTTATTATATCCTTATTACATCGCTTAAGCTACTACTGAACCACACGGTTATCACGATTATCTCATAGCTTTCTGCGTACAAAAAACAAGCATCTTACGGACAACCAGTCGAAATGCTTGTTTTTTATTAATTTATCTACTTACTTTTACTTAAAAATTTTTCTATTTCATCTAAGGCCAATGCTGGATACTTTTTTAAAAATGAACAGACTGTGCCTATTAGTGATTTTAAGCCATTAGATACATAACTTTCAGCGTAAATTATCAAAACCGGGTCGTGGATACTCTTTCTAAGTAAAATCCAGCTTTCTTGGTGTTTATGATTATTACTTGCCCTTATTCCTTCTACATTATCTTTATCGAGATCTAACGTCTTATTTGACTGCACATAATTTTTAAAATCATTTAAAATTTTATCGGCAAGTTCCGGTTCAGCGTTTATTCTAAGGCATACCGATTCTTGCGCATCGATTAAATTACTGATTAAATCTTCGATATCTTTATTTTGTTCTTTTGCTTTTACCATTTCAACTATTATTTTAGCGGCAAAAAATGCACCATCATCTACAAAATCATTTTCTTCAAATGCTGCATGTCCTGAAGATTCTATGGCAAGTGGACAATAAACTCCTTTTTCGCCGAGTTTTTTTGCCATACTTATTACATTTTGATATCCGCGTTTATATCT